>Ga0256405_10005543_pt1 | contig 21620 bp, 23 predicted proteins | sample RumenRJG_02DNA_FD_189096 | JGI IMG/M metagenome (GOLD analysis project Ga0256405, IMG submission 189096) | Bovine rumen microbial communities from Lethbridge, Alberta, Canada - RJG_02 | ecosystem: Host-associated > Mammals > Digestive system > Stomach > Rumen | place: Canada: Alberta... | reverse complement strand
CAGAGCCTCGCACAGATGGCGCTCGCCTGGGTGCTCAGCGACACCCGCGTCACCTCCTGTATCATCGGCACCAGCAGCGTATCGCAGCTCGACAACAACCTCGCCACGCTCAACAACCTCACCTTCACCCCAGAAGAACTCAACGAAATAGAAACAATAATAGCACCAGAGGAACTGGAATTCTAAAAATTGCCCCCCTCTTATCCCCCCAAGGGGGGAAGACTTTAAAACGACGAATTGTCGAAATAACGTAATAACGTCTTGACTAAATAAAAATTTAACTAAATAACGAAATGCCGAAATTCTCTAAAATTCTATACACCTTACTCTTAGCAATAATTATTCTCCCCCTTGGAGGCAATTGCGGAATCGAAGCAATTGGTGACCGAAGGGAAGGTGGACATAGAGGGGGTCTATTTTTCTCTTGCTCCGACGACATCAGCAGTATCTACTCCCACAAATACAGGGTGATGTGCGGATTCCAGGTAGTGTCATACGCTGAGTTGCAGCATGTGGTAGGCAACAACGGACAGTATTCCTCCGTGCGGCTTGTAGGCGACAAGATTGAAATGAAGAGTCAGATAAGCACCACCAAGTACAATCTCGACGCACTGAGCAAAGACTTCCAGTTCGGCTGTGCTGGTCTCATCATAGGTACTACTCAGATGGGCGACCTCCGCGCCTACGACCTCGCCTGCCCCAACTGCGACCGCAGCGACCGCCGTCTCACCCTTCGCGACGACGGCACCGCCATCTGTCCTAAATGCGAGATAGAGTACGACCTCAACTACGACGGAGTAATCACCAACCGTGGCAACGGTACCTATAGCCACCCCCGCGGTCTCTACCGCTACCCCATCACCCCAACCCCCGATGGGTTGAGAATAAATATTATTAACTAAGTGGTTTTTGCATTTTGCTGACAAATACTCTTTTTTACATTTCTGTAAACCATTGACTTACAGAAAGAAAAATTGATGCTTGTTTTTTTTGTTTCATCAAAAGATTGATGGCACGGCATCAAACTTTTGATGTCGTAGTATCAAATACTTGATGGCGAAGCATCAATTATTTGATGACGAAGCATCAATTATTTGATGGTGAAGCATCAAATAATTGATACCAAAGAAAAAAAATGACAACACAGAAGGAGTTTCTTTGCTTTCAAATCAAAGTAGTTTATTGCAGTCCGAAACATAGTCTGACAGACTTTATTTTGCAGCGTTCCACTATCTTCGATATGAGGACGGGTATATACAAGCCAGACAATAAATTAAGAGCATAGAAAACAAGGAATAATTGTTCGTTATAGAACAGTTTTCTCCATAATATCAGTTCTACGAACGCTTGGAAGGGCATGGACATGAGGTAGATTTGAAAGATGTATTCCCTGAAACCAGAAAACAGGTTTGGAAAATACCGGCCTATTCTCAGGCATAATGAACACATCATAATAATTCCTATTATGGAGGTGAGAAGGCCTAACGAAAAGTAATAGCATGTAGCATATAGCAACACAAGAACCAGCAATACGCCTATGTTTTCGATATACTTGTATAACTCAAACCTGAAGAAGAAGATGCCAAAGAAGAAATAGACCAGGTAGTGTTGTACTTCCAAAATGTAAAAAACATTCCAGCGACTATCCAAATCGATCTCAACAAAGTATAGACCGCAACAGAACAATAAAAAGATCATCATTCTGTACTTATTATTACATAAGTAGCAGAATAGCGGATACATCAGCATCAAAAACATCAAGACAGCCAAAAACCATAATGTCTGCGATGAATGTTCGCGATAGTAAATGAACGACTCGAAGAAATTAGTCCACGATAGTTCAATGGGCGTCTTTGCAAAATGATTGAAAGCGCATTTAATCAGGTAATAGACAATAACGAAGAAAACAAACGGTATGACGATGCGCTGAAACTTGTCTTTATACAACGCCTTTGTAGGTATTTCCTTGCGGATTCTGCTTAAATAGAGCAACCCTCCGGAAATGAAGATGAATAATGGCATGCGTATAGGGTTAAAGGGAAAAGCCAGAGCCTTGCACAAGAAATGGTTTTCTCCTGTCACCATATCTACTAATTGAACATGAATCATAACAACCAGTAGTATATTCAGGCCTCTCAAAACGGCCAGCCATTCTATACGCTGCTTCATATTTTCAACTCAGCTCCAGCATCCTTTTGGATTTCAGCCTTCAGATTTGCGCTTTTTACAACAGGTACATAAATTGTAGGTAGAAATAAAATACACGTCCAAACTGTTAAGAGTCTGGTGCCTGACGATAGCGGTTTTCATCTTTATCACTTAGCATGGATAGATAGGAATTGTAGCGGCTCTGGCTGATGTCATGACGTTCCACGGCTGCGAGAACTGCGCAACCGGGTTCGTGGGTATGGGTGCAGTTGTTGAAACGGCAATCTGCAGAGACACGGAAAATCTCCTTGAAATAGTGCCCTACCTCCTCCGGTTCCATGTCAAATGTGCCAAAGCCTTTAATTCCCGGAGTGTCGATAATGCCGCCTCGCCAGTCTTCCTTCGTTAAAGAAGAGGGTGTGAGGCTGAACATTTCAGAATAGGTTGTGGTGTGACGCCCTGTCTTGTAAGCGTCACTCACTTCTCCCGTACGCAAGTGAAGGTGCGGGAAGAGCCGGTTGATGAGTGTTGATTTGCCTACACCGCTATTGCCGCTGAGGAGGGTAATTTTTCCGTCGAGCAGTGTACGCAACTGTTCTACTCCCTCGCCTGTCTCAGCGCTGACGCAATAGCAGTCATAACCGATCGTGGTGTAGAGATGTGTCATGCCCTGCAAATAATCCCTGTCGTCATCATCAGTCAAAAGGTCTATCTTGTTGAAGATGATAACGACAGGGATTCTGTATGCTTCCGCACTTGCAAGGAATCGGTCAATGAAAGTAGTGGCTGTCTCAGGTTGTTTCAGTGTGACGATAAGCAGACACTGGTCAACGTTGGCAGCCAGGATATGTGACTGTTTGGAAAGGTTGGTCGCCTTCCTGATTACATAGTTCTTTCGTTCGTCAATGGCAGTGATAAGGGCTTCCGTTCCCACAGTGTGGAAAGTAACCTTGTCACCAATGGCGATAGGATTGGTGGAACGGATACCACGCAGACGAAAGTTGCCTTTCGCCCGCGCTTCCCAAGTTGTGCCGTCGTCAGACAGCACAGTGTACCAACTGCCTGTATTGCGAACTACTAAACCGTGCATGATGTAAATGTGAAGAGTTTAGTGTGAAGAGTGAAACGATAGTACCGAAACTTTCACATCACATTTCACAATATTTTATACAGTCATGATTTCCTTGTTCTTCGCCTCAAGCATGGAGTCAATCTGCTTGATATACTTGTCGTGGATTTTCTGTACCTTCTCTTCGGCGTCTTTCTCCACGTCTTCTGGTACACCATTCTTCACGCTCTTCTTCAGTTTTTCGATAGCATCACGGCGAGCGTTGCGAATACTTACCTTAGCAGTCTCGCCTTCCTTTGAACATTGTTTGGTAAGGTCGCGACGACGTTCCTCTGTGAGAGGAGGTATGCCAAGACGAATGACCTCACCATTGTTCTCCGGCATGATGCCTACAGGAGAGTCGATGATAGCCTTTTCGATAACACGGAACATGGATTTGTCCCATGGTTTGATGGTGATGCTGCGAGCATCTGGTGTAGCGAGGCTTGCCACATTGCTCAGAGGAACCATCTGTCCGTAACTGTCGACGCGTACTGCATCAAGGATATGTACATTTGCTTTTCCGGCGCGGATGCGACCGAGTGTCTCTTCGAGGTGCATAGCGGCAAGCTCCATTGCTTCCTCTGCTGCATCAAGATATTTTTTTACTTCTTCCATATTTTTGAGTTCTTAAGTTTCTTGAGTTCTTGATTGCGCCCATTAATTGTCGTTATTACGTTATTTCGATATAACGATATTTCGAAAGGGCACTTCCATCCGGATGGTTGGTAACTACTCCCCTCACTCACAGGGAGGGGTTGGGGGGAGGGTCTTCTTTTCACTCCATTATCGTGCAGCCTTCGCATGGGCGCATTTGCTTGAAGAAATCGTTGCCTTTGTCATCGACGAGGATGAATGCTGGGAAGTCTTCAACTTCAATCTTCCAGATGGCTTCCATGCCAAGTTCTGGATATTCCACACATTCGATGCTCTTGATGTTGTTCTGGGCAAGGATTGCAGCAGGACCGCCGATAGAACCGAGGTAGAATCCGCCATGCTTCTTGCAGGCATCGGTAACAGCCTGTGTGCGATTGCCCTTAGCCAGCATAATCATTGAAGCACCGTTGTCCTGGAACTCATCTACGTATGGGTCCATGCGGTTGGCTGTGGTTGGTCCCATTGATCCGCAAGGCATTCCTTCCGGAGTCTTTGCAGGTCCTGCATAGTAGATAGGATGATCCTTCATGTACTGAGGCATACCTTCTCCAGCATCAAGACGAGCCTTGAGTTTTGCGTGAGCTATGTCGCGACCTACGATGATTGTACCGTTGAGCGACAAACGAGTAGAAACAGGATACTGACTGAGTTGCTTGCACACTTCACTCATCGGGCGGTTGAGATCAACGCGTACCACGTCGCCTTCGCCAGCCTTGCGGAGTTCTTCAGGGATAAGTTGGCCTGGGTTGTCGTCCATCTTCTCAATCCAGATACCATCCTTATTGATCTTTGCCTTGATATTACGGTCTGCAGAGCAGCTTACTCCGAGTCCGATTGGGCAAGAAGCACCGTGACGAGGCAGACGGATGACACGTACGTCGTGAGCCATGTATTTACCACCGAACTGTGCACCAAGACCGATCTTGTATGCCTCCTTGAGCAGTTCCTTCTCGAGTTCAACGTCACGGAAAGCGCGTCCAGTCTCGTCACCTGTTGTTGGCAGGTTGTCGTAGAAGTGAGTTGAAGCAAGCTTAACAGTCAGGAGGTTCTTCTCTGCACTTGTTCCGCCGATTACGAATGCAATGTGGTAAGGAGGACAAGCTGCAGTTCCGAGGCTCTTCATCTTTTCAACAAGGAAAGGAACAAGTGTGCCTGGGTTCTGAATACGAGCCTTGGTTTCCTGATAGAGGTAAGTCTTGTTGGCACTACCGCCACCCTTGGTAACGCAGAGGAAACGGTATTCCATACCTTCAGTTGCCTCAAGGTCAATCTGTGCAGGGAGGTTGCACTTGGTGTTCACTTCCTCGTACATTGACAGAGGTGCGTTCTGAGAGTAACGCAGGTTACATTCGGTATAGGTGTCGTAAACGCCCTTCGACAGATATTCCTCATCGCAGAATCCTGTCCACACCTGCTGACCTTTTTCTCCGTGGACGATTGCAGTACCTGTGTCCTGACACAGAGGCAGCAGTCCTTTTGATGACACTTCCGCGTTGCGGAGGAAAGTCAGAGCCACATACTTGTCGTTGTCACTTGCCTCTGGATCGCGTAGGATTTTTGCCACTTGCTGATTGTGACTGCGACGGAGGAAGAAACTCACATCGTGGAAAGCCGTCTTTGCAAGCAGTTCCAGTGCCTCGGGAGCAACTTTCAACATTGGTTTGCCTTCGAACTCACCCACACTGACATAGTCCTTCGTCAGAAGATAATATTCAGTGTCGTCCTTACCTACTTGGAACATAGGTGCATACTTAAAATCTGGTGCTTTAGCCATGTTTCTTGTTTTTATTATTTGTTTTTAGATATATTCTCGCTCCGCAAAATTACATTATATATTTTACATTATAAAATAATCTCTAACTTTTTTTAATACCGCCAATCACACTTTTTAGTTAAAAAAATCTTGCTATTAGGCATATTTTTCTTACATTTGCCAGCGATTTCCCCTTTTCACACGACAAATTGGTATCCTTTATTTTATTTGTCGTAGAGAAATGAAAGCTATAACACCTATAATGTCAAACTACGGCAAAGACATAAACGCACTTCTTACGACAATGCAGCCAATCAGTCTCGACGATATGTCGTCGATAAAACTGATGAACCGCATTGACACCAAATTTGTAGCGTCAACACGTCAGCTTGCGGCCATGCTAAGTCTCGTTCAGGACAAATACTATGTCCAACAGATAGGCACAGACCGCATCAGCCCGTATCGCACCACATACTTCGACACCGACGACTACGCCCAGTACATGCAGCATCACAACGGGCATGCCAGTCGAACCAAAGTACGTGTGCGGACATACCTAAGTTCGGGCGACCTCACTTTCCTTGAGGTTAAGCGCAAGAACAACCACGCCCGCACCAAGAAGAAGCGCATACAGGTGAAAAGCCTCGAAACAGCAACTCAGACAGAAGGTGCCGAGGAGTTGGTCCTTGAACGCACAGGCCTGCAGCTTAACACCATGCACCCCATCGTTCAGAACCACTTCGACCGCATCACTCTGGTTAATTACGCCAAGACAGAACGTCTGACCATAGACTTCAACGTGCGTTTTCATAACTACGAAACTGACATTGACCGCGATACCGGCAACATTGTTATCATTGAGCTGAAGCGCGACGGCAATATCTATTCACCAATCCTCAGTATTCTTCGCGATTTGCACATCCACCCTACAGGATTCTCCAAATGCTGCATCGGAATGGCAATGACCGACCCTCATCTTAAACAAAACAATTTCAAAATCAAACTCCGTCTTTTACAAAAAATCAACAACGACGACACCTACCTCATCAACTACGATGAAGATATATAAGACCCCCTCCCAGCCTCCCCCAAGTGGGAGGAGTAACTATTCGGATGGCTTTTTTGTTGTCTTATAATTTATAATTTTTAATTAAAAAAATACCCCTTGATGTTAGAATCGTTCCCCCTTGGGGAATAAGAGGGGGCTTTATAACAACATAATATGGATACAATCAATCAATTTCTCGTTTCACTGAGTTCTGATTCCGTCAGAATTGTAGACTTGTTTCTGCGACTTTTAATCAACACCGTCTTCTGCTTTATCATTGCAAAGACCCTGTACTTCCCCAAGAGCCGTCGTAAAGACTTCTTCTTTACCTATCTGCTGATGGGATTTGCAATCTTCATGCTCATCCACCTCATGAGCGATTCGAAGATCAAAACAGGTATTGCGATGGGTCTCTTCGCCATCTTCTCCATCATGCGCTATCGCACGGAGTCGGTGCCAATTCGTGAGATGACCTACCTCTTCCTCACCATCGCCATGGCTACAATCAACGGTGTGGCATGGGAGGCAGACATTTCAGGCAAGCACCCCAATTTCTTAGGTCCGGAACTGGTTTCAGCAGGAGAATTGATTATCACTGATGCCATCTTTGTGATTGCCATCTGGGTAACGGAGAAAGTAAACTTCGCAAAAGGCCTGGCATCGAAATATATCAAATACGACAAGATTGACCTCATCACCCCTGAGCGTCATGACGACCTCATTGCCGACCTCAAGAAACGCACTGGTCTTGACATCACCCGTGTTGAAATCGGTTCAATCGATTTTCTCAAGGACATGGCATTGATAAAGATTTTCTATCAGTCGGATGACGACCAGAGCACTTCCATCGACAAGATGCCTAAACTTTACGAATAACCGTTCATCACTATGAAAAGATTACTTATCATCATCTCCATCCTCATAGGGTTTACCCCGGAGGGTTATGCACAGTCAACCACGAAGAAGGATAACGACTTCGGAACAATTGTCAGCATAGGAGTAGAGAAGAAACTTGCAAAAAGGCTCTCTTTATCTATAGAAGCCGACAACCACACTCAACGCGATGCCGAGCGTACTGAACGTTGGCTCGTTGGAACCAGTCTTTCATACAAGTTCTTCCAATCCTCTGACAAACGTTTCAACCTGAAGTCAAGCATTGGTTTCGATTACATCTGGCGCCAGAAACTCACCGAAGCCAAAGATCATTATGGATTATACGAAGGTGACGATGGAGACATACTTGTTAACGACGGAACCAACACCACATATTCTTATTGGCGTAAACGTCAGCGCTACTCACTCGGTCTGTCGGGCACATACAACCCCTCCAAGCGATGGAGCTTCTCCATAAAGGAGATTTTCCAGTATAACCACTACTGCACAGCATCAGCGGACCGTGTACTTTATCGTAATATCGGTGAGGAGACATACACGAATACAGTAAAAAGCTGGTCGAAAAAAGACCGTCTGGTTCTCCGCAACCGCCTGACAGCAGAATACAACATCAAAGGACTTCCGCTTAACCCCTTTGCAGTTGTCGATTACGGAGTAGGACTCAACTACAACGCTTCGAAATGGAAACTCACAGGCGGACTTGAACTCAAAGTCCAGAAGCAGCATCAGTTTGAGGTCTTCTACCGTTTCGTACATGAGAACGACGACGATGAACCCAACGGCCACTATGTAGGATGGGGATATAAGTACTCGTTCTGAAGACCCCCTCTGCCTTACGGCACCTCCCCCGTAAAGGGGAGAAGCCATCCGGATGGATTGTGTGTTCTTCGTTTTTCCCGCAGAATAAAACTTAAGAACTCAATCATCGTGCGATACCTATTAAAGAAAATAATCAAAAGAGCACGCTTGGGGCAACGCTCCCAAGAAACTTAAAAACTCAAAAACTAACTACAATGAAGAAATTACTTTTCGCAATAGCAGCAATGCTGTTCAGCATTGCAGCAAAGGCTCAGGACGACTATTCACTGTTTATCGTTCAGGCAGATAATTCATCTTCGTATTATCAGTTGTCCACACTTAAGAAGATAACCTTCGAGAACGGCAATGTAGTGCTCCACGCCACATCTGGTCAGCAAATCACTACAGCCATGAGCAGTATAGGCAGCATGTATATTGCACCTACAGCCACTTCTGTCGAACTCGTTCACAACGACGGAACCATTGCCTGGGACGGCACCACACTTCGTGTCAACCAAGGTTCAGCGACAGTAGAAGTATTCAATGCCAGCGGAACAAGAGTGATGCACCAGAACCTCAACGCAAGCAACGAGGCATCCCTCTCACATCTACCACAAGGCGTATATATCATCCGTACAGGAGGTCAGTCACTCAAAGTAGTCAAGAAATAATATGAAGCATCGGTTTTTATTTTCTATCATACTGTTAGCACTCTATTCAGTGCAACACGTCAACGCACAGAAGATATATGTGTGCGAGGGCTACGACTATGAAGACTACACCATAGGCGATATGCTCAATATGCAGCTTAATGAGGCAAAGGACAGCATTACAATCAAAAATGACACCTATGCTGTTGCTGACATCGATTCCATCTTGTTTGAAAAGCCTCAGTATCCTTGCATCAGCATCACATGGGACGGCACTACAGCATCTGTAGCCATCGACCCCAGCATCAAGGATGTTACGGCAAGTGTCAGCGGCGGTCACGTAAAACTCACTTCCGCCACCACGTCAAAAGAATATCTGTACGTGCTTCAGGGAACCACCACCAACGGATCGTGCACCATTAAGGGCAGCTACAAATTGCGCGTAAATCTCAATGGCGTGAGCATCACCAATCCAAGCGGAGCCGCCATGGTCATCGATTGCGGCAAGCGCAACGAAGTTAAGCTCATGAAGGGCACCGAAAACACCTTTGTTGACGGAAAAGGACATACCCTCAAGGGAGCGTTCCATTCAGAAGGTCACCTTGAAATCAAAGGAAAAGGCACGCTTAATGTCACTGGTAACACCAAACACGCTCTCTACACCAAGGAGTATTTGAAGATAAAGTCTTCTACTGGCGTAATCAACATCCTTGGCGCAGTAAACGATGGCATCCATTGCGGTAAAGGTGAGAAGAACAGCGAACACAGCCAGCTGATCATCAACGGTGGCACCATCAACGTCACCAACTGCAAGAAAGACTGTATCGATGCCGACGACTATGGTTCGATGTTCATCAACGATGGAACTATCAACCTGACCGTTAACCAGACAGACGGTGCTGGATTGAGTTGCGACTCCATCATCTACATGACAGGTGGCAATATCAAACTCGATGTCTGCGGAACCATCAGCCAGGGCATCCACACCAATTATGACGGCTACTATAAAGGAGGAACCATCACTGGAGTTATCAGCGGTGACGGCTGCAAGGGATTCAAGAGCAAGAAATCCACTACTTCCGCCACAGTGAAGAACGGTGGTGACGCACATTTCCAGGGAACAGACGTCACACTTACCCTCACCGGCGGCAACTACGCTGCCACAGCCACCAAGTGCGGCGGTATTCGTGTTGACAAGGATTTCTACCATTCCGCAGGAACCATCCACATCACCGTGCAAAACTCCACCGCCATGCCGATAGAAGTCAAAGGCGCCGAATACAAAACCGGTGGCTCCATCATAGAAGATTAAACATCAATCCAAACAAAAAATCCCCATACTGCGAACAAACTCGCGGTATGGGGATTTTTTTGTTTATGTATGTTTATTGCTGAGATGACTGCGTTTCCTGACGACGGAGCCATTCTTCTTTCGTGCGACTCCAACGCTTGTGGCTCCAGAGCCAGAGGTAAGGTTCGCGCTTGATGTCTTCCTCAAGGAGTTGCATATATCGGTCGGTGATTTCGTAATCAGGGAAATCCGACGGATTGCTGGTAATAGGTATGATTTCTCCTTGATAGTATCCTCGCCGAGGACGGGTGAAGCTGAGATAGACAACTGCGGCATCGAGTTTCTTGGCAATGTGTTCTCCACCGATAAACACAGCAGTGTCGTGGTTGAGAAAATGTGAGAAATGGTGGATTGCCTTCCACTTAGGCTGCTGATCGGCAATGAATCCCACAATAGTCTTTGTATTCGCACGCTTGAGTGCAAGCAGACGACGATAGGTATGACGCATCTTCACACATTCACATCCATACTGCTCTCGATTTCGCAGAAAGAGACGGTTCGCAAGCTTATTATATAACTTGTGATAGACATGTACAACATGATACCCCGTTGCCCACAAATTCATAGCAGCCATGTATTCCCAGTTTCCGGTGTGACCAATGAACATGACTGTGATGGTGTTGGGATTTGAGGAAATGTGCTCAAGTCCTTTCCATACCATACGTTTATTTATTTGATTTGCAGACATGGAGCACAACTTGAGGTCTTCAACGATAAAGTCGCACATGATATGGTAGAAACGACGCTCTATCTCTCGCAGTTCCTTTACGGGTTTCTCAGGAAAGGCTTCTGCAAGGTTCTTACGAACTACTTTACGACGATACTTTATCACATACCGCGCTATTGGATACAAAATGAGGTCGGAAAACACATAATGAACTCGTAGTGGTAGCAATGACAGCAACCACAACAATGCAAAATATGGATAGTAGAGGAACATCATAAAAGTAAAGAGTTATTTACAATCTTGTTTCATCTGCTCGCGGTCGGTACCGAGGTGGGTTACTACTCCTTTTTTGTTGAGAATGACGTAGCTGGGGAGGTCTCGGACTCCAAAGGCTGATACAAGTGGAGAACGCCATGCCTTGCAATCACAGATATGGATTATTCCTGTAGAGTCGCGTTCTATCAGATCAGTGTATTTGAATTGCTGAGTGTCGAGAGAGACGCTTACGATTGACAGGGAGTCGTTTTTGGAATGTTCTCTTTGGAGTGCTCTCAGTTCCTGCATCATTATCCACGATCCCTGCATCCACGAAGACCAGAACACCAGAAGGGTGCGTTCGCGACGCAGGTGCGCCATATCGAGAGAGTCGCCATACAGAGTTGCAACTTTTATCTTTGGTGCCTTTGCACCGAGTTTGAACTTTTCAGAAGCCGCCAAAGCACCCTCCGCCTTAAAGAGAAGAAGGTTTCGCGGTTGTGCATGCTTCAATTTCTTAAGCAGCTTCTTCATCTTAGCCGTATCGGCAGAAGGGTCTTGCAAGAAATAGCGGTCGAAGAGGTATATGCTCGCAAGGGAGTTGAGATGTTTGTCGATAAACTCCTCTGCTGCCTTGCGGGTGGCAGCCGCATTGAGCTTCTTCACTTTCTTGCGGAAGCCATTCATGAGTTTGTTGTCGCTACCACCATTGACCGTGTAGTTCTTAAGGTCGTTGGCAGAGGCTTTATATTTCATCGCCAGTCCTGCTTCGGCAAATATCACCTGCTCCACTGCATTGGGGAAGACCAATGTGTAAGCAGTAGGTTCGTCAACCGTACTCTCATAGAAGAATTCTCCGTCTCGAAGGGGAATGGTATCTATATTGGCTGTAGACGACTCCTGATTGTATATGTACAACTCTCCGGACTCCATTCCTTCTATTTCCCCATCAATTGTGAAGTGATTCCCATCGTTGCCGCAAGAAACCAATAATAAAGTGAAGAATAGAGAGTAAAGGGTGAAGGGTGAAGAGTGAAGTGATAGTACCGGAGCGATTAGTATTGAGCGATTGTGCATATATTTAATTGAAGTGTGGAGTTTTACCTCCTCTCCTATTGGAGGAGGTATTGGGGGAGGTCGGGAGGGGGCTTTAGAACAGTGACTCTACCAAAGAACGATAGTTCTGGAACTCAATGTCGCGAAGGGCACGCTGAGCAAAGTTGCTGTCAATAGCCTTACAAGCACTGATACCTTTTACGATTTCGTCAGTGTCACCCATTCGTGCGCCAAGTACGGCACGGAGGTAGTTGGTAGTAGCACCAGGAGTCTTTATGTCAGCAATTGTTTTTTGTGCAGCGCTGTAGTCCTGAGAAAGAATCTGTGCCAGAAGAGCTGTGTTGCAAGGAGTCTTTTCCATGCGTGCAGCAGCCTGAGTGAATTTTCCCTGTGTGATATAGATGCTGCTGATCAGCTGGTCGTTGTTCTTTGCACCTGTTGCCTTAGCAGTATAGACTTCTGCATTGCTGATGTCACCGTCCTGCATAGCAAGAATGGCCATATTGGCGTTTGGCTCTGCTGCATCTGCATTGAGGGCGAGAGCACGACGCAGGTAATACTGAGCTTTGTCGAGATCGTTGTGATGCATCTCCAGACAAGCTATATTGTTGTAAGCACGATAGTCCTCTGGGAAGCGTTCGGTAATCTGGTTGTAGAGACTCATCTTCTCTGCATCGTCTTCAAGCAGGATGTTAGCAGCATAGAGCATTTCCTCGATGCTCAGATCTGAAGGTGAAGATTTCAATGTGGAAAGAATCTCGGCATCGCTTCTGCCTATCACTTCATAGTTGATAGTAAGACGTGCACGACGCAACTCAGGAAGCACAGCCTCTGCAAGTTCAGTGTAAACAGAAGCCACATTACGGATTTCGCGTTCACGCTCCTCCGGATCTGTATACATTGAAAGAACACGAAGAATCAGTTCCTTGTCGGCAAGGTTGCTTTGAGAAACAAGTGTCTGGAAGCCTTCCCAGTCTTCAGCAGTGTACTTTGTATCGACATCTGTACTGAGGCTGTTCTTGCGAAGCTGGTTCTCGATGTAGAGTTCCGACACCTTACTACGACGTTCAGCCAGTTTCTTGTTGAAGTCAAAACCGCCTTCTGGTGAAGCGTATGCATCCACATCAATATTGCGGAGAACGATACTCTCTTCGTCGGACTTGATATTCTTCAGAGTTGCAATAAAGTCCTTCATGTTAGCGCTATTGAGTTCACTGTCACGAAGGTTTGCCTGAGCCACAAGGAACTTAATTGTAGCATCCTGACGTTTGTTGGTGACTCTCTGGAAACCGTCTTCTGCAACAGCAGGAGAAATAGTGCCGGCAGTGCGGCTCACGAGTGCTGCAGTGCACTGTGTGCCATAACCGATTTTGATGGCTGGCAATGATTTGTGCTTCTTGCCTTTCTGAACATCGAATGTCATATAGAGGTCACAACTCTCCATTCCTGAAACGAACGGATATGTAACGCGAAGTGAGGTGTGTCCACCGTTTTTATAGCTAATAATTTGGTTGTTAGCCTCAACTTTCTCTCCCTGCACAATTGCGCTGTTGGAAGTGGCGCTTTCATTGCCCCAACGAAGTTCAGGTGTGAAGGTGACTATAGCGTTCTTCTTAACCGCACGGCTGGGGATAAGAATGTTGATTGTTGCTGGTACTTCACCTGCCGCATAGTTAAGCGGAGTTGGAGTTACATTGAAGTTTTCAGCACTGAATTTACTACCACTTGAGCAGGCAGTGAGCAGCATGCTTGCAATTGCAGCTGATGCGATAAATAATTTTGCTTTCATATCGTTTTATTGTTTTAGTTCTTTCGTTACTACGTTATGAAGTTATTTCGGTACAACAAGAATTATCTTTTTAGACTTTTTAGACTTTCTGAACCATTTTCCTGGTAAAATGTCGCACTGGGTACCAAACACTGACTAACCCTACAATTGCGACTGTGAAGAATGTGAGAACGATGTCCCACAGATGGACGCTGACAGGATAAGTATCAATAATGTACATTCCTTCGGCATTGCCAAAACGGATCAATCCGAACTCCTGCTGCAGCAGGCATAGTGATATACCGATTATCAGTCCTAAGACGGCTCCTGCAATGGAAATCAGAGAGCCTTCGCACATGAATATACGGAATATCTGGCGGTCGGTTGCTCCAAGATTGAAGAGCGTCTTCATGTCATCACGTTTTTCGAGAATCAGCATTGACAGTGAACCGATGATGTTGAAACATGCTACTACAAGTATGAAGGTCAGGAATACGTATGACAGCATTTTCTCCAATTGCATGATGCGGAACGTATCTTCCTGCTGCTCGTAGCGATTGCGTACAGTGTACTTATTGCCAAATGAGTTGCGGAGACGTGCCTGTACATTGTCAATGTCTGCGTTTGGTTTCAGGCGGAGTTCAACTGCAGTGGCACGATTTTTCTGTTCAAAGAGTTCCTGGGCAAATTCAAGTGAAGTCAGTATGTAGCTGGCATCATATCGCGCCTGACGAACGCAAAACGCCACATCAGGCGAGAAGAGTGTTTCTGCACTGAAACTTTCTATCGGGTCGTTCAAATCTATGTGCTGACCGCGGCGCGGTGCATACACATTTATAGGATCGGGCCACGTTTCATCTATACCGAGATTGCGCATAAGTCCCTCACCCATTATACCATAGTTTAAGACATCAGCCTGAAGCATGAATTCGCCGTCTCCCAGCCTTATCTTATCGAAATCAACCTGTTGGGTGAATGTATCGTCAACACCCTTCACCGTAACCATCAGCTGACGGTTGTTGGTAGAGATCAGCGCATTATCCTCAATGGTGAATGTAACCACATCTATTTCGTCATCGTTCTTCAACTCCTGCAGTTCTGGAGCCATGCAGTCGATAAACTTACCTTGTGCAGCTTCTATCTTAAGTTGAGGATCGAAGTTGGTCAGAAGACCTGCGACCATATCCTGAAAACCATTAAACACGGACAGGATGCATATCAGAGCTGCAGTGGCAATGGCTACGCCCAATGCAGAGATAATGCTGATGATATTGATGGCCTGATGTGATTTCTTTGCCATCAAATACCGTCGTGCTATATGGAGTTCAAATTTCACTTCTTAAGTTTTTAAGTTTCTTATATTTTTTCGCCTTAGGCGAGTGAGATTTTCTTCAGATTTGTTTGAGTTTTTTTGCCGTTAGGCAAGTGAGTTCTTAAGTTCTATTGTCTTAACTCCTTTAACTTCTTAAAAATTATTGCTTAAGCAGTCTGTCGATATTGTCGATATAATCGAGAGAGTCATCAAGGAAGAAGCGCAGTTCTGGTATGATGCGCAACTGATGACGTTCGAGTGTACCGAGTTTGTAGCGAATAGCTGATGCCTGTTCGTTGATGTTCTTCAACAACTCCTCCGCACGTTCTGAAGGGAAGATACTGAGGTATGCCTTTGCAATGCTGAGGTCAGGACTGATACGGACCACACTCACACTGACAAGTATGCCGTGTGTCTTGCGGGTCTGTTCCTGGAAGATTGTGCTCAGGTCTTTCTGTATCAGCCTGGCGATTTTATTTTGTCGAGTTGTTTCCATATTTCTTTCTGATTATTGTAAGTCCGTCACGTAACGGGAGTATAACTTTCTCTACATGCGAGTCATTGGCAACGAGATCATTGAAGGCGATAATTCCGCGGGTCTGTGCATCGTGCAGTTCTGGAGCTTCAACTACATGCCCGTCCCAAAGGGTGTTGTCGGCAATGATATATCCACCGTCGTTGAGCAGAGGGAGAACCAGATTGTAGTAATCCGCATAATGGCGTTTATCGGCATCGATAAACGCAAGGTCAAACCTCAGTCCCATCTGTGGAATTATCTGCATGGCGTCTCCTATATGCAGATGAATGCGGTCGGCATAGTCTGACTGTTCCAACCAGGGACGTGTAAAGTCCTCCTGCTCGTCATTTATCTCAATCGTGTGCAGCTCACCGTCTTCAGGCATTCCTTCGGCCATACACAGGGCGCTGTAGCCGCTATAAGTGCCTATTTCCAAGATGGTCTTGGGACGTATCATCCCAACAAGCATCTTCAGCAGACGTCCCTGCAAGTGTCCGCTTGCCATACGGCTATAAAGCAGATGCAGCTGAGTTGCCCGATAGAGACGATGCAGGTATTCCGGTTCCGCATCTATATGCTGGAGTATATAGTCTTCGAGTTCGTTCACAGCAGTGATTCTATAGCCAGTCTATAACTGTCAAGTCCGAAACCGCAAATCACCCCACGGCAGGCACTGGAGATGAATGAATGATGTCGGAACTCCTCACGCTGATGCACATTGCTTATATGCACTTCTATCACCGGTGCTGTTATCGCACGGATTGCGTCGTGCAGAGCGACACTGGTGTGGGTATAGGCTCCTGCATTCAGCACGATGCCATCAACATCGAATCCTTTTTCGTGCAGTTCGTCAATCAGCGCGCCCTCATGGTTGGACTGGAAGTAATCCAGCTCTACCTTTCCAGTGTAGCGTTTACGCAGTTCGTCAAGATAGTCTTCAAAACCGCGGTTACCATAAACAGTAGGCTCACGTTTCCCAAGCAAGTTGAGATTCGGACCATTGATAATTACTATTTTTTTCATTTTTTCATAAATAATATTGTGCAAAGATAGTGTAAATCTGAAAAACAGACAAAAGCAGATTTGATTTTAAACATATTTCACTAACTTTGCGGTATGAATTTCCGTCGCTACTATCAATACCTTAAACTCGAGAAGGGTTTTTCGCCAAATACAGTGGAAGCCTATATGCGTGATGTGGAGCGATTTGCCGAGTATGCCGAAGCAGAAGGATTTGACCTGTTGAATCCCGAACTTGAGCATTTCCACCATTTCTCAGCCATGATAATGGACTTGGGCTGTTCGGTCACCACTCTCGCACGTATGCTGGCGGCAATTCACAATTTCTACACCTTCCTCGTGCTTTCGGACGTGATTGACAGAGACCCCATGGAACTGCTGGAGTACCCGAAAAAACCTCTGCATCTGCCCGACGTGCTCACCGTGGAGGAAATCGACCTGATTGAATCGTGCATTGACCTGTCACTGCCAGAGGGACATCGCAACCGCGCCATAATAGAGACCCTCTTCTCCTGTGGACTTCGTGTGAGCGAACTTTGCAACCTGCGCCTTCAGGACCTTTACCTCGATCAGGAATTCATCCGTGTAAACGGCAAAGGATCCAAACAGCGCTTAGTACCCATCTCAGGCCGTGCCATTCATGAACTTCAGCTATGGTTTGACGATCGCAGCCACATGGACATTCCGGCAAAATACGCTGATTATGTGTTCATTAGCAAACGACGTAAAAACATGTCGAGAATCACGGTCTTTCACTTTATCAAGCAACTGGTTGAAGCAGCGGGCATAAAGAAGACTGTCTCTCCACATACGTTCCGCCACTCTTTCGCCACCGCACTGCTTGAGGGAGGAGCCAATCTTCGTGCCATCCAAACCATGCTTGGACACGAAAACATCGGAACCACCGAGATTTATCTGCACACCGACACCCGTCACCTACGCCAGGAATTGCTTGAGCATCATCCAAGGTATGTAAGTGAAGAATAAAGTCATCGTTGCGATACCGCCAATAAAAGCACTCAAAAGAGCACGCTTGCTGACGCAAGAATGAAGAAATTCAATCCAGATTGAGGTTTGGGACACAAAATCTTCGCAAAATTTATCACAAAATCTATTTTGTGAACGATTTTATGACAATTTTGTGTCCAAAACTTAAGAAATCAAGAACTTAAAAACTTAAAAACTCAAAAATCAGTGAGATTTATTAACCTACATACAAGTTCTGAAGAGAGCAGACTACCCGGTCGCTGCGTTGCCACAATCGGATTCTTCGATGGTGTGCACCGTGGACACCGTAGCTTGATTGCACAGGTAGAAGCGGAAGCGCAAAAGCGGTCTGCGTCGTCAGTCCTACTGACATTCAGCAACCATCCCAAAAGCGTACTCAACAGTGGTAAGCAGCCGCTTTGCCTCACCACCGCAGACGAGAAACTGGAACTGATGGCACAGACAGGGGCTGACTATGCCGTACTGATGCCGTTCACCGACGAACTTGCACAGTTGTCAGCAAAGGAATTCATGAATCAGATTCTCGCTCAGAAGCTGGACATTCAAGCTCTTGTTGTAGGCTATGACCATCGCTTCGGGCACAACCGCTCCGACACTTTTGAAGATTATGTTCGCCATGGGCATGATTGCGGCATAGACGTAGTATTGGCACATTCGCTGCAGCCAGATGCAGAGGTTCAGGTTTCTTCGTCGAAAATCCGGCATAGTCTGCTAAAAGGCGACCTTATATATGCCAACAACGCACTGGGCTACAACTATTTCCTGCAAGGGCACATAGGCGAGGGGCACCAGGTGGGACGTACCCTCGGATTCCCTACAGCAAACCTCATCGTTGACGACAGCACCAAACTGATTCCGTGCGGAGGAGCATACGCAGTAGAGTGCATCATCGACCACACCCTTTCTCTGCGCGGAATGCTCAATATCGGCAATCGCCCTACCCTGCACAACGGTTCAGAGCAGAGCATTGAAGTACACCTCTTTGACTTCAACCAAAATATCTATTCACACCATCTCCGAATAAAATTCCTGAAGTTTATTCGCGAAGAACGACAGTTCCAGTCGCTCGACGAACTACGTCTGCAGCTTCAGGAGGATGAAAAAGCTTGTAAGGCTATATGATAAATGTTGTCAGAGCCATAGTTCTCTCTCTGCTGATCGGAGTGTCAACACCCTTGACTGCACAGACGAATACCGGTGGTACATTGCCACCGGAACGGGAGCGTGCAGCCCTCACCCATTGGCAGGCAGGGCAATATGTAAGTAACAAGGCGGTAGAATGGTTTGGCATCAACCATTGTTTTGTGATTGACACCATCAGTTCCTCGGTGCTTAAGCGCATGACCGGCAAATCCTATCCCAAGGACTGCCCAATTAATTTGCAAAGTCTCCGTTACCTGAAAGTCCTGCATGTGGATTCACTGCAAAAGATCCGGCTTGGAGAGATTGTCTGCAACGAGAGAATTGCCGCAGACCTCATTGACATCTTCCGCAAACTCTACGATGCAAAATATCCCATCGAACTCATCACGCTTGTTGACAACTACGATGCCAACGATGAGGCATCTATGACTGCCAACAACACCAGTTGCTTCTGTTTTCGCAAGGTGTCTAACACCACAGTCCTGTCCAAGCACGCCAGAGGATTGGCGATTGACATCAACCCTCTCTACAATCCTTTTATTCAACGTCTTAGAAACGGCAAAACTGTTGTCCAGCCCGCTACAGCAACACCCTATCAAAACAGAAAAAAACAAACACCTTATACAATAACACCTAACGATTTGCTTCACCGCCTCTTCCTCCAGCATGGATTCACATGGGGAGGATATTGGCGCAACAGCAAAGACTATCAACATTTCGAAAAAAAATAACTTATGGCAAGTTTGAAATACTTATTTTCTCTCCCTGCACGATGGCTGCACAGACGCGGATTTGGCGTACAATCGCCATGGGCTTACGAAATAGTACGTGACGCTCTGTTCGACACCAACCATTTCTATGCGTTCGAAAAACTCAACGGGGACAGTACGGACGAGCAGCTGTTTCGTCTCGTACACAAGGCACGGCCGAACTGCGTGTATCTCATCTCTCCACGAAAACATTCCGTAGATTATGTTCGTGCTGCACGGTCTTCTGCCAATGTCATAGTGCTGAAGGTCATTCTACTTGAGAATCTTCCTGAATTCGCCCAAGACTCTTGTGTAATAATCGAGAATATCGACAAGGCAAATGCCGCTGTCTGGCAATCTTTCGTCAAATCACCCATCGTCACTACGTCGTTTGAAATGCGCACTCGTGGAATCGCATTCTTCGACAAAGCACGACAGAAACAGAATTATTTATTATAACATGAAAAAATCCAATATCTACACACGTCGCGGCGACTGCGGACAGACTTCACTCGTTGGCGGCCAGAGAGTTGAGAAGACATGTGCACGACTCGAATCCTATGGAACAGTTGACGAACTCAACAGCAATATCGGTGTGCTGATGGCAGAACTTGAGCACGACAGCGACACCTACGCCACTCTACTCGACATCCAGCGTGTACTTTTCGTAGTAGGTTCTTACCTCGCCACCGACACCACTACAACTGAGTTGCGACCAACCAGCATTGTCACCGACGAGATGGTCACCCAACTCGAACACACCTGCGATGCAATTGACGAATCGCTTCCACCACTCCGTCTGTTCGTACTGCCAAGCGGAACCCGCACAGCCAGTCTTGCCCACGTATGCCGCACTGTATGTCGCAGGGCCGAACGTCGCATTCTTGCGCTCAATGCCGAAACTCCCCTCATGCCTACGGTCTTGGCCTACATCAACCGCCTCTCCGACTACTTCTTCCTCCTTGCCCGCCAGCTTAACTGCAAAGCCGGACACGACGAAGTCGTTTGGCAACCTAGAACTTAAGAAAAGTACTCTATAAACTTATCAAAAGTACTCTCATAACTTAATAACACTATTGAATATTCTTTTAACTTACATTTTCCTGACTTTATACTTAACATCAGTTACCTTTCCACAACGGTTGTTCTCATTTATAATTGCACTGGCCTTGCCAATGAAGTGAACCTTTAAACGAAGTCATTTGGTTGTCATTTGCGCAAATAACTTAAAATATTTCGGTTTTTATTTTGCCATTTAAACACTTTGCACTACATTTGCGCACTTTTTAAGATTTTAATCTTTTCAAAACCCTTAAACTCTTAAACACCTTAAACTCATACTATGTATTGGACCTTAGAATTGGCGGTGTCATTGGAGGATGCTCCCTGGCCCGCAACCAAAGACGAACTTGTAGACTATGCCACCCGTTCAGGTGCGCCACTTGAAGTAATTGAAAACCTCAACGAAATAGAAGACGAAGGAGACGTTTACGAATCCATCGAAGAGATCTGGCCGGACTATCCTTCAAAAGAAGATTTCCTTTGGGACGAGGATGAGTATTAAAAGGCTTCTTTAAGTCTAAATCTCTTAACACCAGCGAGACAAACAATGAAGATTTGTTTGTCTCGCTGGTGTTTTTATTGGTGTCTGCCAAATTCAATTATACAAATATGCGTTACGCTTTTTTGTATAATTCCATTATTAATAAGATATGCAC
>Ga0256405_10005542_pt1 | contig 21626 bp, 20 predicted proteins | sample RumenRJG_02DNA_FD_189096 | JGI IMG/M metagenome (GOLD analysis project Ga0256405, IMG submission 189096) | Bovine rumen microbial communities from Lethbridge, Alberta, Canada - RJG_02 | ecosystem: Host-associated > Mammals > Digestive system > Stomach > Rumen | place: Canada: Alberta... | reverse complement strand
TATATGAGAATGGTTCCAATAAACCTTCATTAGCCATTCTTTGAATCATATAGTCAGATGGGCAAATAACATCTGGAGAAATTGAACCAAGTGATAATTCTGTGTACATTTCTTCGTTTGTAGAGAATGTTTCGTAAGCCACTTTGATTTTTTGACCAGTTTTTTCTTCGTGGTATTTAACGAATCTATCGACTAAGCTATCATCGACCTTCTTATCGTTTTCATCAGTGCCTTCATAAATATAGTCTTCCCAGTTGTAGATAACTAGGTCATACTTTGTGCCACAGGAAGCAAGACTAAATAAACTTCCAAGAGCGATGCTAACGCCGGCCAATAATGTAATGTTCTTTTTACGCATTTTTTTGAATCTCCTTTCGACTTTTTGCATTCTTCTTGCTTTTAACGTTAATAACAACAACTGCAAGTAATACAACAGCAAATAAAATTGCTGTAAATGCCCTTAATTGCATTGGGAGCGGCCCTCTTTTAGTGGCAGCATCCACATATGTAGAAATAGTATCAAAGCCTCCAACGGTTGGCTTTGTAAACGCAGTGATGATGTAATCATCGAGCGATAATGTCACAGAGAGAAGGAAGCCAGATAGAATACCAGGTACGATATCTGGAACAATCACTTTCCACAAAGCTTGTGTCTGTGTAGCACCTAAGTCCATAGCCGCTTCATATAATGATGGATCCATTTGTTCAAGTTTAGGTGAAACCGATAAGACAACATAAGGGATGCCTAAAACGACATGGCCAATCACTAGTGTAAGGAAGCTTCTATCAAGGAATTTACTACAGATAACAAATAAGACGCAAAGAGAAACAGCGGTAACAATTTCGGCATTGACAACTGGGATTTGTGTCACGAAATCCATAGTGTTCTTAATCCATTTTCTTCTGGTGTAGTAAATACCAATAGCGCCTAATGTGCCTAAGATTGTCGCAATAGCTGCGGCAGTTAAGGCCACTAGTGCTGTGTTTAAAGCGGCTCCCCAAATCTTTTCTGTTGCAAGATAAGAGGCATCAAACAATTGCGAATATGTATCCAAAGAGAAACCATTCCAAATACCAGTAGTCTTATGATTTGTGAAAGAGAAAACTGTGATATAGATGATTGGAGCATACATAAGAAGAAGGGCGATGTAGACAAAGGCTTTAGCAATGATTTTGCCAATGTTAGTCCTAATTCTTTTATTTCTTAAGGCACGATTTGTATCTCTAATAGCATTAATACTTTCCATTACCAAATACCCGCCTTTCTAGCATCATCATTGTTTGTGAATAATTTTTCAATAAGCAAGGAAATGCCAATAATTGCAAGCATAACCAATGAGAGAGTCGAACCGACATGGTTGGAAATCTCACTAGTGCTGCTTAAGAATTCGTGCTCAATCATATTGCCAATGATTTGAACATTATTTTCAGACATTTTATTAGCAATAACGTATGAGGACATCGTTGGCATAAATGTCATCATAATTGCGGAAATAATGCCAGGAACAGTCATAGGAACAATAACTTTCCAGAACGTCACAAATGGATTAGCGCCTAAGTCTGCTGCCGCTTCAATCTGCTTTGTGTCCATTTTAATCATTTGATTATATAAGGGTAGGATTGCAAATGGTAGATAGTCATAGACCATACCAATAACAATTGCTACATAAGGGGCTGAAGCAGTTAAATCAAAGCCACCAATGGCTTGGGATAAGCCATTAATTAAAGCTTTTAAACCAATAGTACGAATAACAAAGTTAATCCACATTGGAATAAGGAAGATATACACTAGAACTTTGTTCTTATTATATTTTTTATTAGAAAGAATAAGAGCAATTGGATAAGCAATTAAAATGCAAATAACGGTTGTAATCATTGCAATAATGAATGTCACTCCAATGACTTTCCAGTTTGCGCCTTCAGTAAAAACTGTTGCCCAGTTAGAAAGAGAAAAATGCCAATTTGCATCAGTAAAGGCATAAGCCACTACCAGGAAAAGTGGAAACACCACGAAGAGAAACATGAAAACAGCATATGGCATGCATAAGCTTCCTCTGAAATTAAAGCGGCGTTTACGACGAGCAACTGCTTCCATTTTTACTTCTTAACTCCTTTACGTGATAAGTGAATTTGGGATTTATCGATAATGACACTAACTTCGTCATTTTCGTTCCATAAGTCTGGGGAATTTAAGATGAAGTCTTCTTCTTCATCAGTTCTGACCATGATTTCATAGTGGTCACCTAAATAGATTAAGGAAATGATATGACCATGAATGTCACTGGCTTCTGGATCATCACTAATAGTGATAGCTTCGAATGGCACTTCGACATTGATTTCCATATCAACGACATCAATTTCATGACCTTTATCATCGATAAGAACTTCGTTTTCATCAATTTTAGCGCCTGGGAATAATGGTAATACATTAACGTCGAATTCAGCGTTAGCGAATTCAACTTTGTAATCTTTTGTAATGTAGCCATCATAGAAGTTACTAACGAATGGCTTTTTCATAATTTGAATATTAACTGGTTCAACATTTAAACCGACTTTGATACCTTCGTCTAATTCCGCGGTTGATTGAACGATAACTTCAGATTTACCGACATTAATGATGTATTCATAGTGCATACCTTTGAAGATTTTACTAGTAACAACACCATCGACAACACCACTACCGGCTTTGCCTAAGATGAAGTCTTCTGGTCTGACAACAACATCGACTTTTTCGTTAACTGGGAATTTACCAAAGTCAACTGGGTCTGCATCCCAATATTTATTTAAGAATCTAACTTTGTTATCTTTGGCCATTGTGCCGGTATAGATGTTAGATTCACCAATGAAGTCAGCAACGAAAGCGTTGTTTGGTTCATCATAGATTTCTTTTGGTTTACCAACTTGTTGGATTTCACCATCATTCATAACAACGATGGTATCAGACATTGTTAAAGCTTCTTCTTGGTCATGGGTGACGTAGATGAAGGTAATGCCTAACTTTTTATGCATGGCCTTTAATTCAAGCTGCATTTCTTTACGCATCTTGAGGTCAAGAGCGCCTAATGGTTCGTCTAATAATAAGATTTCTGGTTCATTAACAATCGCTCTTGCAATAGCAATACGTTGTTGTTGACCACCAGATAATGTAGAGATATATCTTTTTTCAAAGCCTTCAAGGTCGACAACCTTTAACGCTCTTTCGACTTTTTCTTTGATTTCCGCTTTGGTTAAGTGGCGGAACTTTGTCACTGGATTGCCTTTTTTATCCACTGTTTCATAAGGAATCTTTTTAAGTTTTAAGCCAAAGGCAATATTGTTATAGATATTTAAATGCGCGAATAAGGCATATCTTTGGAAAACGGTGTTGATAGGTCTTTTATATGGAGGTAATAAAGAAATGTCTTGTCCGTTTAATAAAATGACACCACTTGTTGGAAGCTCAAAACCAGCGATCATTCTTAATGTTGTAGTCTTGCCACAGCCAGAAGGTCCTAAGAAGGTCACGAACTCACCTTTTGTGATATCGAGATTGAAGTTATCGACGACTGTTGTGCCATCAAAAACCTTGGTGACACCTTGTAGTGAAATAATGATATTTTCTTTATCCATATTCTCCCCACCTTTTCCTACGTGAATTTTCATTCAAAAAATCACGCAAAAAATATATATAAAATTGAACAAAAAAACAAACAATTTTTTTAAAATTTTTTTTGAGGGGGGTTTTTGAAAACGACTTTTTTTAACTTTTATTCGTTATTATCTATACTTTTTATATTTTGACTTTTTCAAATTTTTGTTTAGTTTTTCTAGCGATTTTTCAGTCAATTTTTTGAGCAATTTTTTTGACGAGTTTTTTGAACGATTTTTTTGCTCATTTTTTGCATCAATTTTTGTAGTGGTTTTTGAGGGTTAATTTTTGGGGTATTTTTAGACCTATTTTTGAGTGTTCTCTCACACATACGCTTGCACGCATTATCTTCTTTTTTTATAATTTGTTTTAGTTATGAAAAAAATATTGTTACTACCCCTACTCGTCTTACCATTACTTACCGGCTGTGATGGTAATAAAGTAGTAGAAAAATGTCGTCTTACCTTTGGCAGCAAAATGCAAGAAGGTAATAAAGATGCGATTAAAGAATTAAGCAATTCTGAACTGTTAGTTAAAGCAAGAGATCAACAAGAAGTCTTCCTTTTAGCGGTCTATCAAGATCAATATAGTGAAGATTGTTTATGTTGGAAGACTTATAAAGAGGTTCTTAAAACTTATTGTTATAAATATCGTGGCCTAGTTTATACGTACAACGCTCATAATCAAGATGAGACTTTGTCACATCTCAAAATAGAAAAATTAAACACAAGTACACCTTATCTATATATCTTTAATGGCGAAAAGCTAGTTAAAAAGTTTTCACATGCAAACAACAAGCAAAGAAAAATCTTTGAAGATACAAGTGCAGAAGAGATGAGAACTCAAATATGCAAGTATGTAGATAATCCGTCTCTTTATTATGTGGATGAAGAAAACATCTCTAACAGTGAACCACAAGTCGTCATGTTTATGCGTAGCGGCTGCAGTGATTGTAAATATGCTTTAGGAGAAGTAATAATACCCTACATTAGTTATGCTTATATTTGCAGTCCAATCTTCTTATTTGACATGCAAAAATATTATGATTTATCTAAATATCCAGATGCTTCAGAAGAAGAAAAAGCCTATTATCAAAATCTAAAAGATAAATATGGGTTAAGTGAAGCGGAAGATAATCCATTTGGCTATCAACAAGGCGTGGTTCCTACAATTCAATATCGTGATTTCGGCAAGGTTAAAGCCGCAGCGGTTTATTTCAACGATGTTGTTGATAAAAAAGAAGATGGTAGTTATTACATTACTGATTCATACTATTCTGAAGAAAGAAAAGAAATTCCAACAGAACCATACACCTTCCCTAATGTCTTAAAAGGTATGACTTTAACAGAAGGAGTTATTGAAAATAACGGCAAGTATTATTGGTCACAAGAGGCCGCGAATAAATACCATAAAGAGAATTTTGTAGCCTTCTTAAATGCTTTTAATCTTTGTTGGAATTGCTTACCTGAAAAGTAAGACTCCTTGATAATTCTTATATTCATCTAAATCAAGTTCTTCCTTATCTAAATATCGATAATTAGGGAAGAGCTTTTTAAATTCTTCAATCATATTGCCATCAGGATAACCGCTATTATGTTCCTTCATGTAATAATGCATTGGGATCAAGATTCTTGGCTTGATAATGTTAGCAATTTCTTTTAACTCTCTTGGTCCAATGGTATAGAAACCATTAATTGGGGCTAATAAAATATCACAGTTTTTGAATGGCTCTAAAGTCCTTTCATCTAATATACATCCAGTGTCTCCAAGATGAACAATTTTATAACCTTCAATATCAAACATATGAATCTTGTTTAAACCGCGTTTTGCACCACCACAATCATCATGTGGAACAGTCGCAGAAACCGCTCCAACAGGAGTTGGATTATCCTTAATATTAACTAATTCGCGAGCGTTATGATCAGCGTGTTCGTGCGAACAAACTACGACATCAACTGGTTCAACATTTGGAAATTTTAAGTTTGGAACACTACCATTTTGGTATGGATCAATTACTAAAGAATAATCATTTCCCTTAAGTAAAAAGGAAGAGTGTCCTAAATATACAATTTTGCTCATAACTAGCTCCTTATTTTTATTACCATTATTTTAACGTAATTTATCAAATAAAGGCATATGCAGATACATTGCATTTTAAATAAAAATGATTTACCATAAAAATAACTTGAAAGGAATTTTAAGATTATATGGCAAAAAAAGGGAAAAAAGGTCCAGGTTTATGGGCCGAATTTAAAGAATTCATCAATCGTGGCAATGCCTTCATGTTAGCAGTTGGTGTTGTTATTGGTGGCGCATTTGGTGCTATCGTCAATGCATTTGTTAACATCTTATTAAGCGTTGCTACATGGGCAGTTCCTGGTGGCTTAAAAGGCTTAGTCACAGTCTTACCAGCTCTCAACGATGCTCAAAGAGGTCCAGTTGGACAATCTTTCCAAATGAAAGATTTAGTCGATCAAACAGTCGCTTTCGCTCAATCACAAGGTGTTACCATTACAAAAGATAGCGATACATTTGTTCAATGGCAAACTGCTTTATTAGGTAAGTACACTCAACACGGCACAACATTCACTTTCAATGGTGCTGCAGTTATTGACTGGGGTGCATTATTAACCGCTATCATCTCCTTCATTATCATCGCTGCTGTCTTATTCATCATTGTTAAAGTCAGCAATGCAATGGCTAGAAAGAGAGAAGAACTCAAGGCAAAAGTTCAAGAAGCTTACTACGAAAAGCATCCAGAAGAAAGGCCAGTTCCACCAGAACCAGGCAAACCAGAACCAACAGAAATCGATTATCTCAAACGTATTGCTGATGCTTTAGAAGCAAAAGAAGCTAAAAAGTAGTTCGATTTAAATGAAATTTAAAAGGAGCGAATTAATCGCTCCTTTTTACTTGGTTTTTAATCTAGATTAGATCTTGTCGTTTGAGCCTAACACATCAACGATTTTGTGTTTGACTAATTGTTTGACATAAGCACGGCCATCACCGACATATTGACGTGGGTCAAAGTGATCTGGATGAGCTCTCATGTGTTCTCTAATACCAGCGGTCATCGCTAAGCGGAGGTCGCTGTCGATATTGATCTTACAAACGGCTAATCTAGCAGCTTGTCTTAATTGAGCTTCTGGAACACCAACTGCGTCTTTTAAGGCACCACCGTTGTCGTTAATGATTTTAACGAATTCTTGGTTAACGGATGAGGAACCGTGTAAGACGATTGGGAAACCTGGTAAACGTTTGCTCACTTCTTCTAAGATATCGAATCTTAATGGAGGTGGTAATAAGACACCTGTTTCTGGATCTCTTGTGCATTGTTCTGGTTTGAACTTATAAGCACCATGGGATGTACCGATAGCAATAGCTAGGGAGTCACAACCAGTTCTACGAACGAATTCTTCGACGTCTTCTGGTCTGGTGTAAGATTCTGCACCATGTTCGACTTTAACTTCATCTTCGATACCGGCTAATGTACCTAATTCAGCTTCAACTGTGACATATGGCACATGAGCATGAGCGTATTCACAAACTTTCTTTGTGATAGCGATGTTTTCTTCGAATGGTTTGCTGGAGCAGTCAATCATGACTGATGTGAAACCACCATCGATACAATCTTTACAAATTTCAAAATCTGCGCCGTGGTCTAAATGGAGAACGATTGGTAAGCCGGTGTCTTCGACAGCAGCTTCAACCATCTTCTTTAAATAGATAGGTTTGGCATATTTTCTTGCCCCAGCGGAGACTTGGAGAATAACTGGTGAATTGCATTCTTTAGCAGCTTCTGTAATCGCTTGAACGATTTCCATGTTGTTGCAGTTGAAAGCACCAATTGCGTAACCGCCTTTATAGGCTTTTTCAAACATTTCTTTGGAGTTAACTAATGGCATATAATTTCCTTCTTTCCGGGAATATTATACACCACACTATTATTTACACAAATAATACGTTAATATTTTTTGTTAAAAGTTAGTTTAGACTAACAATAATTTGATTATTGAAACTTGCTATGTATTGAATAATTCAGAGAGTTTGGCATAAAATACTTAGTAAGGAGCATCACAACACTTTATGCTAGTTAGTTGCTTGGAGCTCTTTTTTTATGCGAGTTTTAGAAACAAGCACAATAGGAGGCAAAGGGCAATCAAGAACAAAATTGCTTTGAATTCTTTGAATTGCTTCTTTGCAGATCACCTCACTTTCTAGTGTTAGATTAGTGAGGCCTCCGTTCCGAGTTTTAATGTCTTGTCTTTGACAAAAAATAGGAAACAAAAAGGGACAAAAAACATTCTCATCCCTTATCCATTTCCTGTATATTTTATAGCACTTTTATATTGAATATAAAAGATTTATTTGACTAATACTGAGTTTTTTACTCCTTGAATATTTAGTAAAGCATCTAGTTCATAACTATTATGGAGTGTATAGTTTTCTAGATTCTTTTTTATCGTTAATTGAATTTCATCATAATCGCTTTCATTCTTATAATATTCATCTTTAATAACACCGATGATTAATAATCTAAGGTAAGCAATTAATGAATTTTCAATCCAATAATGACGTTTTGTATATGTAAACTTATCAAATCTTTCCAATAGTTTAATATACATTGGTAAACCATCACTGACATCATGCCATAAATCAGAGAAGATAAAGTCATAATCTCTATCATTGATTTGATTGATAAACGCTAGAGCGTCCGCTTTTATGATGTGGATCTTTTCTTTATATGGGAATAGAGGTAATAGATGCTTTTGGAATAACTTAATGAGTTCTAAATCCATTTCAACAATATAAACTTCTTTAACTTCTTCTTTTAGATGAACCATATAAGCGAAATAGCCAAGTCCTAAACCTAACGTTAAGACTTTTCCTTTAGCGGTTTGTATAGGCATTTCCATTGTTCTAATTTCATGAGGATTGAGGCTCATCCACTCTTGGTCATATAACGAAATTGTGGGATAATCATAGTCCTTAGTGAAATAGCCTAATGACATCTTTAAGATTGAATTGCTTCCATAATGATATTGTTCATCATATGGGAATAATGTAAAAGCTTTCATTACCTTATGAGATAACTTCCAACCATCTTGATCAAAAGTGATATTTTTAAGCGCTTGATAATATGGATTATTAGTGAATGTATCTAGCATCACTTCTTGAGTGTCCCAAAGAAGATTCTTGTTGATGAAAGATGAATCTACTTTCTTATTTTCTAAAACTTGTTTAATGAATTCTTGCCTTGTTTCAAAGCTATTTTTATTAATGAAAAGACCACTGTTTAGATGTGGTTCTTGCCAAATTAAATCGCGGAGGTATAGCAAATAGTCAATATTCTTCTCGTGTTGATTAAATAAGGCGAGAAGCTTTTTATCTTCAGTTTCGTTTAACTCAAAATGCATTATTGATCTTGCACCTTCTTTTTAAGTTCTTCGTATATATCTTCTTCAAATGGAATACGAGAAATAGGTGTAATAACAACATAGCCTTCTTTCACTAATCTGCAGTCAGCGTCTTCAGGCATTTCTAAATATTCTTGTGTATCTCTTAAAGCGTAATATAAGTCTTCGTTTTGATCAAAATAATAACGGTCTTTACGATAGAATAAGCGACCTAAGGCAATGCCTTTATAGGTTCCTTTTGGTAAGTTGACGTTCAATACATATCTCTTATCTAGTAGGTTATACTTCATAATGTATTCCCAGATTTCATCAAAGTGTTCAATTAAGCATGTGAAATCATCAAAAGGCGCACTGAAAGCAACAGTCTTTTTACGGAATGTAGCCGCACCTAAGCACGCTCCAATTGTGCCACTTAAAATGACATCATAAGAGAGGTTTGGACCATTATTACAACCAGAGACAACGACATCACAATCAATGTTAAGTCCCGCTAAAGCAAGAGATGTACAGTCTGTAGGAGTACCATGAACTGCATAGGTGTGTTCATCGATTCTATCGACTTTAAGCCAATCACCTAAAGTAATTGATGCACTCTTCGCAGACATATGCTCAAAAGGCGCGACAATCGTCACTTCACCGTATTTTAAGAGTTTATCCTTAAGGAGAAGTATTCCTTGAGCGTTATAGCCGTCATCATTAGTTAATAAGAATTTCATACCTCATTATTTTGTAATATTTCTTTGAAAAAGAAAAGAGGGAAACGATATTCCCTCTCTTCCTGATTTGGGTTTTATTATTGAGAAATCTTATTCTCTTTAATAACTTTTTCTTTTAAGTATTCTGGAACTTCTTCGTAAGAGACGAATTCTCTATTGAAATAGCCAGAGGCTTGAGTGATGGACTTAAGTTGTGTGACGTAGTCAACAATTTCTGCTTCAGGAATTAACGCTTCGATATCTTGCATACCTTCGTGTTCTTCCATGTTTTGAATACGCGCACGACGTGTATTTAAGTCAGACATGATATCACCAGTATATTCTGTTGGAGCGATAACATGGATTCTCATAATTGGTTCTAAGATGATTGGCTTACATTTTGGATAAGCATCTTTGAACGCTAAGATACCAGCCATCTTGAATGCTTGTTCGTTACTATCGACTGGGTGATATTTACCATCCACTAAGACGCCTTTAACACCAATAACTGGGAAACCTGCTAATGGGCCAGAGTTAAGGGCTTCAAAGAAACCTTTTTCAACGGCTGGGAAGTAGTTCTTTGGAACTGCACCACCGAAGACTTCTTCTGCGAAGACACTTTCTTCAGCTGGTTCAAATCTCATCTTAACGACACCATAGAAACCACTACCACCAGATTGTTTAACGTAACGGCCATCGCCTTCGGCGGTACCCTTAATGGATTCACGATAGACAACTTTCATTGGTTCGGTTGTAACATCGATTTTATATGTATCTTTGAGTTTACCGAGAACGAAGCTGATATGAGAATCAGAAACACCACCTAATAATAATTGTTTTGTTTCATTATTACGTTTGACTTCAACGGCTGGATCTTCAGCTTGGATCTTCGCTAATGCTGGACCAATCTTAGCTTCATCATTCTTATTGGCTAAGATGATAGCTTTGAAGATAACAGCGGTTGGATAATGGGCTGGTTTATATTCAATAACGGCTTTTGGTGAAGATAATGTCATACCACTTGCGACACCTTCAAGTCTTGTAATCGCGGCGATATCACCAGCGTGGACTTCTTGAATAGCGTCAAGTTTCTTACCGGTCATTTGATATAACATTGAGACTCTTTGTGTGCCTTTATTGACGTAGATTTCATCACCAGTTTTTAAGACACCAGAATTAACTTTAATAATATTAATTGTGCCTGAATATGGGTCGACAACGGTCTTAAAGACATAAGCGGAGAATGGTTCGCTGTCTTTTGTTTCACGAGTGACTGGATTACCATTTTCATCTTTGGCTTCATATGGTTTTAAGTCCGCTGGGCAAGGTAGGTAGTCAATGAACATATCGAGCATTGTTTCAACACCGATATTCTTTGTGGCGCTACCGACTAAAACTGGAACTAATTCACCTGCTAAGACGAGTTTTCTTAAAGATTCATGAACTTCTTGAACGGTGAATTCTTCACCGGAGAAGAATTTTTCTAATAAGACATCGTCTGCTTTAGCGACTTCTTCACTAATCATGTTATGAAGTTCGAAGATCTTTTCTTTCTTATCATCGTGGATAGGAGCGTCTTCACACTTCTTGCCATTTAGCTTTCTCGCTTTTAAGTCAACGACATTAGCGAAACCATCAAAGCCATCACCATGACCTAATGGGTAGCAGAATGGAATAGCGTTCTTACCTAATTTAGAACGAATTTCTTCTAATAATTCATCGAATTTAACGTTTTCTTTATCAACTTTGTTGATGAAGATAAATGTTGGGATGCCACGTTTTCTAAGTTGATTCCAGTGTTTAACTGTACCGACTTGAACACCGATTGAGGCATCGATCACTAAGACAGCACCTTTAACTGCGCCTAAGACACCGATGTATTCAGAAATGAAGTCATCATTACCTGGAACATCGATGATGTTGATCTTATGGTCTTTATAATTTAATGGGATAACGGCGGTTTGAATTGAGCCACCTCTTTTTTGTTCATCAGGTGTGTAGTCACTAATAGTGTTTTTCTTTTCAACTTCACCTTTTTGAGGAATTAAACCAGCGATGAACGCTAAGGATTCGGCTAAAGTAGTTTTACCTGTTGATTGGTGACCTAAGATAACTACGTTTCTGATATTTTTTGCATCGTAATTTGCCATGATTGATTCTCCTTATAGTCTGAAATACTTGCTATATCTACCTTTAGATATGAGCTGAATTCTATTGTCTTTCACGAGTTCGGCTAAAGCCTTTTCAATGGTCGCTGAACTTGTGGCGTATAAGACGTTTTCAATAACACGTTTACTAATTGGTTTAGCGCTATCAAAGATAACTTTGTAAACCTTTTCAATGGTTAATTCATCCATCTCATTGACTTCCATAATGTAGTCAAGTTTACGATACGCTTCTAAGATGCACTTGAGCATATAAGTAACGAATTGTGTGTAATCGTTTTCATTATCATGCCAGCCTTGGGAAGAAGCTTCAAAAGCATCGATATAATCAGAGAAACGTTGTCTCATGATATATGGGATGGAGAAGTAATTACCGATATCATAACCATTCTTCTTCATTAAGAAGTTCATGATTAATCTGGAGATACGGCCATTTGCTCTATTGAATGGATGGATACAAACGAAGTCGAGCATGAAAGCAAGAATAAGAACGAGTTTATTTGTTTCTTCGTTTTGAGCGGCAAGGTTATATTGATAAACAAGATTGTCTAATAGTTGAGGAACCGCACTTGGATCAGCAGTGACGAAGATTGTTCTCATTGAACCATCAGTCATTCTTTCTTGAATATAATTTAAGGCGTCTTTATATTGACCACCCATCTCTGGGTTATAGTCCTTATATAAATAGTAATGTAATGTGGAGATAAATGAGCGATCGAATGGTTGGAATTTGTAGCATTCATCGATGTGCTTTAATGCTTTGTAATAACCATTGAAGACATATTCTGTATAAGTTGCTGGGGATTGTCCCTTAACGAGTATTGCTTTCATACGGTCATCACCGATGAAGACAGAACCCATCGCACAGCTAGCTTCTGTGCCACTGATGTAAGCAAGTTCCGTTAATTTTTCAATTTTCTTGAGTTTCTTAACGGCGGTAGTTTTTCCTTTATATAATTCAATAGAATTAAGTAAAGAAACAATGTTAGGGTTGGTCAAAAGAGCATTGACAGCACCCTGTAAGTCAAACATTCGCATATTATGTAACCTCTGTGATTCTAGTATGTATCACTTAGGGAAAATATGCAACTACCTATTTTTACGTAAAAAATACCGAATTAAACTTTTTTGATTAAATAATAGGTTAACGATTATTGAGTTAGTTTTATATGAATATTGCCTTTTAAATAACTGGATGGGCATATTAGATAGAATTACCACTACTTTGGATCAACATTAAAAGAGTGTTAATAGAATTTATTGAAAAAATATTTTTTAAAGATTTCTCCCCTATTTTATTAATGAATTATGTGCGCGTGTGTAAAAGAAAAGACCTGCACTCGGCAGGTCGTTATTCTTTTTGTGAATTAATTATTCAGCTTGTTGTTGTCCTTGTTGACCTTCAGCGATTAAACCAAAGATACCACCAAGAATGTAGAATGGGTTACTAGCAATAGCACCAACAACGATTGTGACGATGAATGGTTTCTTGTTAGATTTGCTTTCATCAGCAAGTTCTCTTTTGGCTTTACCAATGAGCACTAAACAGACGATGGAAGTAATAACGAAGTATAAACCCCATCCCAAAAGACCACCACCAGCGCCAACAGCGGCAGCAGCAGCACGTTCTGCATCAGCGTCACCACCAGCAACAGCAAGTGCACCAGCGCCAATGATAAGAGTAACAATACCGATGACGGCTAAAAGAGCACCTAAAATAAGGTAAATAATTGTGACAATGTGACCAACATTGAACATTGTCTTTGAAGCGTTTTTCATTAGATTTTATCTCCTCTTCAATAAGTGCTTTTATTTTAGCACTATTTAATGGTATGTATGGTAATATATTTTTATGAATGTTTTAGGGTATATTAAGAAAAACCAAGACAATATCACACAAACACCACTAAATATTTGTGATGCTTTAGTGGTCTCTTGGGTGGCTTATTTTGATTTTTCTATCGTTAAAGATAGACTTCCTTTAACTATTAGTGATTTTGGCTACATTCCAGAATATAAAAGATTAGAGCCTTATTACTTCTCTTACTTCCCACGATTTTCGCGCAAATATTTGAAATCACTTATCAAATCAGAGAGATTTAAAGATGCCCAAGTTGTGGATTATGAATATATTTTAGACCGTAAAAAAGGTATCCAGTTTGCCGTTGTAGCAGTCAAGTTTAATAACCAAATTATTATTGCAGTGAGAGGTACTGATCCTTCCTATGCTGGTTGGAAAGAAGACTTCACTTTATCATATAGCGATAGAATGCACTCCTACGCTTATGCAGAAGAGTTCATCCAAAGAGTGATTAAAAGGCATAAGAAAGAAAAGATTATCTTATGTGGACATAGTAAGGGTGGTAATATCTGCACTTATATGCTCAGTCAATTAGATGATGCTTCTAGAATTGAACATGTCTATTCTTTTGATGGACCTGGTTTTAGAATCAAAGGATTATTTAAAGGCAAGGAAGATAGATTAGAGAAGTTTACTAAGATTGTTCCTCAATCTTCTATCGTTGGAGTTCTTTTCTCTAATGAAACTGATATTAAGATTATTAAAAGTAGAGCGGTCATGTTCTTACAACATAACCCATTTGAATGGGTCATTAAGGACAATGATTTTGTCTATTTAACTAAACGTACTTTATCTTCTAGACATTTAGAAAAAGCACTTAATGCTTGGATTGAATCTCTAAAGCCTGAAGATAGAGAAAGATTTACCGAAATCATCTTTGGCGAATTAGAGAAATTTGAAGCGGATGACTTTGTCGTCTTCTTTAAGAAGATTCTTCTTCAAATTGGTCCTGTTTATAAAGCTTATAGAGGATTAAGCAAAGAAGATAAAAAACTCGTTTACCGAGTTGTTAAAAAGTTAATTAGAAATATGATTAAACCAGAGAAACAAAAGTTAATTGCTTAAAGGTTTTCTTCTGGGATTTCGTGAGCTTTCTTAAGAGCAAACTTGGCCACCATTGGACCAAAGAGTTCGTAAACTAAAGTACTTGTTAAGATAATGGCGAGAATTAAAGCGCCTGTTTTTTGCATATATGGGTCACTATATTGTGAAAATAACTTATACGCAGTTGTGGATAAACCAATGGCAACACCCGCTTGAGGGACTAAGGCAAAGCCTAAGTATTTTTTAACTTGTGGTTCACATCTGGTGATGGTTGCGCCAACAAAGGCACCAGACCATTTACCAACAACACGGGAGACGAGATAAGTTAAAGCGATAAGAACCACCACTAAACCATCACCGTTAAAGAAGATAGTTAAGTCTAAAGATGCACCAGAAATAACAAAGAACATCATATAGACTGGAGAAGTGAATCTATCCATAACATCTAGTGTTCTACCAGATTCTTTTACAAAGTTAGTGTATATCGCACCCGCCATCATGCAGGTAAGAAGTGAGCTTAATTCAAAGCCACCCATCATTGGGCTCTTAAATAAATAATAGAAGCCTAAAGCGGCAAAGACAGAGAAGATATTCCAAATAAGTCTATTGTTTCTAGATTTAAAGAAGCGGTTAGCAAAGCTAATCACAAAGCCTAATACTGCGCCCACTACTAAAGAGATGGTGATTTCTAGTAATGGCTTAACAATAATGGCATATACGGAAATAGAACCACCCGCTAAAGCGGTAGCGATTTGGAATAAGATAGCGAAAAGAATTAAAGCAGCAGCGTCATCTAATGCCACAACTGGTAATAAAGTATCCACTAATGGACCATGTGCTCTATATTGCTTAATAACCATTAAAGTAGCCGCAGGAGCGGTCGCACTAGCGATTGCGGATAAAGTTAATGCTAATTCTAAGGAAACGTATTGAGGGAAAATGAAGTGTGCCACTAATAAAGCGACCACTACTAATAAAGAAGCCCCTAAAGCTTCTAAGATAGTAATAACTAAAACTCTTTTACCTAATGCTTTAATTGTGCTGAATTTAAATGATGTACCAATGGAGAAGGCAATAAAGCCTAATGCTACAGTGGAAACCCAGCCTAGTTGATCAACAAATTTATAAACAACGCCTTCTTTGATACCATCAAATGAGAAATTATTAAATAATAGACCAAATAAAAATGGTCCCATGATGATACCGGTTAAAATATAACCAGTAACATTAGGTAATTTGATAAGACGCATTAAACGCGTTGATAATAAGGCCACTAATAAAAGAGCAGCCACATAAGCAAATATCGAAAAGGCTTCCATAATCCTTAAATAGAACCTTCAAAGTCGTCGATTGCTCTTGAATACATGAAGCCTTTAATCTCTGTGAAATTCTTAGTTGTTTCGCGAATGACTCTCTTTAAATCTTCTAAACGATCATTTTCCACAATAAAGACACCCAAGATGCTTTCAAAAACATCTCTTTGTTCAACGTGTCTAAGATTGATGAATGTATGTTCTCCTGGATAATAGTCAACAGCGTGTCTTAAAGATTCACTGGTCATAACAGTAGCGTTATAACCCGCTCTTTTAATTGCTTCTAATGCACCATAAGCGCGTTCGGTAGTTTTTAACACAAGTGTTAATTCAACTTTCATTCTTTTTTCCTCGCTTATGATTATAGATGCATTTTTTATTTTGTTAATAATTATTTGCTTTTATTTTTCTTTGCGCTTTTACGTAAGGCAACAACTAGAGTTGTTACTAAACCTAATGATGTTGCAGCAGGAATACCGAAGAGGACTGAACCGAAACAGCCTTTTTTGGCTCTATAGAAAAAGTCACTTTGGGTTCTCTCTTGCTCATAACCAATATATTCAGTCTTAAGTGTTTTAACCACTTCAACTTCATTATTTTCATTTCCCTTAACTTCCTTGGTTGTGGTAAATGAGAAACTATTCCATTTATCGAGAACAAAATAAGTTTCTTTTTCCTCGACATAGGCTTTGATAATAGCGCCATAGCAGTATTGATCCCTTCCGGTATGGCCAAAGGACATATCGATAGTGTTGTAGAAGTAATTATTAGATGAACTACTTGTGATTGTTTTACTACCTGTAACCGTTAGTTCGTCGGTGAACGCTGTATAAGCACTAGCATATATACTGAGGCCACGAAGGTTCTCCAAATCATAATCTGTAAAAATAACGAAAGTCGCTTCTTGATTAGGGGCTATAACATAATTTCTAGAGATTGTTTCTTCTAACTCCGCTCTATACGAACACTCCCTATCGTTAAAAAGTAAGCCAATCCTATTGATATAGCCTTCGCCCGTATTTTTGACATTAACTTTGTAGTATTGCTCTTCATTATCAGTGTGCTTTTCCACTATAGTGGTTTCAAAATCATTATATTCATCAGTGGTCACGGTTCTTGGTGGCAAAGGTTCAGTGGCAGTTAAGCCTGGAATCATCGATAAGACAGCTAATAATGTTTTCATAGTTTATTTCCTCTTACCAAACAAGACGAATAGCAAGATAAAACCTGCTAAAAGTTTTTACAAAAATCTTTATGAGTTGTACTTTTTTATCGTTTGACTATTTATTTGTAATAAATGTGGTAGAATATTCTAGCAAAAAACGGAGGGTAAGAAAGATGGAAAACTATAAAACAGTGCCAATTACACTTATTACCGGTTATTTAGGAAGTGGTAAAACCACATTAATCAATCACATATTAAAAAACGCTAAAGGTCATAAGATGGCCGTTATCGTTAATGATATTGGCGAAGTCAATATTGATGCTGAATTAATTGAAGAAAACGGCATCGTTAAAGGTAAGGATGAAAACTTAGTCGCTCTCTCTAATGGCTGCATCTGCTGCACATTAAAGCAAGACTTAATTCAACAACTCGCTGACTTAGTCAAGCAACAAAAATATGACCATATCTTAATTGAAGCTTCTGGTATTTGTGAACCAGTACCAATCGCTCAAACAATTACTTATATGGAACAAGAATTTGAAAAACAACATTTACCAAAGTTCTATTGGTTAGACGCTATTATCTCAGTCACTGATGCCTTAAGACTTAGAGATGAGTTTGGCTGTGGTGAAACATTAAAAGAAGCGACACGTGGTGAAGAAAACTTAGAAAACCTTGTCATTCAACAAATTGAATTCTGCGATATCGTTTTATTAAATAAAGCCTCATTAATTAGTAAAGAAGAACTCAGAAGAGTGAAGATTGCTATTAAGGCTTTACAACCAGAAGCAGAAATCATTGAAGCGGATTATTGCGATGTCGATATCGATAGATTAATCGACACAAACCTCTTTGATTTCGATAAGGCCAGTGGCTCCGCTGCTTGGATTAGAGAATTCGAAGACTGGGATAGCGACGTTGAACATCACGATGACGATGATGACGATGAGAAAGAAGAACACCATCATCATCATCACCATCACCACGGTATAGAAAATGAAGAAGAAGGTACCGCTCTTGAATACGATATCAGCACATTCGTTTATTATCGTAGAAGACCATTTGATCAAGAAAAGTTTGAACATTGGGTCAAAGAAGAAAGCGGTAAACACCATATCATTAGAGCAAAGGGTGTCTGCTACTTCGCTAATGAAAAAGAAAACATTTATGTCTATGAATCAGCGGGTTCTCAAACAACCTTAACTTATTCAAGAAAATGGTTCTCTGCGACATTAACAAAAGCACAATTAACTTATTTAAGACATAACGATGAGAATTTCGCCCATGACTGGGATGATGAATATCAAGATCGATTAATCAAACTCGTGTTTATCGGTCAAAACCTTAACGAGAAAGCTATTAGAAAAGAATTAGATCAACTATAGAATGAAAACAAACATACTTACAAAATACTTCGACATTAAAATGATCTGTGTCAATGGCATGATTGCAGCGTTATACGCTGTTATCACTATTGCCTGTGGTCCTTTATCATATGAATTCTCACAGTTCAGAATTAGTGAACTACTTAACTTATTAGTGTTCTTTAATCCTAGTTACACTATTGGTTTAACTTTAGGTTGCTTGCTTGCTAACTTAGCTTCCACCGTTGGGCCACTTGATATTATCTTTGGTACATTGACCACCTTAGTGTCTTGTTTAATTATGATTGTTTATTCAAAATTCATTAAAAATTTATTCTTTGCAGGCTTTATTCCGTGCCTTGCTAACGCGATTGTTATTCCTTTAGTTATTTATTATTCATGCATCGGTACACCAGATGCGATGGAATTAAATCCTGTAACATACTTCACTATGTTTGGTGGTGTCTTCTTAGGTGAATTCGTCTGCATTATGTGCGTTGGTTATCCATTAACTCTTCTTTTAACTAAAAAGAATCCATCATTCTATAGAGTGATATTAGCCACGAGAAACACTGATTATAAGTGGTAAGCAAAAACATAAATCTATAACAAAATCTAGTCATTATGGCTAGATTTTTTATTATTTTGCTATACATTTATATTTCACTGGTATATTATTTCCACAAATGAAATTAAGTAAGATTGTTCCTACATTATTTGCGCTTATTATCGTTTCTTGTACTCCTGCGACTAGTTCATCTAGTTTAAGTGTTAGTTCATCAAGTGATTCTTTAAGTAGCGTTCAATCTAGCGAAAGCAGTTCTAGTGAGACTAGTAGCGATGCCTCATCAAGTGTGAGCACCACTAGTAGTTCTACTTCAAGCAGTTCAAGTTCTAATAGTGTTAGTTCATCTAGTTCTAGTTCATCATCTAGTAGTTCGTCTTCAAGTTCTTCTATTTCATCAAGTAGCAGTTCTTCTAGTTCTTCATCAAGCAGTACAACCACTTCTTCCTCTAGTTCATCTAGCAGTTCATCAGGTGGGGAAACTGTTAATATAGCGTTAATGTCAGCGCCTTTATATATTCCGGCAATTAGCCAAAACGATTGTGTTTCCTATAAAGTGTGGGATTTAGAATATGCGATTAAAGGCGAAAATACTTTTATTCCTTATATGTCTTTACAAACCGCTTTACTAACAATCTACGATGATGTTGAAGTTATTAAAGAAGATAATAAGATTACATACACATGCCCATACGATATCGTCTTTACCGTTGATCATGAAAAGAACACTATTACTGCTCATAACTTTGATAATATTATTGCCTCTGATGGAGGTGAAAGAAACATCTTCAATATGACTGATGGTGAGGAAGTTAATACCCACATCAAAGAAAATTACATTACTTTACAAGGAACAGAGGATGTCGTCTTTGATTTAAATAAATATAACTTAGATATTTATAAATATAATGACGACTTCTATATACCATTTTCTATAGTTAACTCAATCACATTTAACATGTGCTTTTGGGCAAGTTGTAACTTTAATGGCACAGCTTTTTATTTATTAAATTTCTCAAGAGGTGCGGTCGCACTTAACTATGTCGGCACATCTTTTGAAAAAGATTTCCATAATGGTGATTATCGTTTTAAAAACGCGAGAAGTAATTATGAGTTTAGAGAATATAACTATAATTCTTTAATGTTTCATTTAGACATTTCATATGGCTTTAGAGATTGTAGAATTTCTGATTTCAATGACTATCTAACGAAGAATCATCAAGATATCGTTAATAACTTAAAGAGTGATAATGAGAACTTCTACTGTCAAGCTATTGAAAGGCTCATTAACTATGTGATTGGTGATGGTCATTCAACCGCGGGTAACAACGCAAGTGCATGTGGCGCTTCAACATATACTAGAACGGGCATTATGAGTGAACGTTATCTCGCTTTAATAGATAACGAAGAAGATTTACTTGCTAGAAGACAAAAGGCTTTAGGTAGAAATATTCCAAGCCTTAGATATTATCGTGATACAGCAATCATTACTTTTGATCAATTTTTGTACTATCCTTATGAAATGTCTGACGCAATTGCTGAACAATTAGTGAATTATGATAGCTTTGCTTTAGTCTATTCTTTAATGAAGCAAATTAATAATAAAGCTGGCATTAAGAATATTTATTTCGATTTAACATGTAATCCTGGAGGCGGGGTTATCGCGGCGATTGGTATCTTAGGTTATATGACTGAAAATGTTGAATTAACTACTTACTGCGCTTTAACTAAAACCGCGGCTTCTCAATCATATAAAATCGACACTAATTTGGATGGTAAATTCAATGAAGATGATTGCCTCGCTAATAAATATAAGTTCTTTGTTTTAACTTCAGCGATGTCCTTTAGCTGCGCGACATGGTTTCCACATTTAGCAAAAGAAAACGAATGTGCCACTATTGTGGGTGAAAATACCGCAGGAGGTGCCTGTAATTCATATATTACCGCGACTCCAGATGGAAAGATCTTCCGTATTTCTGGTATTGCTCCTAGAGCGGGATTTAAAGATAACCCAAGTGCTCATCCAGATGATGGCGTCATTGTTGATGTCCCATTAGATAGAGACTATTTCTATAACGATGATACATTAGCGGAAATCGCTCGTAATCATTAACAAAAAAATCCCCGTTTCAGGAGATTACATTTAAGTTTGGGGCGAGTGACCAGATTCGAACTGGCGAATGCCTGGTTCACAGCCAGGTGTGTTAGGCCTCTTCACCACACCCGCCAAATGCTTAAATATAATAATATTTTTATATGGTATTGTCAAAGTCTTTTGATAAGAAAAATACCCCATATAACTTGAAAAACTAAATTCCGTTTTAAGAATTAATTCTTTGTTTTTCGGAATTTTCTCTTACAAATGGTATGTTTTATGTGTCTATGCTTCCGTTGAAAGGAGGCCAATAT
>Ga0256405_10005541_pt1 | contig 21632 bp, 18 predicted proteins | sample RumenRJG_02DNA_FD_189096 | JGI IMG/M metagenome (GOLD analysis project Ga0256405, IMG submission 189096) | Bovine rumen microbial communities from Lethbridge, Alberta, Canada - RJG_02 | ecosystem: Host-associated > Mammals > Digestive system > Stomach > Rumen | place: Canada: Alberta... | reverse complement strand
TATTTTTCATAATTTGATGAAAATATCGGGATATTCATCTGTGTTTCACGCTCAGTCAAATGCCGTTTTTTCTCTGTTTTATGTGGTTCAATTTCAATAACTTTTTCTTCAGGTTCTATTTCTAAAACTTCTGTTTTTTCAGCAGGAAAATATTTTAGAAATTCCTTTTTTGCCTTATTAAACTGCCGTTTTTGTTTTTGAATTTGCTGCTTAAATTCTTCCATATCTTTAACTGTTCCAAGATGATTTGCCATAGGATGCACCTTTTCGACTTGTTTGGCGATGCATAAAAATTCCCCCTTAACCGAATACACGTACACTTTTGTTAAATCAAAAAGTGAGTAGCGGATAAAAACTTTTTCCCTTAAATCAATTAAGAAATCGTTTCTGAAATGAAGTCCTAAAAATGTTATTTCACCTCGATTTATTGTCCTAACTTCAGTTTTCATCATTAAATCATTCAGGATATTTTTATCAATATCTTGTTGTTCAACTTGTTGAAGCATTTCTTTTATTGTTTTATTTTCATTATTCGGGCAAATTTTGGAATTATGATAATCAATCCAACAGTCAATATATTTAAGAACTTCCTGAACTGTCGGGATATAATTTCCTGTCATTTTGCGGTGGAGTTTCCTGTGTAATTTCTCGCCACGTTTCATCCAAGCAGGTTTATTTTCAATACTTGAACCGCAATAAGATATCATCATTTTTTCAAATTCTTCCTGAAACTCTTTGAAAAATCTTTCAATAACCTTTGCTCTTGCATTATACGGTTTTGCAAAAACTGATTTTATCCCTAAACTTGCATAAACTCCGTTAAAGCCGGATTCGTCAAAATCAATGTGCTGAAAGTATTTTGCCTTAAATGCTTTTCCGTTATCCTGATAAACTACTTTCGGTATTACTCCGAGATTTAAAATTGCATTACGTAGGGCACTTGCTATGCATTGAGTATTTTCAGTCATCATAATTTCATATCCGACAAGTGCTGTTGATTTCCAGTCTAAAAAACCGACCAAAGTAGCTCTGGTCGGTCTGCCGGTAAACGGGTTTATTACTTGAAAGTTGAGTACATGCCCATCGGCAATTAAAACATCCCCAACTTCTAACTTTGAAATATCTCTTTCGATATACGGTTCGACTTTGTCATGGTATGCTTTTTCTCCCTCTCTCATAATTATCCATTTTGAATAATTTTGCTTTTTAAAATGCTCGGCAAATCTTCTAAATGTCAGGTTACACGGAATATCCTCGTATCCTCGTTTTTCTAAAATATGCTTGGTTAAACTTATAGATTTTCCAATACTAAATTTATTCGGGTGCAAAAGATAAGTCAGGAAAACTTTTTTCATCTCGTCATTGAGTTTAGAATTATATTCACCAAGTTGATTTGTTTTTCTTTGCGGCAGTAAACCCTTTGTACCGTAGTTTTCATAAGCCTTAACCCATCGGTGTAAAGTTCCGATTGAAATTGTTCCGACAAATTTAAAAACTTGCGGAAGATACATTCCACTGTTATATAAATCTAAAAACATATCATCTGCTTCTTTTTTAGTCGGATATTTTGTTCTGATATTCATTAATGCTGTTACAATATCTACTCTTGCAAGAGCATTCATTTTTGCATTTTCGGATACAAAATTTATTTTATTTTCAACAGGAATTAACACAGTTGTTTTTATTTCTTCATCTTCAAGTTTTTCCTGTATTTCAGGTTCTAATGATGAATATAATATTTCATAAGAAGTTCCGCCGTTAACTTTGACTTCTCTTGCTATATATTTACCTTTTTGAATAGCAATTATGATTGAGCGGGTGCTTTTAAGTCCTTTTATTTCTGCTATACGTTTAATATCTATATATGTGTTATTCATCGTACGCACACATTAACTCGTTTCAAATCACATTGGAACACCATTTCCGAGCTTTATGTTGTTTTGTGTCTTTGAATTTATTTCCGACCATTAAAGAAAAATTACCGACCTTTTTGCATGAAAATAAAATCCCGACTTTCCGGTAAAAATTTTGAAATGCTTTCAAATGTCCATAAATGTCAAATAATCTTTTTACCCGTGCAATTTAGTAAACATGGGGAAATGCAGGCTATGACGATATCTAAAAATAAAAAATTGTGGAAAGTAATGGGAAAATAAGTGACAATAAAGTGACATTTCGTCCCATTTGCGAACGCATAAAAAGATTTTTTCCGACCGCCAAACTCAAACATACACTAAACTTTGCCAAATAATCAATTTAAGAGTTCAAATGAAATGTCCTGTTAAACCATAATTTTAACTGTAAAAAATAGAGCAAACTATGGTTTGCTCTATTTAAACTCGGAGAAGATGGGATTCGAACCCATGATACAGATTGCTCCATATAACACCTTAGCAGGGTGCCGCCTTCAGCCAACTCGGCCACTTCTCCATTCTATTTGTTTGTCATGTTTATATACTAACATAAAATTTTTTGTTTTGTCCATTCTTAATTTTTATTAATATACAAAATTTTATAAATCTTATATTTATAGTATTATTTTCTTATGAATTTAGATTCTTATATTGATAATCTTTTATCTCCTATTGCCGATAAAATCTCGGGAATAATATTTTCTTCAATTACTATAAAGGGTGTTGAAATTCAATTCCTTATTGCCCTTTTGATGTTTGCTGCAATTTATTTTACTTTTCGTTTAAGATTTATTGGGTTTTGGGGTTTTAAGCATGCTTTAAGACTTATTGCTCATAAATTTGAGCATAAAGATTTAATTCAAAGAAAGAAAAATGGAGAAGTTTCATCTTTTCAAGCTTTAAGTGCTACAATTTCTTCTTCTGCAGGAATAGGTAATGTCGCGGGGTCTGCTGCTGCCGTTTCAATTGGCGGGCCCGGAGTTATTTTTTGGATGATAATTGCAGGGCTTTTTTCTATGGCTCTTAAATTTTCGGAAGTCCTTTTGGGGGTGAAGCTTAGAGAAGTTTATCCTGATGGCTCTACTGCTGGCGGTCCTATGTATTATATTTCAAAAGGTCTAAAGGGTAAAATACTTGGTAAAATCGCTCCTTATCTTGGTAAAATTTATGCGTTTTGTTCTGTTCTTGCCGTTATCGGTGGTTGGAATTTATTTCAAATAAATGCTATGACAACTCAAATTACAGAAGTTACCGGCGGTTTTTCAAGCATTTTCTATAATAACAGTTGGATTATAGGATTAGTCGTTGCTGTTGTTACTTGGATTACTATTATTGGAGGGATAAAATCAATTGGCAGCTTTACAGAGAAAGTTACTCCTTTAATGTGTGCTTTTTATTTAACAAGTATTTTTATAATCTGTATTATGAATATTAACAATTTCCCGCATACGGTAAAAATAATATTAACAGAAGCCTTTCATCCTAAAGCAGTTGCTGGCGGAATGTTTGCTTGTATGTTGTGGGGATTTAGACGAGCAATGTTCGCTAACGAAGCTGGTCTTGGTACTGCTCCTACAGCTTTTGCCGCTGTTAAAACTTCTAAACCTGTCGCTCAAGCTTTTATTGCTATGCTCCAACCTTTTGTGGATACTTGTATTGTTGGTGTCTCTACAGCTTTTGTTATTGTTATTTCCGGTGAATATTTAAATGTTCATGGCGTTGCAGGTATTGAATTAACCTCCAAAGCCTTTGCTGCTGCCTTCAGTTTTTTCCCTATTCTTTTAACCATAATGGCAAGTTTTTTTGTTATGGGAACAATGCTTTGCGGTTCTTATTACGGTTTACAAGGCTGGCATTTTTTAGTTGGTGAATCTAAAATGAAAACACGCTTTTTCCAATTACTTTACTGTGTATGTATTGTTATTGGTTCTGCAATGAATTTTAAAAGTATTATAAATCTTTCTGATGCTGTAACCCTTTTTATGGCTGTTCCTAATTTATTTGCTCTATTTATTCTCTCTAATGTTGTTGTTAAAGAGGTTAAACGTTATTGCAAAAAATACGACGTAGGCTTGTTCAGTGAAATTAAAGATGAACCATACGATGAAGCAACAGATGTTGAATAAATCTATTTGTCTTTAAATTTATCACAGATTAAATCTTTTTTTCTGAAAATATCTTTTACTTTTTCTGCAACAGTATTTTTTTCCATATCGTCCAGCTCTTTTTTCATAATGGCCTTTTCCATTACTACTTTATTATAAATTGAAGAGCATGTTTCTGATTTATCAACATGGAGTTTTAATTTCGCTAATTGTTTTTCTTTTTCTTTAATGGATTGTTTTAAATCTTTTTTCTTTATTTCTTTTTTGTTCATATTATTAGAATAAACTTTTAAATACTAATTTCAATCAATCTTTTAGTGTATTTAAATAAAAACGAACTTATCTAAAAAGTTGATTTTTTATTTTTAGTTTACATTCTTAATAATTGTTTAAAATTATTATACATACTTTTATAGATTTGATAGAATAAAATATATCAATATAAATAGCACATAGGAAGAGAAATATAAAATGGCAGATTTAAATGTTGAAAGACTTACAGAAAAGTTGTCTCAGATTGGTGATATACTTGACGGAATAAAGACACAAAATGCACTTAATATAGGTGATACAAACAGAACCTTAAGTTCTGTTACAGAAAAACTTGCAAAATTAGATGACCTTTCTACAGATGAATGTTCATCATTGATTACTTCCCTTGTTGGAGAATTAAAGAAAAATTTAGACGATAAATATTCTCTTCTTAATATAAAATTTACAGAAATTGAATCTCAATTTAAAAATTTAATAAGATTAAATGAAAATAATATTGAACAAAATCAAATAAAAGACTTGTTTGATATTATATCAACAAACTTAAATGTGTTTTCAAAACAAGTTATGTCTCAAGGTGATATATTAAATGAAATTACTTTGAGAATTGAATCATTGAGAATGGAATCTTCTCAAAATAGAGAACTTGGGAAATCTATATCAATAATCAGATCAGATATAGAAAAATTTAATAATGGTTTTGAAAGTATAATAATAAACATAAATTCCAGTTTTGAAAAAGTAACGGAAGAATTAAAAAAACAAAGTATAGATAATTTGCAAAATAAAGTTGAGGATATGAAACTGACACTTAATGCAGTTATTTCAACAGTGCAAATATTTGATCAGAAAAATAAATATCTTGAAGAATTGCTAAATTCAATAACGACAAAAGAAGATATTGAACAAGCAAAAGAAACAATGTATGCTATTATTGAACAAAATAAAAATCTTGCGGAAAGTGTAAATAATCTTGCAAGTGTAAGTGATTATGATGGTTTAATTGCTCAATTAAATGATTCAAAAGGTTTAATAGAGCAGGCTAATAATAAGCTTGTTGATGATTTATTAAAACTTGAAAGTGCAGTAAGAAATATTTTATCACAAGAAGATTTTGATGCATTTAAAAAAGATTTCGGAAAATTAATATATGAAGTTATTGAATCAACTAATGTTGTAAGAGGAGAAGTTTTAGGTACAACATCAGAGATAAGAAACCTTATTACTGTTATGAATTCTCTTGATTTTAAAACAATATTTAATAAGGTTTTAAATAATCTTACAACTATTGAAAGTAATATAAAAACAACAATTTATGAAGTAATAAATAAAATTAATCAAGAGTCTGAAGGTTTAAATACCAGATTATCAGCAGATTTTAATGGAAAATTTGATATATTGAACGATAATATTTCTAAAATTCCAGGCTATACAACAGAAAAATTAGAAATATCATTAAATGACTTGTCAAATAAAATGTCAATGATTCAATCAGATGTTAAAGAAGCAAATAACTTATATACAGAAAGCTTTTCATCTAAATATGATGTATTGGCAGATAAATTAAATACTACAAACATAGCTCTTGATACAATTTCAAGTCTTGGTATAAGTTCTTTAAAATTTAATATAGAAGATTTAAGTCAAAAACTTGAACAGGCAAAAGAATATTTATCTGAAAATGCACAAGATAATTACAATGAACTGTTAGATAAGATGAAAACATTGGCAAAAGGTATGGAACTGCTCGATGATAAGGTTTCTAAACCAAATAATGATGCAATAGAAATAGTTCTTACAAAAGTTGCTGAGTTAACAAGAAAAGTAGAAGATTTTAATATAAATATAGAAAAGGTTGAGTTTGCAGAAAATATTAATCGTTTAAAAGAAGTTTTAAACTTTATGCCTGAAATTATAAAGGAAAGTATTAAAAAAGATTTTACAACTACTATTGAAACAGATATTTCAACAAGATTAGATGATTTGGAAAATCTTATGTCTAATATCACAACGGAATATTCTAATTCTTTAACTGATTTTAAAACAAAAGTGTCTGATTCAATTGATATAATTAAAGAAAATACGGAAACAAGTGATATTAAATTAAATAATACAGTATTTGAAATTAACGCAATGAAAGCTGAAATTCAAAAAATCTATGTTGAATTGACAAAAATGACAGAAGAACAAAGTCAAAGATTTGTAGATATACAAGATAATGCTGTAAATAGAATAGAAGAAGTAATTAACGGCTTTTCATCTTTATCTCACAGTGTTGAGGAAAATAATACACAAAAAGTTGAAGTTGATTTTAAGACTCTTGATGAAAAATTGGAAAACTTTATTTCAAGTATTCAAAATAAAATAATTCCTCAACAATCATCATTTTCAGATGAAGAAACTGATGTAGCAGGAGAATTAACCGATGATGCATATTTAAGAATAGAGGCAAAATTAAATAAAATAAAAGATCAATTGAATTTTAATTCAATGAATTATTTTGAAACGGCAAAAGATAATATGCATACCATATTGGAAGAGATTGAACCAATAAAAGCAAAATTAAAAACTTTTGCTGATGAAGATTATCAAACTCTAATGAACGATTTTAAAGTTCAATTAGAATATTTTACAAATAAGTTAAAATCATTGTTTGTAGAAGTAGAGGGTACCGGAAATACAAATGTTCTAGATAATCTTTTTGCAGGTTTAGCATCTTTAAATGGAAAAATGGAATTTTTAGAAAACGGATTAAAGGATTTAATGCAAAATGGTATTTCTGCAGAAAATGTTAATATGATGCCTTCACAATCAAATATAAATATTGATGATGCTAATATAGCAAATCTTGCAGAAACATTGAAAACCCTATCTGTATCAAGTATTGTTGACCTTAAAAATGGAATGGAAGGTTTAAATAAAAAATTGGATTTGTTAACGGCACAAGAAAAAGAATTAGATTTCTTATCTCCGGAAAAAGGATTAGAACAGCTTGCAAAGTTAAATGAAATCATAAGTGTTGAAAAACTAAATGCTCTAAACAAGTTAAACTTATTAGATAAACTTGAAACTTTAAGTGTATTGGATAATATAGACAAAATTCCTCAAATAAATACATTTTTAGAATTACAAAGCCAATTAAAAGATATTATTATTGCATTAGATCAAAAAATAAATGCTTTCTATAAAAATATGGAAGGTATAGATAGAATGTCTACAGAAATAAAGGATAGTTTTGAAGCATCAAAAGAAGACATGTTGAAAAGTGTTGTTGGTGTTTTTGAACAAATCTCTTTTGTAGAAGAAGCAGAAGATATAAAAGATTTTATAGATGGAAATGTCGTAAGTGAATTAAAAAATGTTTCCGCAAATTTGGAAGATAATGCTAAAGAAATAAAAGCTTTGAAACACGTAATAAATTCAAGTAATCCTCTTGAATATTCCGAACTTGAAGGAGATTTTAATAATATTCATCTTGCTTTTGAAAAATTAAAACTGGAAGATATTGCACCTATATATGAAGGCTTAAATGCAATAAAAGAAGAAGGCTTAAATTCAATAAGAGAACAAATAAATATTCTTAAATCAGGTTCTAATCAAAATACAGATTATACATATTCGTTGCAGGATGTAGAATCAGACATTGCAAAACTTAGAATGACACTAAACGAGTTGCAAAAAGACGAAAAGCTTGATGCTGTATCTCAAAATATTGAACAACTTGTAAATTTCTTAGATGGATTAAAATTTGATTTTACAAGAGAAGATTTAGGTGCAATGCATCATCATATTACAAAAATGACGGATGAAATAACCGACTTATCTGCAAGAACAAATAAATTAATACTTACTTCAGAAGATTCAAGAAGTGATATAAAAAATACCGTATTGAGATTTGAACAATTTTTAAATCAAATTTATGGAAATATAAAACCTATAGCAGATATGAATTTATCATTAAAAATAGAAACAATGACATCCATAATAGATAGAGTTTCCAAATTAACAGAAACTCATGCAAGAATAATAAATAATATAAATGAAAAAATAGATGCGGTAGAAAGTAATGTCGTAGAAAATATAAAAGAATTAAAGAAATTACTTCCTCAATCAGCGTCAGTAATAGGATTATTAGAAAGAAAATTTGAAGAACAAGAAGAACGTTTAGCTTCAATGGAAGAAAAGATGAACGAATTTATGGAAACCATGGAAGCAAAAGGCGGAAGTGAACTTGGCAAACAAATAATGAATATAGATAAAAAGCTGGCTAAATTAAATAAAAGTATTGAGAAAGTAACTTCGTATGTAGATGAAGAATAAGGAATAAATGAAATGAGCAGTTGTATAGTAATATATTGTACTGTGCCTACAAAACAGGATGCAAAATCAATAGCAAAAATATTATTAACACAACGTCTTGCAGCATGCATAAATATTGTGGATAAAGTTCAGTCAATATTTAGCTGGCATGATGAAATTTGTGAAGAAAAAGAACTTTTGCTAATGATAAAAACAAAAAGTATACTTTTTGATAGAGTAAAACAGGCAATAAAATTAACTCATCCGTATAATATTCCTGAAATTGTGGCATTACCAATAGAAAATGCAGATAGTGAATACTTAGAATGGATAAATACGGAAACAACCGAATAGAGACAGTTATAGAATATATAAAAGAACAAGGAGTGGTTGTTAATACTAATACAAAAGCTCGAGGACATCAAGGCTTTTTTATAAACGGAAGGATTGATATATCTAAAGACACTCCGGAAAATAGGATTATCCCTACGCTTTTACACGAGTTTTCGCATTATATTCATTCAAAACTGGAACCTTCAATTGCAAAAACAGGAGGTGATTTAAAAGTTTTATTTAATAGTGAGGACTGTAGTAAAATTTTTGATGAACTTGTAGAGGTAACACATTTTGTTGATGAAAATTCACTTCATGAAAAGCTTTCTTATCATCAAGAACAGATAAAAAATAAAATAAAAGAATTAGATAAAGAAATAAAAAAAGAATATCCGAATTTTCAACGTTCAAAAAATTTTAAAGAACTTGAAAAAGCGGTAAAAAAGACTAATGCCAGGTATTTTTTAAAATACGACAGAGTAAAAATAAGAGGTTGGCTTTTTCAAAAACCACAAGTATTATCAATAAATAATATAGAACAGGATTTTCCGGAATTAAAATCCTCAGTTACGGCATTTATAAGATTAAAATCATATCAAAAAAAACAAACACGTATTGCCAGACGAATAAACAGATTGGATAAATATTATAAAAGACCTACCGAGCTTTTTGCAAGATTTATAGAAGGATTATATCTAAATGAAGACAGAATAAGAGAACTCGCTCCTATAACTTATGAACGGTTTGTTGATTTGTTAAAAAAAGGTTATTATAGCGAGTTAAAACTTCTTTTGGAAAAATTAAAATAATAAATAATAAACAATTGTGGAAAATACACTTGCAAAGAAAAATTATTATGCTAAACTATTTATACAGACATGGTCAATATTAGGTCGGTAAGGAGAAAATAAATGATTCAAGCAATTAATTCTGCATCAGTTGCAGTAACAACCCCAAAAACATTAACCCCGGTAAAGCCTGTAAATAAAATAGGCAACAGCTTACCAAAAGAAGCAAAAAAATCTATTGATGAAAAACAAAATGATAATTTATTATTAGAACTAAATTATATTGGAACACAACTAAAAGCTATTTTGGATATGAAAGCAGGTAAAGAGGTAAAAGTAGAAAAATTTGCCAATAAATTACCAGAAGATGAAAAGAAATCACCTATTCAAAAGCAAAAAGATGATGCAATTGTAGAATTAGGATATATTGGTGATTGTTTGAAAAAAATTGCAGATTTAAATGCCGGAAAAGAAATTGAAGCAAAACCTAAAAAAACGGCAGAAAGAATATAATAGATATATAAAAGATATGAACAATTAATAAATACAAAGCGGGATGAAATTTTAATTAAAATTTCATCCCGCTTTTATAAACATCATATATTTAACTAAGGTTTTAAAACAGAAATTACACTATTTTGAACAAAATATTTTTTTGCTACACGTTGAACATCGTCAACAGAAACGTTATTAATTAAATCAATAAACTTATGTTGATAATCATATCCTAAGTGCATTGAAGCATAATATGCAAGCTGATTAGAACGTTGAATATTCGTTTCTGTAATAAATTGTTGTTTACCTATAATATTATTTTTTGCATTTTTTAATTCTGTTTCAGAAACAGGTTCATTTTGTAATTTTGCAATTTCATCCATAAACCCATCAAGAGAAATTTGAATATTTGATGGTTCAGTTGCAATATAAATGCAGAAATTACCGCAAACTTTATACATTTCATAAGAACTTCTTACTGTGTATGCCAATCCTTTTTTATCTCTCAAATTAACAAATAATCTTGAAGATAATCCGCTAGAGCCTAAAATATTATTAAAAACAACAAGAGGTGCATAATCAGCAGATTCATAGCCGGGAACAATCCAGCCTTGATATATTTGAGCCTGTTTAGCATCTTTTTTAATAATATCAGAACGTTTTGATGTTTCTAAAATCGGAATACTGAATTCGCAGTCAGATTTGCCGTCAAAAGGTATATTTCCAAAGTTATTAATAACACTTTTTTGAACGGTTTCAAAAGGAATATCTCCTACAATAGCCATGAATTTTTCGCTTGAATGCAAAATTTGTTTATAAGAATTTATGACATCATCTTTAGTTATATTATCAATATTTTCTAAGATTTTTGTTAACGTATTACCGTAATAATGTCCATCAAATAAAGTTTTAATAAAATTGTCCTGAGCTTTAATTCTTGCAGAATCTAAATCTGCAGTAATTTCGCCTTGCATTTTAGCTTTTTCTTTTTCAAAATCATCAAATGTAGTATTTATAACAATATCAGCTAAGAGATTCATCATTTTTTCGAAATCTTCATTCAAACAGATCATTCTTAGTCTAAAATAATCTTGTTTGGAATCCGAATAAAACTCAATAGCATTCTCATCCAATTCATTTGCTATTTGTTCTGCTGAGCGATTAGTTGTGCCTTGAGAAAGGAGTCTGTTTATAAGAGAGTAAATACCTGCACATCTTTCAGGTTTATTTACTGCCATGTTAAGAGTAACTGCAATTCTCGGAGTGTTTGGGCTGTTTTTGTAAACAGCATTTAAATTGTTATCTAAGTTAAAAGTTTCTATCATAATAAAAATATAAAATCACAAAAATATTAAGTTTTCAACATTAAGAAAAAATAAACGTGTTGAAAAAAAGTATGTTCATGTTATGGTAGTAGTATTAGTAAACAAAATACGTTGGTATATTTTTAAAAAGGAGAAAAATATGACAGAAAAACGTGTATACCTTTTCAGAGAAGGAAACGCAAACATGCGTAATCTATTAGGCGGTAAAGGTGCAAATTTAGCAGAAATGACAAATTTAGGTTTACCTGTACCTCCGGGATTAACAATTACAACAGAAACATGTATGGATTACATCAATCATGGCAATAAAATGCCTGAAAACTTAATGGCAGAAGTAAAATATGCGTTGAAAGATGTAGAAGAAAAAGCAGGTAAAAAATTCGGAGATACTACAAATCCATTATTAGTATCAGTTCGTTCAGGTGCAAGAGTTTCAATGCCGGGCATGATGGAAACAATCTTAAACTTAGGTTTAAATGATGAAACCGTTGAAGCTATGGTTAAATTAACTAACAACCCTAGATTCTGCTATGATTCATACAGAAGATTTTTAACAATGTTTGGTTCAGTAGCATGGGAAATGGATAGACAAAAATACTTTGAATCAGAAGTAGAAAAAGTTAAAGCAAGAGAAGGCGTAACTTCTGATACAGAAGTTTCAGCAGAAGGTTGGAAATCTTTAATTCCTGTTTACAAAAAAACAATTAAAGAAGTAACAGGAAAGGACTTCCCTCAAGATCCGTATGTTCAATTACAAGAAGCTATTGAAGCAGTATTTAGAAGCTGGAATATTCCAAGAGCAGTTGCATACAGAAACATGAACAAAATCGACCATAACTATGGTACAGCCGTAAACGTACAAACAATGGTATTCGGTAACATGGGTAATGATTGTGCAACAGGTGTTTCATTTACAAGAAATCCTGCAACAGGTGAAAATAAATTCTACGGTGAATATCTTGTAAATGCACAAGGTGAAGACGTAGTTGCAGGTATCAGAACACCAAAACAAATTGCAGAATTAGAAACGGATATGCCTGATATTTACAGACAATATGTTGATATAGCAAAACAATTAGAAAAAGGTTATCACGATGTTCAAGATATGGAATTCACTATTGAACGTGGTAAATTGTGGATATTACAAACTCGTAACGGTAAAAGAACAGCAAAAGCTGCAATTAAAATTGCCGTAGATTTATACAATGAAGGAATTGTAACAAAAGAACAAGCAATTCAACAAGTAGATCCATATTCAGTATACCAAGTATTGTTACCATGCTTTAATCCTGCAGCAGTAAAACATGCACACAAAGTTTCAAAAGGTGTAAATGCATCACCAGGTGCAGCAGTAGGTAAAATTGTATTTGATACAGAAGAAGCAGCACAACGTGGTTCAAATGGCGAAAAAGTTATCTTAGTAAGAATAGAAACTTGTCCTGATGATATTCACGGTATGGCAGTAGCTCAAGGTGTATTAACACTAAGAGGCGGTGCTACATCACACGCAGCAGTAGTTGCTAAAGGTATGGGTAAACCATGCGTTTCAGGTTGTGAAGACTTAAAGATTAACTTAGAAAATGAAACAATTACTTGTGCAGACGGTACAGTATTCCATAAAGACGACATCATCTCATTAGATGGCGGAACAGGTGAAGTTATGGAAGGAGCTATTGAACTTGTTGATGCAGGTATCGATTCTGATTTCGAAACATTCTTCGGCTGGGTAAATGAAGTAAAACAATTAACAATCGAAGCAAATGCTGATACTCCAAAAGATATCGAAAATGCTAAGAAATTCGGAGCTGAAGGTGTTGGTCTTTGCAGAACAGAACATATGTTCATGGATCCTGAAAGATTGCCTTGGGTACAAAAAATGATTATTGCAGGTACTCCTGAAGCAAGAAAAGAAGCTTTAGATCACTTATTACCAATGCAATATGATGATTTCTACAAAATGTTCAAAGCATTAGGCAATTTACCATTAACAGTAAGATTATTAGACCCTCCTCTACATGAATTCTTACCTTCTAAGATAGAATTAGTAGAAAAAGTAGCTACAAAGAAAGCTTTAGGTCAAGATTATGCTGAAGATGCTAAAATGTTAGAAATCGTAGAAAATCTATCTGAATCTAACCCAATGATGGGCTTAAGAGGATGCCGTTTAGGTTTAACATATCCTGAAATCAACGAAATGCAAGTAAGAGCTATTTTCTCAGCATGTTGTGATTTGAAAAAAGAAGGTCATGATGTAAAACCATACGTTATGATTCCTCTTATCGGACACGTTAACGAATTGAAAACAGCAAAAGAAACATTAGTAAGAGTTGCTGATGAAGTTATGTCTGAAAAAGGTGTAACTGTTGATTACAAATTCGGTACAATGATAGAAATTCCTCGTGCAGCATTAACAGCATATGAAGTTGCTGAATATGCAGAATTCTTCTCTTATGGTACAAATGACTTAACTCAAATGACATTTGGATACTCAAGAGACGATGCTGAAGGCAAATTCTTGAAAAACTACGTAGAACAAAAAATTCTACCTTCAAACCCATTTGTAACATTAGATCAAAAGGGTGTAGGCAGATTAATTGAAATGTCAATTAAAGAAGGTAAAGAAGTTAACCACTCATTAATTGGCGGTATCTGCGGAGAACACGGTGGAGATCCTGATTCAGTTAAATTCGCTCACAAAATCGGATTAAACTATGTATCATGCTCACCATACAGAATTCCTCAAGCTCGTTTAGCAGCAGCTCAAGCTGTTATCGAACAAGGATGCCTTTGCTGTAAATAGTAAATAATTAAAGTATTTACATATAGCAAAAAGAGATTGCGATAAAATCGCAATCTCTTTTTTTATAAAAATTTATTTATTATTCTCTTTTTAACATTTCAACGTAAGATTTTATAGATTTATAGAAAAATCCTAATTCAGTTTCATTTAATACTAATAAATATTCATTAATTATTTTTATAAGTTCTTCTTTAGATTTTATATGGTCTGTATCAAACAAATCTTTTAATTCAACACCAAGAGCATCAACAATATTTAGCAGTTTATCACCTCTTGGAAAATATATACCCGTTTCTATTTTACTTAAATTAGAAGGCTCAATATCAAGCATTTCAGCAAGTTCAAACTGCTTAATCTTCTTTGATTCTCGAATTTCTTGAATACGTTTTCCAATTTGTTTATTTAATATCGAGTTTGTCTTATTCATAATAAAATTATAACGAAGTATAATTTAGTGTTAAATGTAGAAAAGGGCAATTTTTTAAAATAAAATATTGATTTTCTATATGTTACATGGTAATATTGCTACAAGTTATATAAAAAACTTGTAGCAAATCTACAAATCCACAAAATAGACAAATATGTATGAGTATAAAAAACAAATTAAAGATATATTTAATAACATATAATAGAAAAGATACTTTATTGCGTACTTTTAAACAAATTTTTGCACAAGATTCACCCATAAAAGATTTTAATATAACAATTCTAAACAATAATTCTGATGATGGTACAGATGAAATAATAAAAGCATATCAAGAAAAGTTTCCTAATATTGAACATATAAAACACTGCGTGAATATTGGAGGAAATGCCAATATTTGCAGAGCTTTTGAATTATCATCTTATTGTGGTTATGATTATGCCTGGATTTTGTGCGATGATGATATAATAAATTTTAACGCTTGGAAAGAATTGGAAACTTGTATTGAACAAAGAAAAGATTTAATATGTGTTTCAGATTATTCTTTTCCTAATGAGCAGTCAAAAAAACAAATTGCAAGTCAAATTTTTCAATTAACATTTGTTCCTGCAAACATTTTTAAAACAGAATATATAACAGATTCTATGCTAACGAGTATGTATGAATGTATATATACAATGTTTCCTCAAACTTGTTTGACCATTAGCCTTATAAATAAAAATAAGAAAATAGTTGTTCTTAAAAAAGCTATAGTTATTAACGGTATTTGTTACGGCTTGCAAGATAAAGATTCCAGCTATATAAGAGGTATACAAAAAGACGTAATAATAGAAAGAAAAAATTTAGCAACATGGATATTAGGATATTCGAATATAATAACACTGATAAAAGACAAAGAGCTTATGTCAAAATGTATTGAAGCTGCTATACAATACAAAGATATATATGGAAATTTTGAATTATTTTATAAAGATATTTTTGTTCGCTACTTTAATATTGCATATTTTAATTATTTTTATGAAATATTTAAAGTTTTATATTTTAAACGAAAATTAGAATTTTTGTCTTTTTTGTTTTTGTATTTATCGTATAAATTCTTACAAAAAATAAAACTTACAATAAAGATAATAAGGCTTTATTATTAAATAAAAAGAGTAATTATATAAAATCTAATATATTTTACTATTTTCAATATTACTTATATGGTTAGATTTCAAATTTGGATACTGTGCCAATTGTTCTTGAGAAAGATTTAATTTGTTTTTTTTATAGCAACATAAATTGCATAAAAAAACAATATCAACTAATTGAAAATATAGGCATTATTTGCTAAAAAATCTTTCTTCTTTTTCTTTTGTATGTTTGTAATATAATAAGCATGTAAAGGTATTAGACAGAAAAAGGATATAAAAATGAGTAACATTCAAATTACTAAAGAAGTAGAAGAAATGTGTCCTATAAAAAGAGGTGTAAAAGGTACTCCTGCACCTATTCCTCAAGAAGGTGAATGGACAAAATGTAAAGAAATCAAAGATATTTCAGGTTTAACTCATGGCTGTGGATGCTGTGCACCACAACAAGGTACTTGTAAATTAACTTTGAACGTAAAAGACGGAGTAATTCAAGAAGCATTAGTTGAAACAATCGGCTGTTCAGGGATGACTCACTCAGCTGCTATGGCAGGAGAAATTTTACCGGGTAAAACAATCCTTGAAGCTTTAAATACAGACCTTGTATGTGATGCTATTAATGTTGCTATGAGAGAATTATTCTTGCAAATCGTTTACGGTAGAACTCAATCAGCTTTCTCTGAAAATGGTTTACCTGTTGGAGCCGGCTTAGAAGATTTAGGTAAAGGATTATGTTCTATGTGCGGTACAATCCACTCAACTAAACAAAAAGGTGTTAGATACCTTCAATTAACAGAAGGATACATCTTACAACTTGGTTTAGATAAAGATAACGAAGTTATTGGATATCAATTCATTAACATGGGTAAATTTATGGATGCTATCAAGAAAGGTGTAAATCCTCAAGAAGCATATGATAAAAATATCGGTACATACGGCAGATTTGCAGATGCTGTAAAATATATTGACCCTCGTAAAGAGTAATTGGTTATTACATAATAAAAAATAGTTTACACGAAAATAATTAATAAAGAAGGAAAATAAAAATGACAGTAAAATTTGAAGGACAAGACAGACGTCAAGCAACTTTAGATAAAGTTTTACCGGAATACGGTTTTAACTCATTAGAAGAAGCACGTGATTTATGTTTGTCAAAAGGCATAGATGTTGATGCCATAGTAAAAGGTATTCAACCAATCGCATTTGATAATGCATCATGGGCATACACATTAGGTTGTGCTATTGCGATTAAAAAAGGATTAAAAAATGCAGCTGATGTTGCAGAAGCAATAGGTTTAGGTTTACAAGCATTTGCAGTGCCAGGTTCAGTAGGAGACAGAAGACAAGTTGGTATTGGACATGGTAATTTAGGTGCAATGTTATTAAGAGAAGAAACAAAATGTTTCTGTTTCTTGGCAGGACACGAATCATTTGCTGCGGCAGAAGGTGCTATCGGTATTGCAAGAAATGCTAATAAAGTGAGAAAAGAACCTTTGAGAGTAATCTTAAACGGTTTAGGAAAAGATGCCGCTTATATCATTTCAAGAATAAACGGTTTCACATCAGTTGAAACAGAATATGATTATAAAACAGGTGAATTAAAAATTGTTAGTGAAAAAGCGTTTTCAGATGGTGAAAGAGCACAAGTAAGATGTTATGGTGCAGACGATGTTAACGAAGGTGTTGCAATTATGATAAAAGAAGGTGTTGATGTATCAATTACAGGTAATTCAACAAATCCTACAAGATTCCAACATCCTGTTGCAGGTACTTATAAAAAATGGTGCTGGGAAAATGGTAGAAAATACTTCTCAGTAGCATCAGGCGGAGGTACAGGAAGAACTCTTCACCCTGACAATGTTGCAGCAGGTCCTGCATCATACGGTATGACTGATACAATGGGTAGAATGCATGGAGATGCTCAATTTGCCGGTTCATCATCAGTTCCTGCTCACGTAGAAATGATGGGTGTTATTGGTATGGGCAACAATCCAATGGTAGGTGCTACTGTTGCATGTGCTGTTGCTGTTTCTAAAGCTATGGCTTAGATTTTAACAAAACAATTACTAATAAAATGTTTAAAGAGGTAATATTTTATTATATTACCTCTTTTTTTTAAGTAACAGCTGATTTTTCAAAACAACTGTTTAAGTACTCAATAGTATTGAGTTTTTCATTATACAAATAATTTATAAAAGTAAGATAAGCCGAGTCAAAAGAAGTAATCAACATGTTAATTTCAAACCCGTCCGTACAAAAAGGTTCGTAATCATAAATAACATAGCTGTTATACTTGCTTTTCCACTCCTTTCTTTCAACTCGGCTATTATTTTCACTAACCACATCTTCTACCCAAGGTACAATTTCTTTATGTACATTTTTAAGTTCAATAGATTTATATTTGTTGTTTGAGTAATAATTTTCCATAGCATTTAACCTTACATACAAAGTTTAAATGCAAATAAACTCTAAATAATCCCACTAAAGTGTAATAATTATGTAGCATGAAAGTATAATTTTATGTCTATAAAAACTTTATATATAAACATAATCTTTATACAGATATAAAGATTATATAAAAAAATTAAGAAAATTCAAAAAAATCATTATAATAATAATATAGATTATATACAAATGGAGAAAAAAATGGATAAAGTACAAGAAATTTTAACTAAATTAGAAACAGCAGATAATACAACAAAAAATCAATTAGAAAACGAATTGGTGAACATAGGAACAGAAGTAGTACCTGTATTAGTTGAACAATTACAAGTTTCTAAAGGTGTAAAAAGAGGTGTTGTTGCAATGACTCTTATTAGAATAGGTTCTTCGGCTGTTTCATACTTAAAGCAAGCTGCAGACAAAAATGAAGATTTTAAATGGGTTGCTAAATATTTAGTTAATGAAATTGAATGTACACAAGTTGCTTAATATAAATGTAAAGAATAAAAAAGGCAGAAACTTATATAAGTTTCTGCCTTTTTTATATGATAATATTAAAACATGAAGAATTTATTAAAAACTCAGCCGAAAGGGTTATATTTATTGTTTGCTGTCGAAATGTGGGAAAGATTTTCATACTATGGCATGCGAGCACTTTTAATATTGTATTTAATTCAATATTTATTTGGTAATTTATCGAAAGAAACTGCAACTCAAAATGCAGGCTGTATTTATGGTTGGTATACAGGTTTAGTTTATTTAACTCCTCTTATAGGAGGTTATCTTGCAGATAGAATATTTGGTCAACGAAAATGTATAACTGCAGGTATGATTATAATGTCCTTAGGGTTATTTGTACTCTCAATTAGCGGGATAAATCTTTTAATAGAATATTCATTTGGAATTTTTATGGTTGGCTTATTTTTAATGATTATTGCAAATGGTTTTATAAAATCAAATATAAGTACAATTGTAGGTTTATTATATGGTGATGATAAACAAAATCGTGATTTGGGATTTACAATATTTTATATGGGAATAAATTTAGGTTCGTTATTTTCTCCTTTGATATGTGGAACCATTGCCTCTTTATATGGATTTAAATATGGCTTTATAACAGCCGGATTTGGTGCATTAATTGGATTATTAACTTATAAATTAGGTGAAGATAAGTTTTTATTAGATTTTGGTAAGTATCCTCATAAGCAAAATAATACAAATATATCCAAAAATAATATACTAACTTATGATGAAAAACGTAGAATTTTAGTATTATTTATTTTAATGTTTTTTTCAATTATATTTTGGCTTTGCTATGAGCAAGCAGGTTGTTCAATGGCATTATTTGCTGAAAATGAAACAAATAGAATAGTTTATATTTTTAATACTTATATTAAAATTCCTTCTCAATATTTTCAGTCGTTAAATCCATTTTTTATATTGATTTTGGCACCAATTGTTTCTTGCTTTTGGACATATTTGAATAATAAAAATAAAGAACCAAATTCTATTGTGAAATTTACTTGGGCATTATTTTTAATAGGTATATCCTTTCTTGTAATGAGTATTGGCGGATATTATTCACATGAACATTTAGTTTCTCCCTTATGGCTTATTGTTGCATTTTTTATTGCAACGGTCGCTGAACTTTGTATTTCGCCTATTGGTTTGTCCTTAGTTACAAAATTAGCTCCTGTAAATTTTGCATCATTAATGATGGGTTGTTGGTTTTTATCCAGTTTTATTGGAAATTTAAGTGCAGGTACTTTTGCCGGATATTACGAAAAAATACATCATAGTTTATTTTTTCTCTTTTTAGCGTGCGTTTCTTTATTTTTTTCTTGCTTGTTATTTTTTATTACACCTTTTTTAAAGAAATGGATAAGAAATTGTTGAAATATTTCACATTTATTTTTAATCCATTAATACGATAAAACTTTTATAAAAAATTGCTACAATGTTGTTATGTACGATGTCGAACAACTAATTTGCATAGAAGAAGATAAAGACCTAAAAAAAGTAGGTCTGGAGCTTATGTTTATGACTCCGCAAAAATGTTCTAACGAAGATGGAATAACTGCAGTAGAATTGGCTAAGCTTCTTGAAATGCCAATAGATATCGTAAAGAAAAAATTGATTATTTTGAAAGAAAAAGAGATTGTTCAAGTTAGAGGAATAAATCCAAAATATTGGAAATTTGATGAATATAATTTTCAAAGAATGGATGAAGAAGATGAAATTTTTAGATTGCTCTGCAGTTTTGATGATGTAGATTTTGATAGATATTTTCAATATTAGATATATATTTTTTAATCTTTTGTATAGGTATTTTGCTCAGTTCGTTTTTCTCTTGAGTGCAAACGCACTGATGTTCGTCTCAACTATGCAAAAAAAAACGGTGCTAAAGCACCGTAAAATTTGTATAGGGAAAGGTAGGGTAATTAAATAATTTTTTTATTAGCCTCCGAATGTTTTGTATGAATCTTCAACATTGTCGCCTAAAACTTTATCTAAAGCTTCCATTTCAGTAGAAATTTCACTTTGTTCAGTGTCTAATTGGTTTAATTGTAATTCTAAAGCTTTATCTTGTTGTTGGATAATTTCAGTTTGAGCATTGATTACTTGTAATTCTTGATCATATAAATATTGTTTGTATAAGTATTGATTGTAAGCATCTTCATAAGCATCGTTGTTAACAACTTCAACAACAGTAGCTTTAAACCCGTTAATAGAAGAATATCTTCCTGTTACTTCATCTCTAACAGCAGTAACATCTTCTAAGTTAGAAACTTCGCCAGTAGCAAGTTTTTTAACAATAGCTTTGTTGTTAGCAAAGTCGTGAGAAATAGTTTGGTAAGTAACACCGTTAGCATCAGTATATTGATATTGAACTTCAGTGAAGTCAGCAGTTGAAGGAGGAACAGGAACAGCCAAAGTTAACATTGCAGAATAAGCATTAGCAGATTTGTTTGATAATATAGTTCTTTGTTGGTTAATTTGTTGACCTTGATATTCAATGTTTGATTTTCTGGCTGTTAATGATAAAAATCTAGTTTGTGTAGCTGCTAATCCCATTTTTCGATACCTTTTTTATTTCCCTAACAAAGTATGTATCGGCTAAAAACATGATAAACTTTAACTTTTTGGCAGATATTGTTAACAAATGTTACGAAATAAAAGATTAAAAGAAAAAAGGAATGATGTAAAAATAAAGGAAATAAAAATAAAATAAGAATGAAGAAAGCGGACTTTAAAAAAGTCCGCATAAAATATTTCCTCCAGTCCGGTTTTTATCCCGTCATTAG
>Ga0256405_10005540_pt1 | contig 21632 bp, 21 predicted proteins | sample RumenRJG_02DNA_FD_189096 | JGI IMG/M metagenome (GOLD analysis project Ga0256405, IMG submission 189096) | Bovine rumen microbial communities from Lethbridge, Alberta, Canada - RJG_02 | ecosystem: Host-associated > Mammals > Digestive system > Stomach > Rumen | place: Canada: Alberta... | reverse complement strand
TTGCTGTATGCTTTCCATCGGTGGCCGTTGCCTTTCTCTCGAATCGGATGTTCCGCAAACAAGCGATTCTAGGCGACGGCCGCTTCTGTTTCAAAGCGGCCATGCCACCAGCATTCGGCACGCGATCGGCACGGCACCCCTGGGCACGGGATAAGCGCGGTTGAAGTAGGATAGAAGGGCTGCAAAACCCTGCGAAAGGATCGACCATGCCCGATTCCGCACGCTCATTCGGCCGCGCGAACGACGGGATGCGCCCCGTCAAGCTCACGCGCAACGTCATGAAGAACGCCCACGGCTCGTGCCTTGCCGAGTTCGGCGACACGCGCGTGCTCTGCACCGCCACGGTGGAGGAGGGCGTGCCCGCGTGGCGCAAGAACAGCCATGCGGGATGGGTCACGGCCGAGTACGCGATGCTCCCCGCCTCGACGGCGCACCGCACCCCGCGCGAGCAGAAGGGCCGCAAGGGCCGCTCGATGGAGATCGAGCGCCTGATCGGGAGGTCGCTGCGCGCGGTCACCGACATGAAGCGGCTCGGCGAGTACACCGTCACGATCGACTGCGACGTCATCCAGGCGGACGGCGGCACGCGCACGGCGTCGATCACCGGCGCGTGGGTGGCGCTGCACGACGCGCTCATGCGCGAGGTCGAGGCCGACCGCATCAAGCGCCTGCCGCTCACCGATCAGGTGGCCGCGGTCTCGTTCGGGCTGGTCGGGGGCGTGCCGCTGCTCGACCTCGATTACCGCGAGGACAGCGCCGCCGACGTCGACATGAACCTCGTCGCCTCCTCGGGCGGCCGCATCGTGGAGCTCCAGGGTACCGGCGAGCGCAGCTTCTTCTCGCGCGCCGAGCTCGACGCCCTGCTCGACATGGGCGGCGCTGCGATCGAGGAGCTGCTCGCGCTCCAGAACAGCGTCACTGGCTTCCGCGGTTAGGGGGATCCCATGGCTTTCATCGACATCTCGACGCTCGACCCCGCCAAGACCATCGTGGTCTCGACCGGCAATGCCCACAAGGTCGTGGAGATCGAGGAGATCCTCGGGAAGGTGCTGCCCGAGGTGCGCTTCGTCGCCCTCGGCGAGCTCGGCGACTTCCCCGATGCCGTTGAGGACGGAGAGACCTTCTTCGACAACGCGCTCATCAAGGCGCGCTACGCCCTCGCGTGCACGGGCCTCGCGATGGCGGTCGCCGATGACTCGGGTCTGTGCGTGGACGCGCTCGGCGGCGCGCCCGGCGTCTGGTCCGCGCGCTGGGCGGGCGAGCACGGCGCCGACGATGCCAACAACGAGAAGCTCATGCGCGAGATGGCCGATGTGCCCGAGCCCGAACGCACGGCGCGCTTCCATTCCTCGGTCGTGCTCGCCTACGCCGATGGCAGCGTGCTCTCGGGCGAGGGCGACTGCGAGGGCCGCATCGGCTACACGCCGGTCGGCACGAACGGCTTCGGCTACGATCCGCTGTTCCTTCCCGACGACACGCCCGGACGCACGATGGCGCAGCTCGAGCTCGCCGAGAAGAACACGATCTCGCATCGGTTCCACGCCCTCGTGGACCTCGCGTCCAAGCTGGGCGCCTGAGCTCGCTGCCAGGTTGCATCCGACGACCCGATGGGGATTCCGTACAGCGGAGCATGCGATTCCCACCCGAGGGGACGCGGTATACTTGTGGGACAGGAAGGAAGCACCACGTCGAACGGGGAGGTTATCCATGGAACTTGTTCGTGCCAAAGACTACACCGATATGAGCCGCAAGGCAGCTAACATCATCTCAGCGCAGGTCATCCTGCATCCTGATACGATTCTCGGCCTTGCCACGGGCGATACGCCCAAGGGCACGTACGCGCAGCTCGCCGAGTGGCAGAAGAAGGGTGACTGCAGCTTCGCACGTTGCTCCTCCTACAACCTCGACGAGTACGTGGGCCTCTCCGACGACCATCCGCAGAGCTACCACTACTTCATGAGGAAGTACTTCTTCGACCTGGTCGACATCGACATCGCCAACACCCACGTGCCCGATGGCGCCGCCGATGATCCCGCGGCTGCCTGCGAGGAGTACGACCGCATGGTCGCCGCTGCCGGCTATCCCGACCTGCAGCTTCTCGGCATCGGCCGCAACGGCCACATCGGCTTCAACGAGCCCGACGACCATTTCGCGCGCGGCACGCACGTGGTCGATCTCACCGAGAGCACCATCGAGGCTAACAGCCGCCTGTTCGACAGCATCGACGACGTGCCGCGCCAGGCTATGTCGATGGGCATCCAGACCATCATGCTCGCCCGCCGCATCCTCGTGCTCGCGAGCGGCGCCGATAAGGCCCAGGCCGTGCACGACATGGTCTTCGGCCTCATCACGCCCAAGGTGCCCGCCTCGATCCTGCAGCTGCACCCCAACTGCACCGTGATCGCCGACGAGGCTGCGTGCTCGCTCTGCTAGATGCTCCATAAAGACCGCAACGGGCGCCGATGGCATTGCCGCCGTCGGCGCCTTTCCTCTTGCTGGTAGTTTCTCCGTGCAGACCTTGAAAAACCGTGTCCGAGGATAGTAAACTGTGCCTTCGTGAACGCTATTCGCACCGCATCGGCGGTGTGATGTATGGAGGTTTCCATGGAGAACGACATCCCTCCTGTCAACAGGATCGATACCATTCGCGACGAGCTCATGCGCCTGCAGGGCGAGCGCCTCAAGGTGCGCGCCAACATGGGCCGCTCCCGCATCGTCGAACGCACGGGCACCCTCGTGATGGCGCATCCCTCGCTCTTCGTCGTCGAGGTCGAGGAGCGCCGCGGCAGGAGGTCGCGCCAGTCCTACCAGTACGTCGACGTCCTGACGGGCACCGTCGAGCTCTACGACACCGACACCGGCGAGCGCATCCTCAACTTCGTGCCCGCTGACGCCCAGCTGGACGACGGCTTCGACGACGGCGACGATTTCGATGACGAGGACTAGTGCCCACCGTGGCGCCCTCCGCCTACAAGGACGCGTCCGCGCTGCTGGCCCCCGCGAAGGTCAACCTCCATCTGGGCATCCATCCCGGCCGCGATGAGCGGGGCTACCACCGCGCAGATTCCATCATGATCCCCCTCGAGCTCGGCAACGGGCTCGCCATCGAGCGCGCCGACGCACCCGCGGCGGTCTTCGAGCCCGCGCTGAGCATCCCCGCCGAGAAGTCCGTCGTCTACCGGGCGGTCGACGCGTTCGAGCGCGCGTTCACCCCCGGCTGCAGCTGGCGTGCCTCGATCGCCCGCCTCACCCCGGGCTCCGCCGGCCTGGGCAGCTCGTCGGCGGATGCGGGCGCGGTCCTGCGCGAGCTCGCACGCATCGCCGGGATTCCCTCCGACGACGGACGCCTCGTCGCCATCGCGCAGTCCCTCGGCGCGGATGTCGCGTTCTTCCTCCAGGGCAGCCCCGCGTTGCTCGGCGGCGTGGGCGATGTGCTCGAGCGGACGTTCCCGCACGTCTCCATGGAGATCGCGCTGGTCAAGCCCGAGGTCGGCGTGTCGACCGTCGAGGCTTACCGCGCCTTCGACGAGCATCCCGTGGAGCCGGCGGATCCCTCCGATCTTGCTGCGGCCCTCGTCGCCGGCGACATCCCGGCGATTGCTGCGCATCTCGCGAACAACCTTGCGCCTGCCGCCATCGAGCTCGCGCCCGAGGTGGGGGAGTGCCTCGCGTGGCTGCGTGCGCAGGACGGGGTGCTCGGCGCCCAGGTCACGGGCTCGGGCTCCTGCTCGTTCGCCATATGCGCGACGGCTTCCGATGCAGAGCGCATCGCCGCCGCAAGCCCGTGGTGGGCCCGCGCGACGCGAACGATCTGATCATGAGAATCGGAGCCTGAAGGCCCGAGGCGCTGCTAGAAGAGCAGCAGATACCCCAGATAAGCGGCATAGGACAGCAGCATGACGGCTCCCCAGGGGCGCCTCAGCGACTGCGTGCGTGCGCAGGCGACCCAGAGCAGCACCACGGAGAGCACCGCGAGCACGCCATCGACGATGAATTCCCGCTCGAAGGGGATGGGGTTCAGGACGCCCGCAAGGCCGAGCACGAAGAGCACGTTGAAGATGTTGCTGCCCACGATGTTGCCGATGGCGATGTCGGCCTCCTTGCGCGTGGCGGCGGTGACCGAGGTCACGAGCTCGGGCAGCGAGGTGCCGAGGGCGACGATCGTGAGGCCGATGACGCGCTCCGAGACGCCGAACGCGCGGGCGATGTCGGTGGCGCCGTCGACGACGAAGTTCGATCTGAGGACGATGCACGCCGAGCCGACCACGAGGAAGGCGATGAGCTTCCAGAGGGGATGCTGCTCGTCGGCCTCCTCCTCGGAACCCTCGCGCAGGCCGAGCACGACGGTGTAGGCGAGGTATGCGATGAAGAAGACGAGCAGGATGGCCGCGTCGAGGCGGGAGATGAGGCCGTCGGGGATGCCGAGGATCAGCAGGAGCACCGTGATGCCGATGGTGAAGGGGATCTCGATCCTGAACGTGGACCTCTGGATGGGAACCTCGACGATGACCGCCGTGATGCCGAGGATCACGAGGACGTTCATGAGGTTCGATCCGAGGACGTTGCCGACGGCGATGCCGGTGACATCCTTGAGGCCAGAGGAGATGGAGACGGCCGCCTCGGGCGCGCTCGTGCCCATGGCAACGACGGTGAGGCCCACGACCAGCGGCGGTACGCCGAGCAGCTTCGCAAGGCCGCTCGCGCCGTCGACGAACACGTCGGCGCCCTTGACGAGCAGCATGAAGCCGATGATGAGCAGGGCAAGTCCCTTGAGGATTTCCATAATGCTGCTACCTCGGATACGGTGGCGGTTTGCGCTGAACCATTGCATTATAGCCTCGCGACCGCGTTCGAGTCCGTTCGGGTATCATTCGCCTTAGCCGATATCCCGTCAGATGAGGTTCCCAACATGGCAAAACGCGTCTTCGTGATCGTCCTCGACAGCTTCGGCATCGGCGAGATGCCCGATGCGGCCATCTACGGCGACGAGGGCTCCAACACCCTCTGCGCCTGCGCGACCACGCCCTGCCTCGACATCCCCAACCTTGCCAAGCTCGGGCTCCTCAATATCGACGGCGCGCTCGACTCGCCCTACGACGTCGACCTCGCGCCCCTCGAGGAGACGACGGGCGCCTTCGCGCGCATGGCAGAGGAATCCAAGGGCAAGGACACCACGGTCGGGCACTGGGAGATCGCCGGCGTCGTCTCGCCCGAGCTCTTCCCCACGTACCCCGAGGGCTTCCCGCCCGAGGTCATCGACGAGTTCGCGCGCCGCACCGGCCGCGGCGTGCTCTGCAACCGCCCCTACTCGGGCACCGAGGTCATCTACGATTTCGGACGCCAGCATCTCGAGACCGGCGACCTCATCGTCTACACCTCGGCCGACTCGGTCTTCCAGATCGCCGCGCACGAGTGCGTCGTGCCGCCCGAGGAGCTCTACGGGTACTGCCGCATCGCACGCGAGATCCTCACGGGCGAGCATGGCGTGGGCCGCGTGATCGCGCGTCCGTTCGTGGGCGAGTGGCCGAGCTTCAAGCGCACGGCGAACCGCCAGGACTTCTCGTTGCCGCCCACCGGCACCACCATGCTCGACGCCATCACGGGTGCCGGTATGGATGTGCTCGCCGTGGGCAAGATCTGGGACATCTTCGCGCATCGGGGCATGACCGACCACGTCCACACCGACGACAACGCCGACGGGATCGCTAAGACCCTCGCGTGGATGGACCGCGATTTCGAGGGCCTCTGCTTCACCAACCTCGTCGACACCGACTCGGTCTATGGGCACCGCAACGACGCCGAGGGCTACGCCAAGGCAATCTCCGCGTTCGACGCCAAGCTGCCCGAGCTGCTCGCCAAGCTGCGCGACGACGACCTGCTCATGATCACGGCAGACCATGGATGCGATCCCGTCACGCCATCCACCGACCATTCCCGCGAGTACGTGTTCTGGCTCACCGCGGGCAAGCGCGTGCGCCCGGGCGCGAACCTGGGGACGCTGCCCACGTTCGCCGACATGTCCGCGACCATCCTCGACTACCTGGGGCTCGCGCCCCTCGAGCACGGAACGTCCCGCCTGTCCGAGATCATGGAGGTGTAGATCATGCCGACTCCCCACAACGCTGCCGAGAAGGGCCAGATCGCGAAGGTCGTCCTCATGCCGGGAGACCCGCTGCGCGCCAAGGTGGTGGCCGAGCGCTACCTTGACGATGCCGTCCAGTTCAACGCCGTGCGCAACATGTTCGGCTACACGGGCACCTATCAGGGCGTGCCCGTCTCGGTCATGGGCAGCGGCATGGGCATGCCCTCCATCGGCATCTACGCGCACGAGCTCTACGCCTTCTACGACGTGGACGCCATCATCCGCATCGGCAGCGCGGGCGGCCTCGATCCGCGCACGCGCCTGCGCGACCTCGTGATCGCCCAGGCTGCCTGCACCGATTCGAACTTCGGCGCCATGTACCATCTTCCGGGCACCTTCGCACCTATCGCCGATTTCGGCCTGCTCTCGACCGCCGCGGGCATCGCCGCCGAGCAGGGCGTGAACACGCTCGTGGGCAACGTCATCTCCTCCGACCACTTCTACCACGCCGCCGCCGATGCGGATGCCGCCGCGCGCTGGCAGAGCATGGGCGTGCTCGCCGTGGAGATGGAGGCGGCCGCGCTCTACATGATCGCCGCCGAGCACGGCAAGCGCGCGCTCGGCATGTTCACGATCTCCGATCTCATCCACACCGCGGCGTCGGGCGAGATGAGCGCCGAGGAGCGCGAGACCAGCCTCGACGACATGATGCGCGTAGCGCTCGCCACCGCGATCACGGTCGGATAGGGCGGCGGCGATGGACGACAGGCAGCTCTCCGCGCTCGCGTGCGCGGCGCGCGGCAGGGCGTATGCACCGTATTCGGGCTTCTCCGTGGGTGCGGCGCTGCTCGACGCCGACGGCCGCGTGTGGCAGGGCTGCAACATCGAGAACGCGGCGTTCGGCCCGACGGTCTGCGCCGAGCGGGTGGCGCTGTTCAAGGCCGTGAGCGAGGGCGTGCGCTCCTTCGAGGCGCTTGCGGTCGTGGGAGGACCGGCAGGGGAGGGGATCGCACCCTACACCCCGCCCTGCGGCGTGTGCCGGCAGGTTCTCCGCGAGTTCTGCTCCGACGGGTTCCGCATCATCCTCGCATCACCCGACGGCAGCCTTCGCACCACCACGCTGGGCGAGCTGCTGCCCCAGAGCTTCGGACCCGAGAACCTCACCTGACCTGCAATTGGGGACGGTTCCTTTTTCGCGGTTTTCCGCGCTTTTGGGACGGTTCCCCAAATGCGGGTCAGGAACCGATCGTCGAGGAGGATAACGCTATGCGTATGTACGACATCATCGAGAAGAAGCGCGATGGAGCCGCCCTCACCGACGAGGAGATCGACTTCTTCGTCACCGGTTACGTGGCGGGCGACATCCCCGACTATCAGGCGTCAGCTCTGTTCATGGCCATTTTCTTCCAGGGTATGGATGCGCGGGAGACCGCCCATCTCACCATGGCGATGGCGCGCTCGGGCGATATGCTCGACCTCTCCTCGATTCCCGGCATCAAGGTCGACAAGCACTCCACGGGCGGGGTGGGCGACAAGACCACGCTCGTCGTCGTTCCGATCGTCGCTTCGCTCGGTGTGCCCGTGGCCAAGATCACCGGACGAGGGCTCGGCCACACGGGCGGCACCGTCGACAAGATGGAATCCATCCCCGGAATCGACGTCGCACCGAGCCGCGAGCGCTTCCTCGAGATCGCGCGTTCGGTGGGAGGCGTCGTGGTCGGCCAGTCGGGCAATCTCGACCCCGCCGACAAGAAGTTCTACGCCTTACGCGACGTAACTGCCACGGTGAACAGCATGCCGCTCATCGCGTCGAGCGTCATGAGCAAGAAGATCGCCGCAGGCGCCGACCGCATCCTGCTCGAGGTCACCTGCGGCAACGGCGCCTTCATGAAGTCGGTCGACGACGCCATCGAGCTCTCGCGCCAGATGGTCGAGATCGGCGAGAACGTGGGCCGCACCACGGTGGCGCTCATCACCGACATGGGCGTGCCGCTCGGCGCCTGTGTGGGCAATGCGCTCGAGGTGCGCGAGGTCTGCGACGTGCTGCAGGGGAGGGGACCTGCAGACGTGACCGAGGTCTGCCTCGAGCTTGCGGCGAACATGGCCGAGCTCGGCGGCAAGGGAACGCTCGACGAATGCCGCATCCTTGCGGCCGCGAGCATCTCCGACGGCAGCGCGTTCGCGAAGTTCCGCGAGATAATCTCAGCTCTCGGAGGGAACCCGGCGGCCCTCGACGACCCCGTGCTGCTTCCGCAGGCTGCCTGCTCGCGCGAGGTCCGCTCTACGCGCGGCGGGTTCGTCTGGGAGATGGATACCGAGCGCGTGGGAACGGCGTCGGTCGTCCTCGGCGCGGGCCGCGCCAAGAAGGAGGACGGCATCGATCACGCTGCCGGCATCGTTCTCGCACGGAAGACGGGCGATGCGGTTGCGGTGGGTGACGTCATCGCCACGCTGTATGCGGCGCGCGAGGACCTGCTCGACGAAGGCGAGCGGGTGCTGCTCGGCGCTTACGACATCCGCGACGTGAAGCCCGGCGAGCGCAGGCACTTCTATGCCCGCGTTTCGCGCGACGGCATCGAGCGTTTTTGATACCGGTTTTCGGGACGGTTCCTTTTTCGCGGTTTTCCGCGAAAAAGGAACCGTCCCGAAAGCGCGGAAAACCGCGAAAAAGGAACCGTCCCGAAAGCGCGGAAAACCGCGAAAAAGGAACCGTCCCGAAAGCGCGGAAAACCGCGAAAAAGGAACCGTCCCAAATTGCAGGTTAGAGGAGGGGCTGGTCGAACTCGTAGAGCGCCTCGTTCACGGCGAAGAGATTGTAGTCGCCGTTCCTGATGAAATACTCAACGATGACATCGCGCTTGCTCGCATGCGAAAGGGCGAACCCGGCGCGCTCGAGCAGGCTTTTCGTCTCGTCGAGCGAGAGCTTGAGCGCGATGGCGAGCGCGAGCACCGTCTTCTTCGCCGGCCGGTAGTCCGCATCGCTGCGGATGCGCGAGAAGAGCTGGCGGCTCATGTGCGCGCGCTTGTACACCTGCACGTCGGTCATGCCCTTGCGGTCGATGAGCTCGAGGAGCGTGGTCGAGAAGGGCTCGTCGAGCTGGTCGAGCCACGCGGCGAGGCTCGGCTTCTCAGCCTTCGAGGATGCACGCATCCTGAACGGTCCGCCCATCGTCTCGAGGGGCGTCGTCCGCTGCGGCATCGGCGCCGATGGAGCCGCCATCTGCTTCGCCGGCGTCGGCGGCGCAGCGTACCCGGACATGGACGGCGCGGAGTAATTCCCGTAGTCCTCCGCAGACGGCGCGCAGAAGGACTTCTCCGCCACCTCCGGGAAGGCGTGCTCCGCCGCGGGGACATCCTCCCGAGCAGCGTTCAGCTCGACGGCAGCAGCGACGGCGTCCTCGTCGATGAAGGTGCGGTCGATGAAGGCGGAGATCCTCCCGATCAGGTCGCTGTCGAGCCGCTTTCTCCTGAATCCGAGCATCTCCGCCTCCGTTCCCGCGTTCTACCTGCGCCTATTGTACGCTAGCGGCGCCTGAACAGGCCGCGCTTGGCCGTGTCGCGCTCGACCTTCTCCTTCCAGTTCCCGCTGATGGGCATGCCCTGCGGCGCCGAGCGCATGCTGCAGGTCGCCTCGGCGATCGCGTCGTACATGACCGTGCTGCCCTCGCTGTCGGCCAGATAGGTCGCCGCGCGGTCGGCGTTGATGCCCAGCCGTCCGGCCTCGCCCACGGCGTCGATGTTGGCGCCGAGGAAGATGAACTCCCAGCCCTCCTCGGTCCGCGCCCCGATCGCCTTCTTGACGTCGGCGTAGCTGTAGCGGGAGCTCGCGTTCTCGAGGCCGTCGGTCGTGATGACGAAGATCACGCGCCCGGCCTTGTACTCCTCGGGCATGTAGCCCTGCACGCGCTTGATGTGCTTGATCGAGTCGCCCACCGCGTCGAGCAGCGCCGTGCAGCCGCGCACCTGGTAGTCCTTCGCGGTGAGGTCCGCGACCTCGGCGATCGGCTTGCGGTCGACGATCACGTCGACGGTCGTGTCGAACAGCACGATCGAGACGTTCGCATCGCCCTCGAGCGCGCGGTTCTTCGCGAGCGTCGCGTTGATGCCGCCGATCGTGTCGCTCTCGAGGCCGCCCATCGACCCGCTGCGGTCGACGATGAAGACCAGCTCGGTGAGATCCTTGTTCATGGTGTGCTCCTTCTCTTCGGTCATCCTCCGGGGCACCATCAAGATAGGCTGCGGAGGCAGCGCTGCGGTCAATCGGCGGTTGACATCGCGTGGAGATTCGAAATGGGAAATGTTTCATGTATAGAAACTGCACTCTTTTCTTCAATACATGCATATTGGATGGAGTAACATGCATTCACACGAAATTGCACGGCAGAAAGATTAGAGGTGCATCATGGCAAAGGATAAGGTCGTCCTCGCGTATTCGGGCGGACTCGACACATCGGTCATCGTGAAGTGGCTCCAGGTCGAGCGCGGCATGGACGTCATCGCGATCTGCGGCAACGTCGGCCAGGACGAGCGCGACCTCGGACCCATCAAGCAGAAGGCCCTCGACATGGGCGCCATCGTGTCCGAGGCAGTCGACATGCGCGAGGAGTACGCCGAGAAGATCCTCTCCAAGGCGATATGGGCGAACGGCAAGTACGAGGGCATCTACCCGCTGCTCTCCGCCCTCTCCCGCCCCCTCATCTCCAAGCACCTCGTAGACATCGCCCACGAGTACGGCGCGCAGTACGTGGCCCACGGCTGCACCGGCAAGGGCAACGACCAGGTGCGCTTCGAGACCTCCATCCAGGCCCTCGACCCCACGCTCAAGCTGATCGCCCCCGTGCGCGAGTGGGACCTCAAGACGCGCGACGAGGAGATGGTCTGGGCAGAGGCCAACGGCGTGCCCGTGCCCACCACCCACAAGAAGCCCTACTCCATCGACGACAACCTCTGGGGCCGCGCCATCGAGTGCGGCGTGCTCGAGGACACCTGGAACACGCCCCCCTCGGACATCTGGACGATGACCAAGAACCCCGAGGAGTGCCCCAACGACCCCGAGACCGTCGTCATCGGCTTCAAGGGCGGCGTGCCCTGCTCCGTCAACGGCGTGGAGATGAGCCTGCTCGACGTCATCCTCAAGGCCAACGAGATCGCCGGCCGCAACGGCTACGGCCGCATCGACATGATCGAGGACCGCGTCGTGGGCATCAAGAGCCGCGAGTGCTACGAGTGCCCCGGCGCCCTGCTGCTCATCACCGCCCACCAGGCCCTTGAGATGCTCTGCCTCGACGCGGAGACCCTCAAGCAGAAGGCGAAGCTCGACGTGGAGTGGGCGTCGCTCGTCTACCGCGGCATGTGGTTCTCGCAGAGCCGCAACGCCATCGACGCCTACAACGCCTACACCCAGAAGTTCGTGACCGGCGAGGTGCGCATCAAGCTCTGCAAGGGCGGCATCTTCGTGGACGGCCTGCGCTCCACCTACAGCCTCTACGACTACAACCTCGCCACCTACGACGAGGGCGACCAGTTCGACCACAGCGCCTCGCGCGGCTTCATCGAGCTCCACAGCCTGCCGTCGCGCATCTGGTCGCGCGTGCAGGGTCCGGGCAGCGGCCTGCAGCCCATCAACTAGGGGCGCAGCGTCCCGCGCCTGCCGCCCATGCGGTAGGATTGCATCAGACACGTCGGCGCGTGCGGCCATCCGTGCGCGCCGTTTCTCATCCGGGAGGTTCCCATGGCGCTCTGGTCGGGCAGGTTCGAGGAGGCAACCAACGAGTACGCGCTCAAGTGGGGTGCGTCGCTCGAGACGGACAAGGTCATGGCGGAGCATGACATCGCGGGCTCGCTCGCGCATGCGCGCATGCTGTCCGAGCAGGGCATCATCTCCGAGCAGGACTTCGACGACATCGAGGCGGGCCTCGGGCGCATCCGCACGCAGATCAGGGAGGGCACCTTCGCCTGGGACGAGCGCGACGAGGACGTCCACATGGCTATCGAGCGCGCCCTCACGGCCGACATCGGCGCTGCCGGCGCGCGCCTGCATACGGGCCGCTCGCGCAACGACCAGGTGGCGACCGACATCCGCCTGCTCGCCAAGGAGCTCGCCGACGACCTGCTCTCCGAGAACAACTCCCTGCGCGAGGTCCTGCTCGATGCCGCGGAGAAGTACGTGAACGTGGTGATGCCGGGCTACACGCACCTGCAGCACGCGCAGCCCGTGCTCCTCTCGCACCACCTGCTCGCGTATTTCTGGATGCTCACGCGCGACCATGACCGCCTGGGGTTCGCGTTCGACGCCGCCGACGCCAACCCGCTGGGATCCGCCGCGCTCGCCGGCACGAGCTATCCGCTCGATCGCGACCGCACCACCGAGCTGCTCGACTTCGCCACGACGATGCCCAACTCGCTCGACGCGGTGTCCGACCGCGACTACCTGCTCGACCTCGTGTACGCCTGCGCGGTCTCGATGATGCACCTCTCGCGCCTCGCCGAGGAGATCGTTCTGTGGTCGTCGTCGGAGTTCGGGTTCATCACGCTGTCGGATTCCTGGTCGACGGGTTCGTCCATCATGCCGCAGAAGAAGAACCCCGACTTCGCCGAGCTCACGCGCGGCAAGATGGGTCGCGTGGTGGGGCACCTCATGGGGCTGCTCGTCACGATGAAGGGGCTGCCGCTTGCCTACAACAAGGACCTCCAGGAGTGCAAGGAGGGCATCGTCGACGCCGTCGACACGCTGCTCGGCTGCTACATCGCGATGGAGGGCATGATCGCCACGATGAAGGTCAACCGCAAGCGCATGGCCGCCGCTGCGGGCGAGGGCTTCACCGCCGCCACCGACATCGCCGACTACCTCGCCAAGAAGGGTATGCCCTTCCGCGAGGCGCATGCGGTCGTGGGCGGGCTCGTGCTGGAGTGCGAGAAGCGCGGCTGCGGGCTGGAGGACCTCACGCTCGACGACCTGCGCGCCGCGAGCGACCTGTTCGAGGACGACATCATCGGCACGCTCGATCCCGAGGGCATCGCCAACGCCCGCACCACCTACGGCGGCACCGGCATCGACGCCGTGCTCCTGCAATTCGAGGAAGCGCGGGAGGTCCTCGAGGACGACTACCTCTGATCCGCTTCAACCCTGAATTTGGGACGGTTCCTTTTTCGCGGTTTTCCGCGAAAAAGGAACCGTCCCAAAAGCGCGGAAAACCGCGAAAAAGGAACCGTCCCCAATTGCAGGTCCGGCTGAGACGTCAGGTCCGACGGAAGCCGTGGCCGATGATCTCCGAGCTGCTCACGATGGTCATGAAGGCGTTTGGCTCGAGGCTGCGCACGTAGTTGCGCAGCTGGGCGGCCTCATGGCGGTTGAGGACCGTGACGATGGTCTCGAAGCTCCTGCCCGAGAACCCGCCGCGCTCGTAGCGCAGCGTCGCCGTGCGGTGGAGGTCGCGCACGATGTAATCCATGATGGGCTGCGGGTCGTTCGCGATGATCGAGATCACCTTGCTCGTGTTGACGCTCTCGATGAACTGGTCCACGACGAGCGCCTTCGCCACGAGGCCGAGCACGCAGTAGAGGCCGGTGCGCGGGCCGTAGAGGATAGCAGCCCATGCGACGATGCCCATGTCGGCCACGAGCAGCGCCGTGCCGATCTGGAGCGAGGTGTGCTTCTTCAGGATCATGGCGAGGATGTCGGTGCCGCCCGTCGACGCGCCGATGTTGAACACGAACGCCGACCCGATGCCGGGCAGCATGACCGCGAAGATGAGCTCGAGCAGCGTGTCGTCCGTGAGCGGTGCGGACAGCGGGATGAGCTGCTCGAACAGGCTCACGTACGCGGAGAGCGCGAACGACGAGAAGATCGTCCAGCCCATGGAGTCCCTGTCGAGGAAGATGAACCCAAGCACGACGAGCACGGCGTTGACGATCCACATGATGGCGCCCACGGGAAGCCCCGGGTTGAGCGTCGAGATGATGATCGAGATGCCGGACGTGCCGCCGAGCGCGAAGTGGTTGGGCGCCTTGAAGACCACGATGCCCAGCGCCGTGAGGATGAGGCCGAGGTTGAGCAGCAGGAAGAACTTCACGCGCGAGGGCTGCTCGCGTCCCTGGGAGATGCGCTCGTTGGATTCCTTCTCCTCGGTGCTCAGCTCGTCGGTGTAGTCATGCATGCGCTTCTCCCCACATCGTCGGATGCGATGACGCCCTACAGCTCAAACCCTATCACATGGGATGTTCGGTGGTGACGTGAACCGCAAGGTACTGCGCGTATGGCCGTCGCGGTAGAATGGAAAGGTCAGCCTGGAGGAAAGGACCGCGCATGATCGACCGCTACACCGGCAAGGAGATGGGCCATATCTTCTCGCTCGAGAACAAGTACGCCATCTGGCAGGAGATCGAGGTGCTCGCCTGCGAGGCGCAGGCCGAGCTCGGCACCATCGGCATCACGCGCGAGGAGGCAGCGTGGATCCGCGCGCATGCCGCATTCGACAAGGACGAGGTCGACGCCATCGAGGCCGTCACCAACCACGACGTCATCTCCTTCCTCACCAACATGGGCTCCTACATCGACGCCGAGGTCCCCGAGGACGAGCCGAAGCCGAGCCGCTGGGTCCACTACGGCATGACCTCCACCGACCTCGGCGACACCGCCATGTGCTACCAGCTCGTCCAGGCGTGCGACATCCTGATCCGCCGCACCCGCGCCTGCGCCGAGATCGCCAAGCGCCGCGCCTTCGAGGAGCGCAACACCCTCTGCGTGGGCCGCACCCACGGCATCCACGCCGAGCCCATGACCTTCGGCATGAAGTTCGCGAGCTGGGCCTGGGAGCTCAAGCGCGACCACGACCGCCTCGTCGACGCCCGCGCCAACGTGGCCTTCGGCGCCATCTCCGGCGCGGTGGGCACCTACTCCTCGATCGACCCCTATGTGGAGGAGTACGTCTGCAGCCACCTCGGCCTCGCGCACGACCCGCTCTCCACGCAGGTCATCTCGCGCGACCACCACGCCTACCTCGCCGGCGTGCTCGCCACCTGCGCCGCTACCTGCGAGCGCATCGCCACCGAGATGCGCGCCCTGCAGAAGACCGATACCCTCGAGGCCGAGGAGCCGTTCCGCAAGGGACAGAAGGGCTCCAGCGCCATGCCCCACAAGCGCAACCCCATCACCTGCGAGAAGATCTGCGGCCTCGCGCGCGTGGTCAAGGCCAACGCGCAGGTCGCCTTCGACAACGTGGCGCTCTGGCACGAGCGCGACATCAGCCACTCCTCGGCGGAGCGCGTCGCCCAGGCCGACAGCTTCATCGCCCTCGACCACATGCTCGACAAGCTCGAGTTCCTGCTCGCCGGCATGGTGCTCTACCCGGCGCAGATGATGGCCAACCTCAACAAGACGCGCGGCATGCTGTTCTCGTCCAAGGTGCTGCTTGCGCTCGTCGACACGGGCATCACGCGTGAGGATGCCTACAAGGTCGTCCAGTCCAACGCGATGGCCGTGTGGGCCGATATCCAGCAGGGCATCGCCGGGCCGAGCTTCCGCGAGCGTCTCGAGGCCGACCCCGCCTGCACGCTCGGCGCCGAGCAGCTCGACGCGATCTTCGACCCGCGCAGCTTCCTCACGCGCTCGGGCATCATGTTCGACCGCCTCGAGACCCTCACGTTCGACTGACATCCCGCCCCGTGCGCGGGAACCGTTTGAAAGGAAGAGAACCATGATCGAGCTCACCTACCGTCCGCGCGGCGTCTGCTCGCAGCTCATCTACATCGCGATCGACGACGCGGGCGAGACCATCGAGGACGTCGCCTTCTACGGCGGCTGCGCGGGCAACCTGCTCGCCATCTCCAAGCTCCTCAAGGGGGCCTCGGTCGACAAGACGATCGAGCTGCTCGAGGGCAACCCCTGCGGACCGCGGCCCACGTCCTGCACCGACCAGCTCACGAAGGCCCTGCGCGAGGCGAAGTCGCAGGTGAAGGCCGGCTAGGATGGCATTCCCCAAGATCACACGCCGCTCCTTCCTCAAGGGAGGCGCCGCCGCCGCGGCAGCCGCTGCGGCCGTGACCCTGCTGCCGGGATGCACCAACCCCGCCAGCTCGGCCGACGCCGTCCCCGATCCCACGGTCATCCCCGAGGAGGACGGCATCGACGCGCTCGAGACCTTCGAGTACAAGGACCTCGAGTATGCGCTCAAAGACACCTTCGAGCTGCCGCTCGGCAACGTCCTGCTCCCCGCGGAGGGCAACTGGATCCCCGTGATGACGGCGGGCGCCGCGGCGATGCCCATGGTCAAGGCATCGGTCCTCTCGCTCGCCTCGGGCATGCTCATGGAGGTCGTCCCCCAGCCGCTCACGGTCACGCCCACCAACGTGATCTACGACGTGCGCTGCAGCAACGACGCCTTCGCCTGGGTCGAGCTCGACATGATCGACCGCTCGTGGAAGCTCTACGGCTCGCGTTTCTCCGCGGGCTCGCTCATGGGAACGACCTCGCTGCTCGCCGAGGGGGACAGCGACTGGGATCCGCCCGCGTTCTGCTGCACGGGCTCGCGCGTGATCTGGCAGGTCCAGCCCTCGCTCTCGGGCGACAAGACCTCCGAGACGTCCTACTGCTACCTCTGGAACGTGGGCAAACGCGACGCGCAGGCCGTGGTCGAATCGGTCGGCCGCTTCGCCACCGCGCCCATCCCGAGCGGGAACACCGTCACCCTCACACCGCGCGTGCGCAACAGCGAGGGCCTCTACTACGGCGTCACCTGCTACTCGCTCGCCGACGACCTCCAGACCGTCATCGACCAGCTCGTCATGCCCGAGAGCGTGCGCCCCATGTCCGCAGCGCGGGTGGGGGACCGCTTCGTGGTCGCGGTCGAGGCCTCCTACGGCTCGGGCGGGCTGCTCGGCGGCATGGGCACCTTCATCACCGGCGACAACGGCAAGTTCGTCTGCGTGTGGCGCGAGCCCGCGGCGGGCGCCTGCGGCAACGGCGACATCTTCTTCGTCAAGAGCCGCGCCTCCTACTACACCGTCAACGTGCGCACCCGCACCTACGGCTTCCTGGGGGCCATCGACCGCTCGGTCGATTACGGCGAGTTCCCGGCGCGTGCGGGCGAGATGGGCGACACGTTCGTGACCTTCGCGACCGTCAAGGACGAGAAGACGGGCTATCCTTCCAAGGTGATCGTGCGCACATTCGTCCCCTCGACGGGGCAAGAAAAGAAGGAAGAGGGGTAGACTAATACATAGGTATGCGCATGCGTCCGGCTGCGTGCGCCCGCTTCCCATGAAGAAAGGAAGGCCTCCATGGCTTCAGACGAGAAGAAGATCCTCCTGGTCGAAGACGAGAAGACCATCCGCGACGCCGTCGCGGCCTACCTCGAGCGTGAGGGCTATATCGTGCGCGGCGTGGGCGACGGCCAGAGCGCGGTCGAGGAGTTCGAGAAGCACAGCTTCGACCTGGTCATCCTCGACCTCATGCTCCCCAAGCTCTCCGGCGAGCGCGTGTGCCGCTCCATCCGCGAGACCTCCAACGTCCCCATCATCATGCTCACCGCCAAGGGCGAGGTCGAGGACCGCATCATCGGCCTCGAACTCGGCGCCGACGACTACCTCATCAAGCCCTTCTCGCCCCGCGAGCTCGTCGCCCGCGTGCGCGCCCTGCTGCGCCGCGCCCATGCCGAGAGCGAGCCGGCGCTCGAGGTGCTCGATTTCGGCGACCTCGTGATCGACATCTCCGGCCACAAGGTCATGGTCGAGGGCGCCGAGGTCGACCTCACCGCCTCCGAGTTCAAGCTGCTCACCACCCTCGCGCGCTACCCGGGCCGCGTCTACACCCGCATGGAGCTCGTCGAGAAGGTCCTCGGCTACGATTTCGAGGGCTACGAGCGCACCATCGACTCCCACGTCAAGAACCTCCGCGCCAAGCTCGGCGACGATCCGCGCAACCCGCGCTGGCTCTACACCGTCCACGGCGTGGGCTATCGCTTCGAGGCTCCCGAGAAGGCCGCCGAGTAGGCAGGCCACGTGTCCGGGACCGCCAACACTGATTTCGATGCCGCTATGGAAGAGGCCGGGGAGCACCCGGCCTCCATCCGCGGTTCGTACAACACCATCAAGCGAACCCCCCAGTCCTCGCTGCGCTATTCCACGCGCCTGATGCTGTCGTTCGCGCTGACGGCCGTCATGACGGCGGCCATCCTCGTCGCGGTGCTCTCATTCGTGTGGGAAGGTCAGTTCCAGAGCTACACGCGCCAGAACATGCAGCGCGTGGCGACCTCGACGGCCGAGACGCTGTCCAGCCACTATGCCGAGGTGGGGGAGTGGACGCCCGAGGTCATCGCCAACGTGACCGCCGCATCCGCCCTCTCCGACGACATCGGCGTGCAGCTGGTCGATGCGGAGGGCATCATCCTCTACGACGACACCTGGGCCATCACCACGCGCACGCTCGGGAAGAGCGCGAGCATCCCCGCGGATCCCGACAAGCCCGCGTCGCCCGCTCCCACGAACCCCGACGTGTCGCTCATGCCCACCGACGCCGAGTCAATCGTGTCGGCCGACGTGGTCGACGCCGACGGCGAGGTCGTGGGCACCGTGCGCCTGTGGGCGTTCGGCTCCGAGGCCCTGCTCACCAAGAGCGACGCCGCCTTCCGGACCAACTCCTACCGCGCCATCCGCTGGGCAGCCGCCGTGGCCATCGCCCTCGCATGCCTCATCGGCATGATCGTCTCGCGCGCCCTCACCAAGCCCATCAAGCGCATCACCTCGACGGCTGCGCAGATCCGCAACGGCGACCTCACTGCCCGCACCGGCCTCGCCGGCGGCGACGAGATCGGCCGTCTGGGCGAGACCTTCGACGAGATGGCGACCTCGCTCGAGCGCGACATCAAGCTCGAGCACCGCCTCACCTCCGACGTGGCCCACGAGCTGCGCACGCCGCTCATGGCCATGCAGGCGACGGTCGAGGCCATGCAGGACGGCGTGCTGCCCGCCGACGACGAGCACTTCGAGACGCTCGCCAACGAGGTCAGGCGCCTCTCCAAGCTCGTCGACGCGATGCTGCACCTCTCGCGCATCGAGAACGGCACCAACCAGCTCTCGACCGAGCGCACCGACCTCGTGTACATGGTCTCCAGCCTCGTCTCCACGCAGCACCAGCTCTTCCACGAGAAGGGCCTCCACCTGCGCTTCTCCGACGAGACGCTCGACGGCGTCCTCTACGCCGACATCAACCCCGACATGATCAGCGAGGCCGTCGTCAACCTGCTCTCCAACGCCATGCGCTACACCAAGCCCGACGGCTGGGTCGTCGTGACCGTCGCGCAGGAGCGCCAGGAGGCGATCATCTCGGTCTCCGACACCGGCATCGGCATCGCCAAGGAGGACATCCCGCGCACGTTCTCGCGCTTCTGGCGCTCGGACGCGAGCCGCGAGATGGAGTCGGGCGGCCTGGGCGTGGGCCTGTCGCTCACCAAGGAGATCATCGACCGCCACAACGGCACCATCGCCGTGGAGTCGGAGCTCGGCAAGGGCACGACGTTCACGCTGCGCATCCCCCTGAACCGCCGCCGCCGCTAGCGCGGTCGGGCAACCGGCTGAAGCCCTCGAACCGCTTCGCAGTCTCCCTGTCCAGCAGGGCATCCATCCTCTATAATCAATCTGTTATGCCTATTCACCGCAACCCGAGGGGGATCAAGGTGGCCGAGGAACTCCGTCCCGACAGCCGCGGCAAGGTCCGCGACATCTACGATTGCGGCGACAGCCTGCTGCTCGTCGTCTCCGACCGCATCTCCGCGTTCGACTACATCCTGCCCGACGAGATCCCCTACAAGGGCGAGATCCTCACGCGCATCTCCGAGTTCTGGTTCAAGCGCTTCGCGGACCTCATGCCCAACCACATGATCTCGACCGACGTGGCGGACTTCCCCGAGCGCTTCGCTCCCTACGCCGACTACCTCACCGGCCGCTCGATGCTCGTCAAGAAGGCAAGCACGCTGCCCGTCGAGTGCATCGTGCGCGGCTACCTCACGGGCTCCGGCAAGAAGACCTACGACATCGACGGGACCGTGTGCGGCATCGTGCTGCCCGAGGGCCTCGTCGAGGCGTCGAAGATCCCCGAGCCCATCTTCACCCCGTCGACCAAGGCCGAGCTCGGCCTGCACGACGAGAACATCAGCTTCGAGCGCATGGTCGAGATCGTCGGCCCCGAGATCGGCGCGCGCCTGCGCGACGCGTCGCTGGCCATCTACACCGCCGCGGCCGACTATGCCCGCACGCAGGGCATCATCATCGCGGACACCAAGTTCGAGTTCGGCATGATCGCCGGCGAGCTCACGCTCATCGACGAGTGCCTGACCCCGGATTCCAGCCGCTTCTGGCCCGCCGAGGGCTATGAGCCCGGCAAGGTCCAGCCCAGCTACGACAAGCAGTACCTGCGCAACTGGCTGCTCGCCAACTGGGACATGACCGGCGAGCCGCCGCATCTGCCCGCGGAGGTCATCGAGGGCACGTCCAAGCGCTACCAGGAGGCGTTCCAGATCATCACCGGCGAGATGTTCGTCCCCAAGAAGGAGCTGTAAGCATGTCACTTCGCGACACCATCGAAGGAGCCCGCAGCGAGGTCTCCCTGCCCACCGCTGCCAAGACCGAGGCCGAGGCCGCGCCCGCCAAGAAGAGCGGCGGCGCCCGCAAGTCGTCCGCCAATGCCAAGCCCGCGCGCGAGAAGGCAGCATCCGTCCGCACCATCAGCAAGGACAGCAAGAAGGCCGCCGCGCTCCGCTCGCAGCTGCCCGGAGCCAAGAAGACCAAGGAGCAGAAGGAGGCGGAGCGTGCCGAGCGCCGCAAGAGGCGCGAGGAGGAGGATTACCGCAACCAGGCCTTCACGCTCCTGCTCAACCAGAATCCCGACTACAAGAAGAGCGACCGCCTCTGGTGGATCCTTCTGGGCATCGGCTTCGTCGCGACGCTCGTCTCGCTCATCGTCACGTTCCTCGCGCCCCCCAACGGGGACTACACTTCGGTGAGCGGCATCGTCTCGATCGGCTCGCTGATCGTCGCCTATGTCTTCATCATCACCGGCTTCGTGTTCGACTGGATCAAGCGCCGCCCGATCCGCAAGGAGACCGAGAAGAAGCTCGCCGGCCTGTCGAACAAGAAGATCGCCGAGATGTTCGCCAAGGAGCGCAAGGCCGAGATGGAGCGCAACGCCGCCAAGGCAGAGAAGAAGGCCAACAAGTAGCGGCACGTCCTCCACGGTGCTAGAATGGCACCACCACGCCCTCGTAGCTCAGGGGATAGAGCACCGCTCTCCTAAAGCGGGTGTCGGCCGTTCGAATCGGCCCGGGGGCACCAGCATTTCCGCAGGTCAGACGCTTGTCGCGTCTGACCTGTTTGCGTAAATACTGGTGTGGGTTTGGGTATGGGTAGAAAAATAGGTAGAATTCGTTCACAAAAAGGGGCTGCGGTGGGAATCCTGGACCAAATAGGAACAGGAAGGAATCCGCATGTACAGCACCGAGCAGAGACGGATCGCGATAGAGACCTTCATCAGGTTTGACCACGGCTACGCCGACACGAT
>Ga0256405_10005539_pt1 | contig 21637 bp, 17 predicted proteins | sample RumenRJG_02DNA_FD_189096 | JGI IMG/M metagenome (GOLD analysis project Ga0256405, IMG submission 189096) | Bovine rumen microbial communities from Lethbridge, Alberta, Canada - RJG_02 | ecosystem: Host-associated > Mammals > Digestive system > Stomach > Rumen | place: Canada: Alberta... | reverse complement strand
ACGATACATCTGTAGGTACCTATATCAATTTCTCAAATAACGTAGTGCTCTAAGCACTTAGTCTAGTCAACTAGGCTGTGAAGCCCCCGCTTCAAAAGCGTAGCTTTAAGCGGTGGGTGGTTGACCTCTTGCAATATCTAGATCTTTAAAAATGTCTTTCTTTCTTGATAGGTCATTAGGATCACAGTAATTTATAGATAAAAAGCTCTTTAGTGTTGTCATCCATAAGGTTTTACCAAAGCGTCTAGGTCTAGTAAAAAGACCACATTGAAAGCTGTCTTCCATTGCTTCTTTGATAAATCTTGTTTTGTCTACATAGTAATAGCGAATTGAGCCAAATAAGTCTTCAAATTCCTCAATACCAACTTTGTTTGGTTGAATTGCTAACATAATAGATCCTTAATCAAAAAGTAGATATCGTTAGTATAGACTAACGACAGACTTTAACATAGAGAAAAGATTCAAAATTATGAGTGAAGTTCTAGGTTAGTTGCTAAAAGTCTTTGATCCAACATTAATGTCAGATGCTTCACCTTTAGTAGTTTCACTCACCATGCGTGGGGCAGCATTAGTAGAATTGTTGGAATTGGAGCTATCAGAGTTTTGAACTTTAGATTTTGGATCAGACATAGATGACTTATCATCACCCTTGTTCATTTTCTCCATTGTCTCTTTTTGCTTCTTCTCTGTAAGCTCTTTTTGAGCTTGGTTTAATTGCCCTTGAGCTTGTGCTGCAACCTTTAAGTCTTGTCCAGAAGGTTCAGCAGGTGCATGGGCTGCTTTAATCACAGTCTGCATCTTAGAAATAGTTTTCTCAGGGGTATTCTCTTTACCCACATCAATATTTACATGGCCGTTTTCTACATAGCTATTACCATCAGGACCTTTGGTGTATTCATACTGCGGAGCTGATGCATATTGACCACCTGCTGCTTGATGAGCTTTTTCGTGGGTTTTAACTTCAGTATCACGAGCTTTAAGTTGATTTACTTTATCCTGCTCTTCGTCAGTTAAATACTCACCATTGCCTTTTTTATCATTGTGGTTTTCTTGAGCTTCTTTTTGCTCTTTTTCATGAGCCTTGTCTGCTTGAGATTTCTTTACAACAGAATCTTTATCATCATCCTTATTTAAAGGATCATCAACAACAGAGAACTCTACATCAACAATATCCTCACTTGGGGAGGTCTTAATGTTAATGCCAGGCATTGAAACATTATTTGATGTTGTAGCCTGTGTTGTATCTTTTTGAGTTTGACCAAAAGCAACTGAAGAGTTTTGCATAAAGGCTTTTAAAGCTTTATGTCTTTGATTTGAAAAGTAGCTATTACCAGTGTCTTGATTTTGGCCAAAGGCGCGATTTGAAAGTGTAACTACATCATCTTGTAGGGTATTATTGCCTTGTTCTACAAGAGGTTTTACAATGGCTGGATTTTTCTCAAGAGGTGTTTTTTGTGCCTTTCTAGAGTCAATAGCATTATCTCTCTCAAAGACATTGCTTTGAGAGCTTTTAAAGCTATTTATAAGACTACCTAAAATGGACATACTTCACCTATACTTTTTCTTATTATCGTTAACGGCAATAAAACTTTAAAACTTTAGAAAAAATTTAAAAATTTTATAAAAAATAAATTCTTCTGTAATTACAATAAGTTAGTATTGGATATTGCTTCACCCTATGTTTAGTAAAGGTAATTAAAGCCCACCTTTAAAGTATAGTCATGGATATGTATGTCTTTTTGATAGTCACTTTGAACTTTAAAGTTTAAATTTCCTTTTTGGGCGTTAAGACCAAGAGTGCCTCTGTAGACAACTTTAATGTTAATAATATCTTACTTAAAACCGTTTCCAATTCTTAACAAAATTTATCAAAAATGGCAAGAATAAGCGTTTTTTTCAATAATTAAAGCAGGCACAAAGACCTGCTTTAAACACAATTGAAAAAGTTTTTAACTAAGCTATTAACTAGGCTTGAGTTGTTGGCTCAGGTACTTTTTTAAATCTTGGGAATAAATAGAAGAGTACAAAGATACCTGCAACTAAACAAATTGCACCACCTACCATACCAATGTATTTGATACCAAGATTATCAATAACCTTACCACCAACCATCGCACCACCACCGATGCCTAAGTTATAGATACCTGAGTAAATTGACATGGCAATTGCGGTACTTTGTGGAGCAAATCTTATGATCTCGTATTGATAAGCAAGATTATAGGCTGTAATGCCTAAGCCCCAACCTATTATGCATAAGAACATGGTAATAGGAGAGATCGCACTAAACTGTAGTAGAAGTACAAAGATACCTGTGCCAATTACTGCAAAGCCTACAAAGAAGTAGTGGAATTTTGAAAAGAGCTTATTAAATAAATAAGAGCCAATAATTCCAACACCACCAAAGACGGCTAGGGCAATGGTTACTACATCTGCACTCATTTGACTTACTTGAGCTAAAAATGGCTCAATATAACTATAGGCTGCATAGTGACCAGTGATGGCAACAGCGGTTAATAAGTAAATACCGCCTATGTCTCCTGAGAAGATCAGCTTTGGTAACTCTTTGATCTTAACAGATCCTGTAGATTCAATCTTTGGAAAGTAAAAGAAGATTGAGATTAAAAGGATTAAAGATAAAACACCAATGACGGCGAAGGTAACACGCCAGCCCACATAAAGACCAATGACACGTCCTAAAGGTAGACCTGCCACCATCGCAGTAGACGTTGCTCCAATGATCATGGCAAGACCTAAACTTTTCTTACCATCTGGGGCAATTTTTACAGCAAGTGGTGGGGTAATTGACCAGAAGATAGCATGGCATAGAGCTACACCAATACGGGAACCCATCAAAGAGTTAAAGCCAATAGCTACAGATGAGGCAATATGGGATAGGACAAATAGGCCTACAATTAAGATTAAAAGCTTTTTAAACTCCATTTTGGCAAAAAGCATCATCAAAGGAAGGGAGGCTATCATCACCACCCAGGCATAAACAGTAATGATCATGCCAGCTTGTGACTCAGATAAGCCAAAGTCACTGCCAATATCGGTTAAAAGACCAATTGGTATGTATTCTGTAGTATTAAAGGTAAAACCTAAGATAGTTAAAGTGATAAGAGGGATCCACTTTCTAAAGGTGCTTGATTGTCCCATAGCGTTGTCTGACATAACGGTTCCTTAAGATTAGTATCTGAAAATTATGTATTTTGTTCTTTCTTAAGTGTATGTATGATTTTGTTATAGTAATAATGTAAGCACATTATACGAAAAAAGGCCTTCATTTTAGAAGACCTTTATTTGTTGTTTTATCACACTTTTTTACGCAAACTGTGCCAATTTTTAGACAATTGATCATCCTTTTCGTAAATGATCAAGTTTGCAAAAAAGTGAATTAAACTGCGTCGTTAAACATTACAGAGATTGACTCATCATTGTTAATACGACGGATAGCTTCAGCTAAAGTTGGAGCTAATGATACATAACGGAACTTACCAGTTGCCTTGAATTGCTCGGTAGCTGGAATTGAGTTAGTTACAACGATAGTATCAATTACGCTGTTTTTAATGTTCTCGTAAGCTGAGCCTGATAGTACTGGGTGAGTACCATAAGCGATAACTTTCTTAGCACCGCGTGCCTTTAGAGCAGCTGCTGCCTTGCATAGGGTACCACCAGTGTCAATCATATCGTCAACAATGATGCACTCTCTGTCCTTAACCTCACCGATTAGGTTCATAACCTCTGATACGTTAGGACGTGGACGACGCTTATCGATAATGGCGATATCTGCATCGTTTAATAATTTTGAAATAGCACGAGCACGAACTACACCGCCCATATCAGGTGATACGATGCAAGGGTTCTTAAGCTCTAGTGACTTCATATCTTCAACAAATAGTTTTGAAGAGTAGCAGTTATCAACTGGTACATCGAAGAAACCTTGAATTTGCTCTGCGTGTAAGTCTACAGTTAAAACTCTATCTACACCTACTGATGATAATAAATCAGCTACAACCTTAGCAGTGATAGGCACACGAGCAGAACGTACACGACGGTCTTGACGAGCATAACCAAAGTAAGGAATTACAGCGGTGATACGACCTGCTGAAGCACGACGTAGAGCATCAACCATTACTAATAACTCCATTAAGTTGTCATTAGTAGGAGCACAGGTTGATTGGATAATGAAAGTATCGCAACCACGAACGCACTCATTGATTTGAACGTGTACTTCACCATCTGAGAAAGTATCAACAGTTGCATCAGATAGCTTTGTATATAGGCATTTTGCAATTTCATTTGCAAGCTCTGGAGTTGCATTACCAGAGAAGAGTTTTAAATCAGACATAATAGCTCTTAATAAGATCTGTAGTAAAACAAAAAGGTGTGCACATTATAAATGAAAAAAGCTGCGCGAGTGCACAGCTTTTTGAAAAATATCTTGATCCTTTGAAAATAAAGGTAATTTAGTTTACGTGAACCTCATGCTCATGACGTAGGGCTTGTGCTACTAAGGCAGCATTGCGCTCTTTACGCTTTTGCTTACGTACAGTAAGTACCCATGAGCCAAAGGCAAACATACTTACAACTAGGACAATAACAGATGCTAAAGCGTTAATCTCAGGGCTTAAACCACGACGGACGCTTGAGAAGATCAGCATTGGAAGAGTTGTAGAGTTAGGGCCTGCAACGAAACTTGTAATAACTAAGTCATCCATTGACATGGTAAATGACAATAGGAAAGCTGCAATTTCAGCTGGCATAATTGCTGGCAGAATAATTACAAAGAATACCTTTAAAGGACCTGCGCCTAAGTCTTTAGCGGCCTCTTCAATTGATACATCAAGCTCAATAAAGCGTGAACGGATCACAACTGTTGCATAGGCAGAGCAGAAGGTTACGTGAGCTATCCAAATGGTGATCATGCCTCTATCTGAGAACACAGGAATAATGTCACCTAAGGTTACAAATAGTAGCAATAGGGCAAGACCTGAAATTACCTCAGGTAAAATCATAGGTGCAGTCATAAACAGTAAGAAAGCACTTTCACCGTAGAACTTGTGTACACGTACCATCACAAAAGCAGCTAAGGTACCGATGACCACAGATGCTAGTGCTGAGAAGAAGGCGATAGTTAAAGATACGCCTACAGCTGTAATAATTGCACTATTGTGGAATAGAGCGGAATACCACTTTAAGGAGAAATTGGTCCATACAGTAACCATCTTAGACTCATTAAATGAGTAGACAATTAAGGTCATAATTGGCATGTATAAGAAGGTTAGGGCTAGAGCTAAAATCACAAAACGTAAAATTAAGCTCTTAGTTTGCTTTTTAATAGTAAACATTACATAGCTCCTTTCTTACGTTGAGACTTAAAGAACCAAATAATTGGAATTGCCATGATGGTTAACATTGTAATTGCAACAGCTGATGCTAAAGGCCAATCACGGTTATTGAAGAACTCTTGCCATAGAATTCTACCGATTAAAATAGAATCCTTACCACCTAATAGCTCAGGAATTACGTACTCACCGATAGCAGGGATAAATACAAGCATTGAGCCTGCGATAATACCTGATTTAGTCTGTGGTACTAAAGCGCTAAAGAAGGTCTTTACAGGACGGCAACCTAAGTCTTGAGCAGCCTCAATTAAGCTGTAGTCAACCTTCATTAAAGCAGAGAACAATGGCAATACCATGTAAGGTAGATAGCAATACACAATACCAATGTAAACTGCTAAATCAGTTTGCAATAAATGCATTGGGCTATCAATAATACCTAAGGTCATTAAAATATCGTTAATTAAACCATCACGCTTTAAGATGGTCATCCACGCATAAATACGAACTACAAATGAAGTCCATGATGGCATGATAATTAAGATAAATAAGATATTGCGAGTTGCACTTTTTGCAGAGGCTAAAGCCCAGGCAATAGGGTAACCAATAATTAGACACAAGATGGTAGAAAAGGCTGCAACCTGAATAGACTTTAGGTATGAGCGCATGTAGGTACCATCAGGATCGGTGAAGATATTAGTATAGTTTTCTAAGTGCAATATGATCTGCATGGCTCCTTCTTCAAAAGTAATAATTGGAGAATATGGAGGAATGGAGATCTCGGTAATAGAAAACGAAATCTTAAAGATAATTAAAAATGGAATTAAGAAGAATAAGATCATCCACATGTATGGAACAAAGATGATCATACGCTCTCTTAAAGTGATCTTTTTACCAACCACAAAGCGTGGTGGTGGACGATGTCCTTTTGACATCGGTCTTTTGCTAACTGATATTGCAGCCATCTTAGCCTCTTAGAAAGTCAATGCGATGCAAGACTCAGGATCCCAACTTAGATATACCTGGTCATCCCATGTAGGAAGGCCAACTTTAAATCTATCTACGTTAGGAAGAGTTGATGAGATGATACGACCTGATGGTAGACGTACGTAGTAAATAGAAATATCACCTAAGTAAGCGATGTTCTCTACAATACCTGTACACCAGTTAGTCTCCTCAGCAGGTGCCTCATGAGAGATGTAGATCTTCTCAGGGCGCATTGCAATTGATAGAGGCATACCGTCAGCAATATCGATATCGTGTGATAACTCGATAGGACGAGGGAAGTCTTCACACTGAATGATAGAACCATTGTCATTTGATGTAGTTAAAGTACAATCAAACATATTTACAGAGCCGATGAATTCAGCTGAGAAACGGCAGTTAGGGTTTTCGTATATTTCACGAGGACCACCAATTTGCACGAACTCACCACGATCCATAATCGCAATTCTATCTGCCATGGTCATAGCTTCTTCTTGATCATGGGTAACCATTAAGCAGGTAACACCAACAGAGTTAATAATATCAACTAACTCTAAGCGCATTTGCTCACGAAGTTTTTTATCTAAAGCACCCATAGGCTCGTCAAGAAGCAATAAACGAGGCTCTTTAGCAAGAGAACGAGCAAGGGCTACACGCTGACGCTGACCACCTGATAATTGATAAGGTTTTCTATCAACATAATCTTCCATGTGTACAAGCTTTAACATCTTGTCAACACGCTCGTTGATAACGCTCTTAGGTAACTTTTCTTGCTTTAGACCAAAAGCGATGTTCTGTCTTACAGTCATATAAGGGAATAGTGCATATGACTGGAACATCATATTTAAGGTTCTCTTGTATGGAGGAAGATCAACAATATCTTCACCATCTAGAATGATGTGACCCTCAGTTGGATGCTCAAAGCCTGCAAGCATACGAAGTAGAGTTGACTTACCACAGCCAGATGAGCCTAAAAGGGCAAAGATCTCGCCTTCATAAATAGTTAAATCAACGTTGTTTACAGCAGTGAAATTAGCAAAATTCTTTGTTAAGCCTTTAATTTCTAAGATTGGCTTTTTATTTTGCTCTACAGGACTAGCTTTTTGACCTGGAAGTTCGCCAGGAAGGTGTATTTGTTTTTGTTTATTGTCGCTTGGCTGTTTAACAGCGTCAAGAGCGTTAGCGTTAGTGTTTTCCACGCGTAAAAATCCCCATAAAAAGAGAAAAAAACAAAGAATTCTTTTTGCGTGATCTTAAAGTAATATCAACGTGTGTCAACCTTTATTTTTATTTTTGCCAAAATTAAAAAACTCTAGCATCAAATATGATAAAAAGGCCTTATCTAACTTATTGAAATAGCGTGATTATTTTTGTATTTATGATTTGTTTATATAACTTAAAAATTTGGTGAACTAAAGGTGAAATTTTTGTTAAATTTATGTAAATCATGCAAATTCATTTTACAAGGAGTTGCTTATTTAAAATTTTTCTAATGCTTGATTTCATAAGTCACTAAAACAAAAACTTAAGCTGTGGTATGCTTACACCATCTAAAATGTAGGACAAGTAATATGCATAACTTAAACCCTTTAAGTGATACCTTAATCTTTAATGATGAAAATGCTGAAAATGATGTGGGTCGCCAGATTAAATATTTAGGTGGTACAAATGTTTTAGTGATCTTCAATGATAAGAATTCTAAGGTTAATCCACTTTTAGATAAAATCAGACGCTCACTTAAAAATAGCGGTTTAGATTATGTTGAGCTTGTAAATAATGACGTAAACCCTCGTGTGGAAAAAGTCTTTGACGGTTTAAAGATTTGCCAAAACAATGAAGTAGACTTTGTGCTATGCATAGGCGGTGAAAGCGAGTTTGCAATTGCCAAAGTCATTGGTGTGGCAGCTGTTTATGACGATAACTTCTACAATATCTTCAAAGCTGAAAATGATATTGATAAGACTTTACCTGTAGGCATTATTTCAACTTCTCTTCATACAGGAGCAGCTTTCTTCCACAAAGTACAGTTATCTCACAAATTAGATGATGGTTCTTTAACTTTCTATACTTGCAAGAATTTAGTACTCCGTCCTCGTTTTGTAATGTTTAACGCGCCACTTTGCCGCTTTGATTATCAAGATCCAAAGTATCCTGTGATCCGTATTATTTCTTATATTTGCCATCGCTACTTTTCTAAAGCAAATCGCTCTACAGTGCTAGCAAAATACATGACTATGTCATCTTTTGTCTGTGTTTACGAGATGTACAAAAAGATTAAAAGAAATCCTGAGGATATGGATGCTTTCAACAATATCATCTGGGCAAGTGTGGATATGGCTTTAACTCCAATGTATAACATTGAAGAAAATGTTTCTGTAGATGCCTTAGCTAACGCCATTGTAGGCGTCTTTGACTGCCCAATTGAACATGCTGAAAACATTGTAATTCCAGCTTGGTTTGAATTTGCTAAAACTTATTTAGAGCGTGAAATTACCCAAATTGGTAATGTAGTGTTCAATGTTCCTATAAACTTTTTTGACTACACTGAAACTTGTAAATTAACTATCGTCAAAATTAAAGAGTTTGCTAAATCTTTTGATCTGCCATACAAACTTCGTGATTTGGGGGCTGATGGCACTAGAGTTGAGGAGATCTTATATAAGGCAGGATTTCCAGAAGTTGAGTCACTAGCTGGCTACACTAAACTTGATAAGACTGCCTGTGAGGTGATTTTATCTTTGGCAATGTAGACTGAAGAGTCTTATTCAGTTGCTTAACATCTTAATTTAAAACAAGATCCCAAGCTTAATGACTTGGGATTTTCTTTTACGTGGGGGTTGTGATTTTTTAAAATGCAGGTGCAACTGCGCCTTGGTATTTTTCCTCAATGAATTTTTTAACATCGGTACTGTGCAAAGCCTTTGCAAGAGCCTTAATGCCTGGCTTATTGATAGATCCTGAGTGTGCAACTAAGATGTTGACATAAGGTGATTCTTTTTCCTCAACAAACAAGCTGTCTTTTAAAGGATTTAATCCTGCCTCGATTGCATAGTTAGCGTTAATTACAGAGGCATAAGTATCCTCAAGTGATCTTGGTAATTGCGCTGCATCTAATTGTCTAAACTGAAGATTTTTTGGATTTTCAACAATATCAAGCTCGGTTGCAACCACATTATTTGGATCATCTAGCTTAATAAGTCCTGCTTTTGATAACAGGATTAAGGCACGAGCACAATTAGATAGATCATTTGGAATAGCAATTAAGGCACCATCTTTAAGATCTTTTAAGTTTTGTATTTTCTTTGAATAAACACCCATTGGCTCAATGTGAACTGCAGAATTTGGTACTTCAATTAAGTCATGATGGTGCTCACTAACCCATGCTTTAAGGCCAGGTGCGTGCTGATAGAAGTTCGCGTCAACATCATGGTTGTGAACGGCAAGTTGAGGGAGAGTGTAGTCATTAAACTCTGTAACTTGTAAGTCAAAGCCTTCTTTTTCAAGAATTGGTTTAACCACTTCTAAGATTTCGGCATGAGGCACAGGAGTTGCTGCAACTGTTACTTTCTCTAAAGCAATAGCATGATTTGAAAATGAAATAATACCTAAAGATAGTAAGGTTGTAAGAATAATTTTAGCTTTCATTTATTGTCTCCTTTAAATTAACTTTAACTATATTTAAGTACTTAAAGTATTTAAAATCAACAAGTTAGCTATACTATCTTTTAATACTAGGTAATAGAAATTGACTATGAATTGAAACTTATTGGAGCCATCTTATGCTTAAATAATAAAGGCTTGAACATTGCCAAGCCTTTGAAGAATTTTTAAGAAAAAAAGATAATTAACTAGATCTTTTGAACATCATCTTTTGTTTCTTTATCTTGATTGATAGATCCCTCTAATGGAGAGGCTGCCTCATCACGAGCTACTTCTTCATCCTCTGATAATTGCTCATCTTTCTTATTGGTCTTGTTTTCTTTAACTTCATCAATCTTAGCTACCTTTAAAGCAGAAAGTGCATCATTTTCAGTCTTCTTATCAAATGTCTCACTATCATCAGGGCCAATTTCAATCATTAAGTTTTGCATGAATGAAAGCATATTAGCAAAGAAAGCTAAATCTACATGCTCACAGGCTCTGTATAAATCGCCACCTTTATAGGTAAAGGTAATGCCAGGGGCATTTAGGTTGTAGAAGGTAGACACCGGCATTGGGCTTTCTTCTTTTAAAGCCTTAAGCGCAACATCAATACCTACAGGGCGAATAAAGCAGTTATCGTTAGCAGGGCACTCGTTTTCAAGGCTAATTCTATCTTCATGATCTTTATTAAACTCTTCAACAGCGCGGTTAATCTTTACATAAAGCTCACGATCTAGGGCATTAGTGCGACGTAATTGCTGCTGTGGGATAAAGTCATTACCTAGGAATAAAACCACCGATGGTCTTGGAAGACGGGCTAATTCATTTAAGCGCTCAATAATCGATTTGATGGTGTCATGATTGGTTAAATCGTCATTAGCACAGCGCTGAATTAAGCCTTCAATAGCTGACTTTAAGTTGCCTTTATAGTGTAAGGTTGCTCTGTAGAATAAATCAGAGAAAGATAAAACCTCAGCTTCACGTGCTGGATTTAATGGATCACTTTCATTTAACTTACAATATAAGTTTTCTCTGTCTTCAATGTAACCTGCGGCCTTTTCAATGGCACTTGCAGCAATCTCTTTTAAGTTTTCCATCAAATCAATTAAGGATAAATTGATAAATGGGAAGTTAAAGCTTAAATGTACCGCATCAGGAGTATTTGGAGAGCGGTTATTGTAAGTATGTAAATAGTTAAAAGTTGGCGCAATTGCGCTGTGGGAGATCTTTTCAGTGATCTTTGGGTTTAATTCAATTTCTTCAATAATCTTTGAAGCAATTAAAGTAGGTGAGAAGCCTTTAAAAGGAGACTCACTGTCGGTACCTTCACCAAAGATGTAAAAGCCAGACTCAACTTTACCCATATTAGCGGTGTAGAGCTTTACGGTTTTATCTTCTTTATTAGATGAAACTTCTGGCTTAAATGAAAGAGCTAAAGTTAATTCAACATTTTCATCGTTAATTAGATTGTGAATGTATGGAAGGCAAGTACGAATACCCTCATGACCATTTAAAGACTCGCTGTTGCAAACAAACAATAAGTTGCAAGGAAGCTCCCACAAACGCTCGGTGTAGTACTTTAAAAGAATTAACATGCCGGCAATTGGAGCTTTGTTTTCAAAGGCACCTAAGCCGTAGATATTATTAGGATTTTTAAGCTCTTCAAATTGATCTGCGGTAATGTTTGAGGAGGTCTTAAGTTTATTTCTAAGCTCGTCAGACTTGAAAGCGTACGACTTTAAGGTACCATACACTTCATTTGAAGAGGTATCGGTATTGCATAAGACTACTAAAGTTTGGGTAGTTAAAATATCGCGTCTGACAAAGGCGGTAAAAGAGTGATTTTTTTGATCGTCATGAATAATGTAACTTAAGTACTCAGGATGATTTTTAAAGTATGTAAACTCTGAGACTGTGTTGTAAATGGTGTGATTGATGATCTCATCACCTGGGGTTCTTGAGATACTTGGTATTGCGATAAGCCACTTTAAAACAGCAAGGGCTTCATCTGTGAATTCTTTAGCGCTGAGCACGGTGCATCCTTGGTATTTGTTGTTATTTTTATATTTGAGCTATTTTAGCTTACTTTTGAGCTAAAGCTTCTTTATATAGTTCTGATTTTAGAATATACACGGTATTTTTGAAAGAATCACGTAATCTTGCAGCAGTTGCAGGAGATCCTGAAGGTAAATCAACTTTTAGAGGATCGACTGCACGGCCGTTAACGTGAACTTCATAATGTAAGTGAGGACCTGTTGAATAACCGGTGTTACCAGATTTACCGATGATCTGTCCGATGTGAACCTCTTGGCCTTTTCTTACATCAAACTTTGATAAGTGCATGTAAACAGTATTGTAGCCGTTTTTGTGACTTAAAATTACAGTATATCCGCCACCGCGCATGTAGCTTGCATAAGTTACCACGCCATCAGATGGAGCATATACAGGAGTACCGATATTTAATTTAAAATCAACGCCATAGTGAGGACGTCTGCGCTTTTTAATTGGATGATAACGGTTGAGGTTAAATGGAGAGTTAACCTTAATTTGACCCATGATTGGGAAACGACGGAAGTTACCAGTGCTTGGAGTATAGCCATTCTCTTCATAGAAGATATGATTTTGAGGATGACGATATAAGTTTACTTGTCCGTACTTACTTGAGGTTACAGAAATAGCGGTCATTGCAGTGCCTTGACCAATACCGTTAAAGAGTACTCTAAAGCTATCTCCAGCCTTTAGACGTCTAAAGTTAATCTTGCCAGAGTATTGATTTTTAATACTTACAATCTCAGATCTAGTTAAACCCAAACGAGCTGCTGCTTTATCAAAGGACTCTTTAGCACCAATTGAGCCAATAATAAGTCTAGGTCTTGTAAGTGGATCAACCTTGCTCTTTGGAAGAATTGCAGGAGTATCATCAGAGGCTTTGGCTTTTTCTGCGTTTTCTTTAGCAAGCAAAGCTTCTTTTTCCTTTTGCTCTTTTAACTTTTGCTCACGCTCCTGCTTTAGAGCAAGCTCCTTTGCCTCACGCTCTTTTTGAGCCTCAATGTAGCCAGGCATGGTAGTAGCTTTAGCAAGTTTCTTTTTCTTATCTTTTGCTTCAAATTGAGCAAGTCTGTCTTCATAGGTAACAGCAAAAGAGTCATTATCTAAATCACGGCTAAAACGAGCTTGCTTATTATCAGCTAAAGGTAGGGTAATTTCTTGAAGTAAATTGTCTTGATTTACACGGAACTGAATTTTCTGTCCTACAGATAAACTTAGCTCTTCTTTATTAGCAACTTTGGTAATTGCCTTTAAATCACTTTGCTCAAGATTTAAGTAGTTGAAGATCTTAAATAAAGAGTCGCCACGACGCACGGTTTGTTCATACCATTTACCGTCATAGACAAATTCTTTACGAGGAGCTTTTTCCTCTTCTACAATGCCATCTTTAGCCTCTTGGGTAATTTTCTCTGGGCTTAAGATATTAGCAATGTACTTTTCATCCTTTTTAATCTCTTCTTTTAATCTATCATCAGAGTAGAACTTTTGCCTTGCTTGCTCTGGAATTGCCATTGGCACTTGAGCTTTATTATCAGCTGCAAATAAAGCTTCAGGTAAGATTTCATCATCGTAGTTTTCTTCACTACCTGCGGTGGTAACAATTTCTACAGACTCTTCAGCTTGTTTTTCATCATTTTTCAAATAAGCTTGCTCAAAAGCTTCGTTTTGCATTTTTTGGCTATTTGAAAATGCCATGAAAGGTGAGTCTTGCTCTGGGACTAGAGATCCAAAAGGGAGGGCTAATAAAACGGAGATCACGCCGACTACAAAGACGCCGAAGACGTGCTTACTAGGCAGGGCTACTGCACCAGTTTCACGCTCTACAGCTATGAAATCTTCTGTTACATTCTTTGTAGTTATCTTAACGTTAATCATAAACTTTAAGTTTAGCACGTAAGCTTACATTAATATGTGATTAATGTACGGTTATTTTGTGCATAGAAAATTATTTTCAAATCTAATGCTATCAAGGTTTTGTTAGTGATTGGCTTATATAAGCCGATCTATCTAAAACCTGCATAAATTGATAATTATGAAAAAACTTCACATCTTTAAATGTACTTATTGATAGTGATTTTCATTGTGCTCATTAATACTTAGATCTTTCTTAGCAAGTTAAGAGTTTTTTAGAAAATAATCTGAAATTCCTCAATTGAAAATTCTTTGTTTGTCATTTGCAAATTTGATAGCTGTGACATTTTCAAAAATTGAGATTTAAACTAAATCACACTTTAATTTTTTTATATCTAGGTGAATTTTCTTATTTAATTAGAATGTTTGATTAAAGGTAGTTTTAAGCTTAATGCTAAATCCAAAATGGCATTTGACTGTAACTTTGATTAGATGCAAGACATACATAACTATAAATATAAGTACGTATCTATGAGATTTATTGTTGATGTTAAAAGCTTAAATCAGTGTTTAAGAAAAAAGGCTAGTTACACTTAAGGATATTCTATGAATCAGGCCTATATCACCTTAATTATCTTAGCTGTCGTAGCAGTAATGTTCGTAGTTGAGATAGTACCTGCTGCAGTTGTGGCACTATCTGCGGTAGTTTTATTGGTTTTCTTTGGTATCTTAACTCCATCAGATGCTTTCTCTGGCTTATCTAACTCTAATGTGGTGCTCTTCGGTGGCATGTTTGTGGTTGGTACTGCGATGCTAAAGTCAGGTTTAGCAACAGCTATTGGTAATGCTATTGTTAAAAAGGTAGGTACCTATCAAATTCCTTTAATTGGCTCTTTCATGGCCTTAACTGTAGGTATGTCAGCCTTTGCCTCTAACACCGGAACTGTAGCTTGTCTGCTACCTGTTATCATCGGTGTATGTCTATCAGCTCGCATTCCATCAGCTCCTATTTTGATGGCAACAGCGGTCGCTGCAAACTCTGGTTGTATGTTAACTATGGTCGGTACTCCTCCTAATATGTTAGCTGTAGCAGAAGCTGAGAACTATGGCTTAGCTCCATTTGGTTTCTTTGAGTTCGCCTTATTAGGTGGTCCTATTGTTATCGCTTGTACCATCTTCATGCTAACAATTGGTATGAAGTTATTACCACAACGTGAGGCTGATACTGGTTTATTAACTCGTGATGTAGGTGACAGAGGTACTAACCGCCAACGTATCATGTCTCTTTTAATTCTTGTATTCGTTGTTATTGGTATGATCGTAGGTATTCCTGGTTTATCTCCTGCGATGGTAGCTTTAATTGCAGCCCTACTTTGCGTACTTACAAGAACTATTACTGAAAAACAAGCTTATCAAGGTATTGATTGGCAAACTATCTTCTTATTTGCTGGTATGTTGCCATTTGCTTTGGCTATGCAAAAGACAGGCGCAGGTGAGCTTATAGCTAACACCGTAATCCATGCACTAGGCTCAACTCCAAGCTATAGAATGATTATCGCAGCTTTATTTATCGTCTCAGCAGGTCTTACCCAGTTCATGCCAAACACTGCAACTGCTGCGCTTTTAATGCCAATTGGTTCATCAGTTTGCGCAAAGCTTGGTATTCCTGCATATGGCGCTTTAATTACTGTTGCTGTGGGTACTTCTTGCTCATTTGCAACACCAATTGCAACTCCTTGTAATACCATGGTGTTAGGACCATCTGGTATGCATTTTAAAGACTATGTAAAGGTTGGTGTGCCACTAGTTCTCATTGCCTTTGTACTAACAACAGTTTTAGTTCCAATGATTTGGTAGTGAATTTTTGTGAACTTAATTCACAAAATCGACCTAATTGATAAGAATTGTCACTAATTCTTTGAACTATGGTAACTTTTTGGTGCAAATACTTTGCTATAATCAAATACATAACAATAGATTAAAGGGGATATCAACCACCCACCGCTTAAAGCTTAGCTTTTGAAGCGGGGGCTTCACAGCCTAGTTGACTAGACTAAGTGCTTAGAGCACTACGTTATTTGAGAAATTGATATAGGTATCTACAGATGTATCGTCTAGTCTGTAGCACTACGGTAAGTGTTTAAACAGTTTTGACAGGGTAAGAAACAGTGATGCTTACACATAAACCTCAAATAACATTGTCGAAGGCGACCTAACAGTTAGATATGTACTGATTTACCATATAGAACATATCAAAGAACTTTTGTATTAACTTTTTTTATTTTGGAACACTCTAAGTACTCAACATGGTATATGTACTAGACATAAATGGAAATCCACTGATGCCTACAACTAGGTATGGTCATGTCAGACGTTTGTTACGTGATGGCATGGCTAAGGTTGTAAGCACTAGTCCATTTACCATTCAACTTACCTATGAGAGTACAAAGATAACCCAAGATATCAATTTAGGAGTAGATGCGGGCTCTAAGATAATAGGTCTTAGTGCAACTACCAAAGACAAAGTACTATATGAAGCTCAAGTAGAGTTAAGAAATGACATTGTTGATTTAATCTCAACAAGACGTGAACAAAGGAAAACTCGTCGTAACCATAAGACCAGATATAGAGCACCACGCTTTGATAACAGAAGAAGAGCTGAGGATTATTTAGCCCCATCAGTTAAGCAAAAGGTAGATTGTCATCTCCAAGTAGTAGCTAATATCCACAAGATATTACCTATTAGTAAAATCATAGCTGAAGTTGCATCCTTTGATATGCAGAAGATTAAAAATCCTAATATTAAAGGTACTGAATATCAACAAGGTGAGCAATTAGACTTTTGGAATGTAAGAGAGTATGTACTCTTTAGAGATAACCATACCTGTCAATGTTGCAAAGGTAAGCGTAAAGATGACATTTTAAATGTGCATCACCTAGAATCAAGAAAGACTGGTGGTAATGCTCCAAATAACCTTATCTGTCTATGTGAGACTTGCCATAGATTATTACACCAAGGTCTAATTAAATTACCTAGCACAATTAAGCGCGGTATTAGCTTAAAAGATGCTACCTTCATGGGTATTATGAGATGGCACTTCTACAATGAGTTAAAGAAGACTTACAAAAATGTCTCTTTAACCTATGGTTACATTACTAAACATACAAGAATAACTAACAACTTACCTAAAGACCATCACATTGACGCTAGATGTATTAGTGGTAACCCATTAGCAAAATCTGATGGTACTTACTACTACCAAAAGAAGGTACGTTGTCATAACAGACAAATTCATAAGTTTAATATCATTAAAGGTGGTATTAGAAAACTAAACCAAGCCCCTTATGAGGTTAAAGGTTTTAGATTATTTGATAAGGTCTTATATCAAGGCAAAGTTTACTTTGTCTTTGGTAGAAGACAAACAGGATACTTTGATATCAGAGATTTATCTGGTAACAAAGTTAACAAAGGGAGCATTAGCTTTAAGAAACTAAAACTCTTAGAGCGAGCTAAACATTATTTAGTAGAACGGAGGACGGCAATTCCTCCACGACCTACAGAGGTCGTGGTCTCCTTGCCTTAATAAGATGAATTCTATTGAGCTAGTAAAAAATTTTGATAAAGATTTATATTCATACTTTGTGAAAGAAATTGAAAAGCAACACGCAAGTGTTTCTTTTATTCCTGATGAGAACAGCACCTCTCCAGTTTGTGCTGCAATCATGGGCTCTGTTCTAGTAAACTCAACTAGCTCAAGTTCACTTACTCTAGGTCGTGTTAACGATTTAGAAAAGTTAACTACCGATAGATTATGTAAGATCTTTGGTGCTCCTTTTGCAACTGTAAAGACCATTACCATTGAAGCAGCATCTCGCGTAGTATTCAAAGCTTTAACCTCACGTGGTGATGTAGTGATGTCTTTAGATCTTCGTAAAAAAGAGCACTGCAACAGTGAAAATTTAGCATTCCGCTTTGTAAATTATGGTGTTGAGCCTGATACCCAAGAGCTTGACATGAATAAAGTTGAAGCTATTGCTAAAGCTAACAAACCAAAGTTAATCATCTTCTCACCAATTAACTATAGCGCAGCAGTTGACTTCAAGCGTCTATCAGAGATTGCTAAAGAAACTGGTGCATTATTATGGTGTGACTTATCTCAGACAGCAAGCTTAACTGCTACAGGCGTTCTTGATAATCCTATGAAGTATGCTGACGTAGTTACTTTCTCAGCTCACGGTGCTATGCAAGGCCCTCATGCTGCGGTAATTCTATGTAAGCAAGAGTTAGCACCTTCAATTCAGCGTGCTGAGACAATGGCAGGCCACAACGGTCTACTATCTAATCAGTTAGCCGCCCTTGCTGCTCGTTTACATGAGATGCAAACACCTAACTTTAAGAAGTACTGCAATGATGTTTTAGCTAATGCTAAAGCACTAGCTGAAGGCTTAAAAGAAGGTGGCATGAAGATCATTGGCAACAAGATTGATTCACACCTAGTTATGATTGATGCAAAAAACTGTGCAGTATCTGCTCGTGGCGCTCAAGAACTATTAGCTGATCTTGGTGTTCATGTAAGAATTGCTAAAGTTCAAACAAACGATCCTCACGTATCATTTGATGCTGTCCGTTTCTCAACCTTAGCTGCCACCACTCGTGGTTTAGGTGTAAAGGATATGACTAAGCTTGGTAAGGCAATTGCAGAGTTTTTACAAAAGCCTGATGATGACAACTCAAAGCGTATTTACAAGTTAGTTGTAAGCATCACTGCAACTCTACCTAATATCGACAAGAGATATTTAGACGAGTCAGTTCAAGAGGCATTTACTCGCGAGTTATAGTTTTTAAGAAAAATTAACTTTAAAAGCTCAACTAATTTCTTTTTAGTATTTGATACAATACAACTAAGAAAAGTTGAGCTTTTTTGTATCTATTGCCAAGTTTCTATATTGATAAGTTGTATCCCTTGCTAAGGATTAAGGCTAATGTCCTCAATTCAGTACTACTGTAAAGATGATCTATTCTCAGTTGCACCGATGATCGATGTAACTAATCGCACCTTCCGTCGTATGGCCCGCTATTTTACAAAGCGCGCTACCTTATACACCGAGATGATTGCAGCTCAGGCTCTAACTCATGGTAAAGAGTATTTAATTGACCACGATGAAATTGAAAATCCTTGTGTGTTGCAGTTAGGTGGCTCAGATCCTAAGACACTAGCTGAGGCTTCTAAAATAGGTCAAAAACATGGCTATAGCTCAATTAACTTAAATTGTGGTTGTCCATCTGATAAAGTGCAGTCAGGATCTTTTGGTGCTATTTTAATGAAGACGCCAGAGGTCATTACTGATTGTGTCAAAGCCATGCAAGATGCGGTTAGTATTCCTGTAACTGTCAAAACTCGCATTGGAGTTGATGATCTTGATTCTTTTGAATACTCTAAAAAAATAGTTGATGCTGTTTATGAGACAGGTTCAAGACACATTATTCTTCATGCACGTAAAGCTTGGCTTAATGGTTTATCTCCAAAAGAGAATCGCTCAGTTCCTCCTTTAGATTATGAGCGTGTGTATCAGCTACGTTCTTTATATCCTGACTTAAAAGTTACCATCAATGGTGGTATATTGACTATCGAGGATTGTAAAAAACAATTAGAGCACGTTGATGGCGTGATGCTAGGTCGTGCGATTATGGATAATCCTTATTTATTAGCCTTTGTTGATAAAGAGATCTATCAAGAGAATGTTGAAGTTAAATCTCGCGAAGAAATCTTCAATGAGCTTGTAGAATTTGCAGATACCTTTGTCAAAGAGGGGAATAAGCTTCATTATCTAGGAAACCACATCATTAATATGTTCAATGGTTGCAAAGGGGCAAGACGTTTTAGAAATTACCTATCTTGCCATATGCATGAACTAGGCGCTGGTCCTAAAGTGTTTGTTGATGCTTATAAAAAAATGGTTGAGGCCTAAATTAGGAGTTAGTGATGGAACTTTCAATTAAATCCACAGTTAACTTAAATAATAATGAGAAGATGCCATTATTAGGCCTTCGTGTATACAGAATTAAATCAGGTATTGATACCTACAATACAGTGCGTGAAGCTCTAGATTGTGGCTATCGTCTAATTGATACAGCACGTGTTTACTGCAACGAAAAAAGTGTGGGTAAGGCTATTCGTGATAGTGGTATTCCTCGTGAGGAGATCTTTGTTACCACCAAACTTTGGGTGACTGAGTTTAATAATCCTAAAAAAGCTTTAACTGAGTCCTTACAGCGCTTAGGTATGGATTATGTAGATTTATACCTTTTACACTGGCCAATTAAAGGCTATCAAAGAGCTTATATTGAACTTGAAAAACTCCAAGCTCAAGGACTTACCAAGTCAATTGGCGTCTCAAACTTCAAACCTCATCATATTCTATCTTTAATGGAAAATGGCGCTTGTGTAATTCCTCAGGTCAATCAAACTGAAATCCATCCATTAAACACTGAAGAAGAACTTTTAGGTTGGTGTCGTAAACGTAAGATCTGCGTTGAAGCATACTCTCCACTAGGATCAGAAGGTCGTTTAATTTTAGATGATCCAAGACTTATCTGTATGCGTGATCATTACAAAGCAACAGCTTCACAAATTCTGTTGCGTTGGTGCATTCAGCGTGGCATTGTAGCTATTCCAAAAGCTACAACTCGTGAGAAATTAGAGCAAAACTGTCAGATTTATAATTTTGATATTAGCAATTCTGATTTAGAGACTATCTCTGATATGAATTGCAATGACAGACGCAATTACGATCCTGATAAGATTGATGAAAGATCACCTTTGATGTATCCAAAGATTGTCGAAGAGCCTGACTTTTAGAAAAGTCAAAGGTAAGATTTAAGATAAAACAAAGGCTCCACTCGGAGCCTTCTTTATAACTTGATTGCTAAGTTTTAATTAGCTTAAATTGCCACCAAACTGCTCAGAGATCTTCTCAGGAGTATCATCATCCCAAGTTAGCGGATCGCTGTAGACTAGGTTGCCATCAACATCACGCATTACTACCAATTTAATTTGTGCATTTAAAATTAAACGTTGACACATAGAGCATGGGCGAATTTGTTTGGTTCTTGAATTAGTAGCAGCATCGGTGCCTGCTAGATATAGGGTAGAGCCTACAATATCTAAAGGATTGCCATTTAAAATTGCGTTAGCTTCGGCGTGGACTGCGCGGCATAGCTCATAGTGAGTACCTGGTTTAATCTTTAGGATTTCACGTAAGCACTCTTTTAAATCCACGCAATTTGCTCTGTGGCGAGGGGCGCCATTGTATCCAGTTGAGACAATACGACCATCCTTAGATACAATTACCGCACCATAGCGACGACGTAAGCAGGTTGAACGCATAGAAACAGCTACTGCAATTTCCATAAATGATTGATCTTTTGAAGGTCTTATATATTGAGTGGTCATATTAAGTGCTCTTTAAAGTAGTAATTTTGCAATAAGATACGCTTATAAAGCTTTAATTTCATTACCTTAGGTCACAAATTCAAGGAGTTGAGTATCTTTAAATTGATTTTAAAGGCTTTTGCTTGCAAAAGATAGACTTGTCTTTATAATGCTCAAAGCGCAAATAGGCAAAAAGAGGATTAATTAGGTAGAAGTTACGCATCACTGAATATTTTAAGTTTTAATACTTGATAAACAAGCCAAAGTGATTCAAAAGATGAGACTAAATCAGAAAAAAGTTAAATCGTTCGATATTTTGACTTAAATTGAGTAAAA
>Ga0256405_10005536_pt1 | contig 21646 bp, 27 predicted proteins | sample RumenRJG_02DNA_FD_189096 | JGI IMG/M metagenome (GOLD analysis project Ga0256405, IMG submission 189096) | Bovine rumen microbial communities from Lethbridge, Alberta, Canada - RJG_02 | ecosystem: Host-associated > Mammals > Digestive system > Stomach > Rumen | place: Canada: Alberta... | reverse complement strand
GCCTCGCTCCGGCGGATTGCGGCCTTGATGGCAAGAAGTTTCTCCGGCTCAGGCGCTCCCGGCCTCTTGGAACGGATGATTTCCATCACCTCATCCATCCTGTCCCCGTAACCGAGTTCATGGGCGGCGTCGATATGCTGGACGACGACATCATCATGGACTGCGAGGTCGCCGGATGTCTCATACGCCACATGGACGTCATGCCCCTGATGGACCAGCCTGATGAACGTTCCTCCCATGGAGATCACGTCGTCGTCGGGATGGGGGGAGAATATCAACACCTTCTTGGGGAAGGGCTCCGACTTCACGGGACGGGTGCTGTCATCGGCGTTGGGCTTGCCTCCGGGCCAGCCTGAAATGGTATGCTGAAGGTCGTTGAATACCTCTATGTTGATGGTATCGAAGGGCCCGTAGATATCAAGCAGCTCTCCAAGGGAATTCTCAAGGTAATCCTGCTGGGTGAGCTTGAGGATAGGCTTGCGGACTTTCTGGCAAAGCCATACAACGGCCTTGCGGACGAATTTCCTGGTCCAGATGCAAGGGCCTACCATCCAGGGGGAAACCACCCTTGTGAGCAGGGTGGCTCCTGTCTCGTCGGTATAAACCCTGACGTCATCATGTCCCTGCAGCAGGGATGCCGGGCACATCGAAGTCTTCTCTCCTTCCACGACATCACGCACAGCCTCCGCCTTATCCTCTCCCCAGGCCATCACAATCACCTTCTTCGCGCTCATCATTGTCCCGATACCCATGGTGATGGCCATCTGCGGCGTATCCTTTATTTCACCGTTGAAGTTCCTCGCCTGCCGCTTCCTGTTCTTGTAGGTCATCATCACGGTCCTCGTGGCGCTCTTCTCCGAACAGCCGGCATCATTGAAGCCGATCTGGCCCTGCTCGCCCATGCCTACAACGAGGATATCCATTCCCCTGGCCCTGCGGTCGAATTCCCGGCAATATTCGGAAATCCTTTCCCTTGGAACGGTGCCGTCCGGAATATGGACGTTCTCCCTGAGCACATCCACCTTGTCGATCAATGCGTCATGGAGGCGGCGGTTGCGGCTTTGGGGAGCATCGGCCGAAACGGGATAATACTCGTCGATCGAGAATATCTCCACATTGCGGAAACTGACCTCTCCCCCCTTGTATTTGGAGGCAAGCCAGTTGTACAGGGACACCGGCGTGGTTCCCGTAGTAAGGCCGAGCTTGAAGAGCCTGTCCTTCCCGGGGCCTTTGCTATGGTCGTTGATGGCCTTTATTATGATATCGGCTATGACTTCGCTTCCTTCGACGGGATCGTCGAAGATTTCAGCTTCTATCTTCTCGTATGTGTGAAGAATCTCACGGGTGACTTCCTTTTCTTTCAATCCCCCGTCCTTAGGTAGTGTGAAATGTTGCATGTACTGAATGTTAAAGCTCGCTCTCGGAGCAGCTGAAAGTATCGCCCTGACGGAGGTCTCCTGTGGTAAGTCCCTTCTTCAGCCACCTGAGCCTCTGCTGGGCGGTGCCGTGGGTGAATGAATCCTCAACGACATATCCCTGGGATTTCTTCTGGAGATAGTCGTCGCCGATCTTCGTGGCGCAGGTCAGGGCCTCCATAAGGTCGCCGTCCTCCAGGGAACCGTACATCCTGTTGTCGTTGTATGCCCATACTCCGGCATAGAAGTCCGCCTGCAGCTCGATGCGCACGCTGATCCTGTTGGCGTTCACCTTGGATGTCCTGGCCATCTGCTGATGGGCCTGGCTAAGGGTTCCGAGCAGGTACTGGACGTGGTGTCCTATCTCGTGGGCGATGACATAGGCATAGGCGAAATCACCGTCAGCCCCGATCTGGGTCCTCATGGACTTGAAGAAATCGAGGTCGAGATAGATGGTCTGGTCGGCAGAACAATAGAAAGGACCTACGGAGGAATTGGCGCTGCCGCAGCCGGAAGAGGTTACGCCTGAGTACAGGACCATCTTCGGGGGAACGTACTGGATTCCGTATCTCTGCAGGACGGCTGTCCACACGTCCTCGGTGCCGGCAAGTATCTTCCGGGAGAAGGTCGCCAGTTCCTGTTCCTCCTGGGTGAACTCCCTCTGGGCGGAGGTCTGTGAGGTGGTGATGCCTCCCTGGTTCTGGACGTTGCTGATCACGTCGCCGAGGTCGCCCCCGAGGAGAAGGGTGATGAGCCCGACGATCAGGGCGCCGCCAATCCCGAGTCCGGCCATCGTACCTCCGGACATCCTACGGTCTTCCACGTTGTTGCTTTCGCGTCTTCCTTCGAGATTCATATTTCAGGTTTTTTGTTTTAACCCACAAATATAAGAAATATCGTCATTTAGTGTATCATTACCGTCAATCCTGCCATCACGATGGACACCATGCTCATAAGCTTGATGAGGATGTTCAGGGACGGGCCGGAAGTGTCTTTGAAAGGATCTCCCACGGTGTCGCCGACGACGGTCGCCTTGTGGTTTTCGGAGCCCTTTCCGCCGAAATGACCATCTTCAACGTATTTCTTGGCATTGTCCCAGGCACCTCCCGAATTGGCCAGGAAGATGGCGAGGGTGAACCCCGCGCCGAGGGCTCCGGCGAGGAGACCTATGACGGCAGCGGGACCGAGGATTACTCCGACGAGGAGGGGGACGATGATGGCAAGCAGCGAGGGGAAGACCATCTCATGCTGGGCAGCCCTCGTCGAGATCATCACGCAGCGCTTGTAGTCCGGACGGGCCTTGCCTTCGAGGATTCCCTTGATGGTCTGGAACTGGCGGCGCACCTCGATCACCATCTTGGAAGCGGCGCGGCCTACGGCGTTCATGGTAAGCCCGCAGAACAGGAAGGCCATCATGGCTCCGATGAATATGCCGACAAGGACGATGGGATTCATGAGGGTGATGTCATAATGGGCGACGATATCGGGAATCGAAGCGCGGGCTGCATCGACGGTCTCGCCCGTGGCGGCCACTACCTGCTCTCCGAGCCTGTGAAGGCCTATCTTTATTTCCTCTATATAGGAAGCCAGAAGGGCCAGGGCAGTGAGGGCCGCAGAACCGATCGCGAATCCCTTTCCTGTCGCGGCCGTGGTGTTCCCCAGGGCATCAAGGACGTCAGTCCTCTCACGCACGATGGGGTCGAGCTCGCTCATCTGGGCGTTGCCTCCGGCATTGTCGGCAATGGGGCCGTAAGCATCTGTGGCAAGGGTTATCCCAAGGGTTGAAAGCATACCGACCGCAGCGATGGATATTCCGTAAAGTCCGAAGGGCAGCGAAGCCTGGGTGAACTGGAAACCAGTCGCGAAGCCGAAGGAAAGCACTATCGCGCAGCAGATGGTGAACACGGGAATGGCCGTGGAAACCATTCCGAGGCCGACACCGCTGATTATGACCGTTGCCGGACCCGTCTGGGAACTTTCGGCGAGTTTCTGGGTAGGTTTATACGAATGGGAAGTGTAATACTCCGTAACCTTTCCGATCACGACACCGGCGAGAAGGCCGCTCAGCACGCTCAGGCTGAGCTGCCACCAGTTGGTGAAACCGAGGAAGCGGAATACTGCAAAGGAGAGGACGGCTATAAGGACGGCGCTGAGGTTGGTTCCCCTGCCGAGGCTGCCGAGAAGATCCTGAAGGGAAGCCCCGTCTTTGGTCCTGACGGCGTATATTCCCAGGACGGAAAGGACCACTCCAACGGCTGCGATGAGCATGGGGGCGAATATGGCCTTCATCTGCAGGGACGTGTCGCCGAAGAATGCCGAGGCCCCGAGAGCCATGGTGGCAAGGATGCTGCCGCAGTAGCTTTCATACAGGTCTGCTCCCATTCCGGCGACGTCGCCCACGTTGTCTCCCACATTGTCGGCGATTGTGGCCGGGTTGCGCGGATCATCCTCAGGGATGTCTGCTTCCACCTTCCCCACGATGTCAGCTCCCACGTCGGCGCATTTGGTATAGATTCCACCGCCCACACGGGCGAACAGGGCCTGCGTGCTGGCTCCCATTCCGAAAGTGAGCATGGTGGTGGTGATCACGATCAGGTTGTGGCTGTCGGAAGGATCGTACACAGCATTGAGGACAAGCCACCATATGGATATGTCCAGAAGCCCCAGGCCGACGACGGTGAGACCCATGACGGCGCCGCTCCTGAACGCGATCCTGAGCCCTCCGTTGAGGGATTTCCCGACGGCGTTGGCAGTCCTGGCGGATGCATAAGTCGCAGTCCTCATTCCGATGAATCCCGCAAGGCCGGAGAAGAATCCTCCCGTCAGGAAAGCGAACGGCACCCAGGGATTCTGAAGATTGAATCCGTAGGCCATTACGGCGAAGATAAGCGCAAGGACGATGAAAACGATGGTGACGACCTTGTACTGCTGCTTGAGATAGGCCATCGCGCCTTCCCGCACGTACTGTGCGATTTCTTTCATCGTAGGGGTTCCCTCATCTTCTTTCCTCATCTGGCGGTAGAAAAGCCAGGCAAAGAAAAGGGCCAGGACAGATGCGGCCGGGACAAAATAGAACAGTTTATCCATGTTTTTCGTTTAAATTATATAGGTTTGGTTTTTCCGCTACAGAACGGTTCAGCAGACAAATATAACGAATTTAAACCAATTTAAGCCATATTACAATAAAAACCGCCCGGTCCTTTGCAGGGCCGGACGGCGAAAAGTTATCTAATCAAAGAGATTATTTAGCCTCCTGATAACCAGGGTTCTGAGGCCTCAGGTTAGGGTTACGCTGCATCTCGTTGAGGGAGATAGGCCAGAGGAGGTCGTTCTCAGTGATGGTAGCTCCGGAAGGAGTCTTGGCACCAATGAGGTTAACGAACTCAACCTTGCCACGCTCGGTCCTGGAGATCTGAGGGAACTTGCCGGTACGGACGCAGTCGTCCCAGATCTTGTACTCGAACGGGAACTCACGGAGACGCTCTTTCCAGCATTCCTGGATGAAGGCGTCCTTTCCGAGACCCTGAAGCTCAGAGGTGAGGTCGCTGACGCTCTTGCCAGCGGCACGGGAACGAACCTGTGCGAGGTAGCCGGCAGCCTCGGCGTTTACACCAGAGCTCTGAGCGATGGACTCGGCAGCGTCGAGAAGGATCTCAGCATAACGGTAGAGGTTCCAGTCCTTGGTTCCCTGACCGGTGCTGAAGATAGCGGTCTCATCATAGTAGTACCAGTTGCCCGGATAGTTGTAAGGGTAGTCGGCGAATTTGACGTTGTCAACACCTTCTACAACACCGGTGGAATAAGGCTGGGGATGCCAGGTCTTAGTACCATCGGGGCTTGTGAACTCCCAGTGGAAGAACTGGTTGGGCTGGATACGGAGGTCGGTGGGCTCGTAAACGTTCAGGTACTGGTTGATAGGTCCGAAGCAACGCTCATAGATAGCATACTTGTTGGACAAACTTACAGCCTGACCGTCGAAAGCGTGGGTCGGAGTGTAGGAGTTCGTGCTGATGGAAGCATCGAATTCATACGCATAGAGAACCTCGTCAAGGTCGTCAGTAGTACGAAGCTGGTTGTAAGCGCTCTTGTCTGTGGTATTCTCATTCTTAGCGAGGGAAGCCTTGCCGGAAGCAATGATCTTCTTGGCCTCAGCAGCGGCGTCGGAATACTTGCCCTGCCAGAAGAGAATATCGGTAAGGGCAGCCTCGGCAGTCCACCTGGTGATCCTGTGACCGTTGTCAGCGAACTTGGCATCGGGAAGCTTGGAAGCTGCGGATGTAAGGTCAGCCTGAATCTGGGCAAGAATCTCAGCCTTGGGAGTACGAGGAAGCTCGGTATCCTGGGTGAGGTCGGTGTAATAGTTGTCATTCTTAGGAACGTCTCCGAAGAACTTAACGAGCATCATGTAGTTGAAAGCCCTGAAGAAAAGGGCTTCTCCGGTGTACTGGTCACCCTTTGCGGAAGTGATCTTGCCAGCCTCCACAAGTTCGGGAACGGCCTTGATGATACCGTTGCAATCATTGATGACCTTGTAGCATCCGTCCCAGATGCCGTCCATATCCTCAGAAATGTTCTGGGTCTTTTCCTGACGACGGAGAGTACGGGAATACAGGGCAGCAAGCTCCTGGCCTTCGTATGCATCGAAGAAATAACCGGTAAGCAGGCTGGTGTAAGCTACGGTCGAGCAGTCATAAGCTCCGGTGGAAGCGAACTGGGTCGGAGCACCGGAACGGTACAGATAGTTCAGGTTTCCAAGAACGTGAGCTTCACTCTTGAAATAGTCCTGGTAGGTAAGGGAACTCCTCGGTGACTCCTTCAGGAAATCCGAGCAGGAGGACAGGAGGAAGAGACCCGCCACAAGGGCTGTGATGGAGAAAAATATCTTTTTCATAATGTCTTCTGTGTTAGATGTTATCAACTTCGTCATAAATTAGAAAGTCACGTTTACACCGAAGGTGACAGTGCTCGCACGAGGATAGGAGTAGAACGGGATGTTCTGACCGAAAGCATTGACAGACTCGAAGTTGCCGCCGCCGGTACCGGCTTCGGGATCAAATCCGAGATAATCCTTGGAGCAGAGAACGAAGAGGTTTCCACCGCTGACATAGGCGCGGAGAGCGTGGATGCCGAGCTTGTCGGTCACGTTCTTTCCGAAGGTGTAGCCAAGCTGGAGCATGTTGAGACGGAGATAGGAACCGTCGCAAACCCACTGGGAGTCGCACTCGGTGTCCTGTCCGGCATGTCCACCGGCGCAGATACGGACGGCCTGCTGCATGGTGTTGGGGTTGGTTCCGTCATAAGCTTCCTTGTAGATGGCGGTGAGACCGTTGGTGATACCGAAGCGGTCATACAGAGGGTGGAAGTAACGCTGAAGAACCTGGACACCGGTTACGAACTGAAGGTCGACAGTGAGGTCGAAGCCCTTGTAGTTGAAGGTGTTGATCCAGCTTCCAGTCCAATCAGGAACACCCTTTCCGGTGATTTCCTTGTTCTCGGTACGGCGGGGACGGCCAATCTGGCTGGTCTTGCAAGCGCCGGAAGCAGCGTCTTCAGCGGTCCAAACGCCAAGGCGCTTGTAGCCGTAGAATGCGGACAGAGGCTCACCTACGCGGAGGACGGTGTTGGCACCGGATACCCAGCCGTTCATCTCGATATCCTCATTGTTGGTTCCGAGATGGGTGATCTCATTCTTGTTGTAGTTGACGTTGAGGGTGGTGTTCCAGGAGAAGTCCTTGGTGTCAACAGGATAAGCGTTGATCATGAGGTCGAGACCGTCATTCTTCACTGAACCGATGTTCTTGTACACGGAGGAGAATCCTGTGCCGTGAACGACAGGGCAGTTGAGGAGGAGGTCGGTGGTGTTCTTGTGATAGTAAGAAACATCAAAGTTGACGCGATCCTTGAAGAGGCCGAGGTCGAATCCTACGTCGAACTGGGCGGTCTTCTCCCACTTGAGGTCGGAGTTGGCCATGGAGCCGATGGTGTAGTACGACTGCCTTCCATTGTTAAGAAGAAGGGTACCTGAAGAAACCCTGGCAAGGGACTGATAGGAACCAATCTCGGAGTTACCGGTCAGACCGTAGCTCGTGTGGAGCTTGAGGTGGCTGATGGCATTGACGTTCTTCATGAAGTCTTCCTGGGAAACCATCCACGCGAGACCGGCGGAAGGGAAGAAACCGTACTTGTGATTCTCACCGAACTTGGAGGAACCGTCGTAACGGCCGGTAGCGGTGATGGAGTAGCGGTCCTTGTAGGTGTAGGAAAGACGGAGGAAATAGGAGTTCATAGCCCAGCGGTCATAGCTGGAGCTGGGAGCCGAGATGTTGGTACCGACACCCATGTTCCAATCCTGATAGAAGTCGTCTGCGAAGTTCCTGGTCCTGGAGTAGTTGTACTTGTATATCTTCTCCTGCCAGGAAAGACCGGCCATAGCGTTGAGACGGTGGTCACCGAAGACCTTGTTGTAGGTCAGGTAGGTCTCTTCCTGCCAGTAGTAGTTGTCGTAGTTGTAGAACCTGGCGTCTCCCTGGGGAGCGGAAAGGTTTACGAGGGTGGTGGCGGAATAGTACCTTACGTTGGCAACCTGCTTGTCAATACCGAACTGGGTCTTGAGGTCGAGTCCGGGAAGGAGGTGGAAGGTGAACGCGGCATTTCCGAAGATCTGGGAGTTGGACCTCTGACGCCTCTGCTGATTGAGGATCATCACAGGGTTGGCCATACCTTCAAAACCGAATGCTGAAGTACCGGTAGCGGTAGGGTTGGCAACGGAAGTGTTGGTGGTGTAGTTGGTGGTTCCGGGTTCGTAAACGGGGAGGAAAGGAAGCATTTCGATGATGGTACGGATAGCTTCCTGGCCACCGGCCTCCTGAGGAGTATAACGGCCAACGGTGTGGTTGACGCTAAGGTTGACGTTGGTGGTGAGCCACTTGGTAGGGTTGGCGTCGAAGGTCAGCTTACCGCTCACACGCTTTGTCCAGGTATTAAGGAGAAGACCCTGCCTGTCGGTGTAGTTGATGAAGGCACCGGTGCTGGAGTTCTTGGTCTTGTGCTGGATGTTGATCTGGTGGTTGTGGGAAATGGTGGTACGGGTAGCTTCTTTCTGCCAGTCGGTGTCATAGAGAGGCTTGCCGGAAGCGTCGAAATACCTGGGATCGCTGAACCAATCGGAAGGATTGAGCGACCAGTTGTAGCCGTTCCACTTGTTCTCGTTGGCAAGACCGGTCATATAGGTGTCGCACCATTCCTGGGCGGTCATGGCATCCTGATGACGGGCGAGCCAGCCTACGGTAAGGGAACCATAGTAGGAGATGCGTCCGCCGTCCTGTCCGCCGTCACCCCTCTTAGTGGTGATGAGGATGACGCCGTTAGCTCCACGGGCACCGTAAATAGCGGCTGCGGAAGCGTCCTTGAGGACCTCGATGGACTCGATGTCGTTAGGGTTGGCGAGACCGAAGTTCTCCATTGCAACACCGTCAACCACATAGAGAGGGTTGGAGGAGGCGTTGATGGTGGAGGTACCGCGGATGATGACGCGCGGGGAGTCGAAGCCCTGGAGGGCGTCGCCGAGGATCATGACTCCGGAAGCCTTTCCACGAAGACCTTCGAGGGCGCTGAAGTTCTGAGCCTTGACAATGGACTCACCCTTTACGTTTGCAATGGATCCGGTAACGTCCCTCTTACGGGCGACACCGTAACCGATCACGACCGTCTCGTCGAGAAGGTTCACGTCGGGCTCCATCACTACGTTGAGAGTCGCGGATGTGCCGGCGAGGATACGCTGCTCCTTGTAGCCGACGCATGAGAACACGATCGTCTCGTTGGGAGCTGCCGTAATCTCATAGGCACCGCTGGCATCGGTAAGACCACCGGTGGTGGTGCCTTCAATCATTACCGCAACACCGGGGAACGGGGTAGCGGTCTCATCCGTTACGACTCCGGTCACAGTATGCTTGTTCTGAGCCATCATCGAAACGCTGACGATGCCGGCGAACAAAACACACAGAGCATTTTTAAAAATGTGGTGCATAAATGAAATTGTTTAGTTAATAAAAAAACTCTTCGGTTGATTTAGTACAAGTTTTCTGCTTCCTTACATCCCTATCCGTACACCCGGACTCCGGGAAAATAAAGAAAGCATGCAAAGATATTAATAAAAACGTTGTACGCAAAAAATTGTTAAAGAAATCTTATCTAAAATTAAAAATTAAAATTTTTAGTAGCGATTATTAAAAAAATACAAACGTTTTCAGCAAACGATTTCAGCAAACGATTACATTTTAAAACCGCCCTCCGGCACATCTGTAGCCGGCATAAAAACAAAAAAAGAGGCCGGCTTTGACGCCGGCCCCCTGAGAGGTTTTAGGATTCAGTACGCAAGCTTACTCTGCCTTGGGTTCCGCGGGAGCTTCGGCTGCCTCGGGAGCCGCCGGCTGGGCTGCAGGAGCCTCGGCCTTCTTGGCGCGGCTGCGACGGGTGGTCTTCTTCGCGGCCTTGGAAGAACCGGAAGCGAGAGCCGCCTCGTTGAAATCCACAAACTCTATGAGAGCCATCTCGGCTCCGTCACCCTGACGGAATCCGGTGTGCAGCACCCTGAGGTATCCGCCGGGACGGTCCGCAATCTTGGGAGCGATGTTACGGAAGAGCTCGGTAACGGCTTCCTTGTTCTTGAGATAGCTGAAGACGGTCCTCCTCTGGTGGGTGGTGTCCTCCTTGCTCTTGGTCACGAGGGGCTCAAGGTAGGTCTTGAGGGCTTTGGCCTTGGCTACGGTCGTCTGGATCCTCTTGTGGGAAATGAGGGAGACGGACATATTGGCCAACATTGCCTTGCGATGGGAGTCGGTGCGTCCAAGATGATTTACTGACTTATTGTGTCTCATGATTATTCTGACTTTTTCTTAGTTTCGATGTTATACTTGGATACGTCCATTCCGAAGGAAAGGTGCATCTTGGCCACAAGCTGGTCAATCTCGTTGAAGGACTTCTTGCCGAAGTTGCGGAACTTCATGAGTTCGGCCCTGGAGTAGGACACCAGGTCGGCGAAGGTGTCAATCTCGGCGGCCTTCAGGCAGTTGAATGCCCTGACGGAAAGTCCGAGGTCGGCAAGCTTGGTGAGAAGGAGGTGCCTCATCCTGAGGGACTCTTCGTCAAGCTCCTTGGATTCGGTCTCGGGGGCCGAGCCGATCGAAAGCTTCTTGTCGTCGGTGAAGAGATTGAAGTGGTAGATGAGAATGGCGGCTGCGTCCTGGAGGGCGGCGTCGGGGCTGATGGACCCGTCGGTCACGATCTCGAGGTTCAGCTTCTCGTAGTCGGTCTTCTGCTCGACACGCCAGTTCTCAACAGTCCAGTTGACCTTGCGGATAGGGGTGTAGATGGCATCCACGGGAATGGTTCCGATGGGTGTGTTCTCATCCCTCATCTCCTCGGCCGGAACAAATCCGCGGCCTTTGGTAATGGTCAGGACAATCTCAAGTTTCACGTTGGGCTCCATGGAGCAGATATGCTGCTCGGGATTGAGCACCTTGAATGAGGACAGGCTCTTGGAGATGTCCTCTGCCGTGAACTCCTGCTTGTCGCTGATGACGATGTTCGCAGTCTCAGTGTCGACAGAGTCAACCATCCTCTTGAAACGGACCTGCTTGAGGTTGAGGATGATATCCTGCATGCCTTCGATCACGCCCGGGATCGTGGCGAATTCCTGGTCCACTCCCGTGATCTTGATCTGACTGATTGCGAAACCTTCCAGAGAGGCGAGAAGTATCCTGCGGAGGGCGTTGCCGATGGTCTGTCCGTATCCAGGCTCGAGGGGCCTGAACTCGAACCGGCCGACGGTATCGGTGCCTTCGAGCATAATCACCTTGTCCGGTTTCTGAAATGCCAATATTGCCATGTATTTGCTTGTTAGGATGTTGAACGCGTTACTTGGAGTACAGGTCAACGATAAGCTGCTCGTTGATGTTCTCGGGGATATCCTCCCTGGCGGGGATGTTCAGGAACTTGGCGCTGAGGGTGTCGGGATTGAACTCGATCCAGGAATACTTGGTTGCGCTGGCAACGCTGGCCTGGATGACCTCAAGGCTCTTGGACCTTTCCCTGACAGCGACTACGTCGCCGGGCATGACCCTGGTGGAAGGAATGTGGCAGACCTTCCCGTTGAGGGTGATGTGGGCGTGGTTGACGAGCTGCCTGGCCGCGGGGCGGGTAGGGGCTACACCCATACGGTAAACCACGTTGTCCAGACGGGACTCGAGCAGGAAGAGGAGGTTCTCACCCTTCTGTCCGGCCATGCGGGAAGCTTTGTCGTAGGTGTTGTGGAACTGACGCTCCAGGACTCCGTACATATACTTCACCTTCTGCTTCTCCTTGAGCTGGTTGCCATACTCCTTGCTCTTCTTGCGCTTGGAAGCGAGGCCATGCATTCCCGGAGGATAGTTTCTCTTCTCGAAATCCTTGTCAGCCCCATAGATGGGTTCGCCGAACTTGCGGGCGATCTTTGTTGTCGGACCGGTATATCTTGCCATAATTGCAAATACTTTTAAGGATTAAACTTTGCGACGGCCTTTGGGACGGCAGCCGTTGTGGGGCATAGGGGTGATGTCGATGATCTCGGTCACGACGATTCCCGCATTGTTGATGGTCCTGATGGCGGACTCACGTCCTGCACCGGGGCCCTTTACATAGCACTTCACCTTGCGGAGACCTGCGTCGAACGCCGTCTTGGAAGCGTCCTCGGCAGCCATCTGCGCTGCATAGGGAGTGTTCTTCTTGGAGCCTCTGAAGCCGCACTTTCCGGCGGAAGACCAAGAAATCACCTGTCCCTGATTGTTGGTGAGGGAGACGATCACGTTGTTGAAAGTAGAGGAAACGTGGGCCTGGCCCATAGCCTCAACCTTTACAACTCTTTTCTTTGCTGTTGTGGTTTTCTTTGCCATGATTCATCTGGATTTACTTGGTTGCTTTCTTCTTGTTGGCAACGGTCTTCTTCCTACCCTTCCTGGTACGGGCGTTGTTCTTGGTGCTCTGACCACGGACGGGAAGGCCGATACGATGACGGATTCCGCGATAGCAGCCTATGTCCATGAGGCGCTTGATGTCCATCTGGACGGATGAACGGAGTTCTCCTTCGATCTTGTACTCCTCATTGATGAGGTTACGGATGAGGGCGATCTGCGCGTCGTTCCATTCTCCGACCTTGATGCTTCTGTCAATACCGCACTTGTCGAGGATTTCCTTCGCCAAGTTGCGGCCGATTCCGAAGATATAGGTGAGTCCTATCTCTCCTCTTTTGTTGTTGGGTAAATCAACACCGGCTATTCTTGCCATAATCTATACTGGTACTTTTTAGTTTGACTAATTAACCCTGGCGCATCTTGAACTTGGGGTTCTTCTTGCAGATCACGTACAGGTGGCCTTTACGCCTCACGATCTTGCAGTCGTCACTGCGCTTCTTGATGGATGTCTTGACTTTCATATGATGATGTTTTTTTATTTATACCTGAAAGATATCCTGCCCTTGGTCAGGTCATAAGGTGAAATCTCAACCTTGACTCTGTCGCCCAGAAGGATATGGATGAAATTCATCCTCATCTTCCCGGAGATATTGCAGAGAAGTACATGACCGTTTTCGAGCTCTACCTTGAACATTGCATTGGGAAGGGTCTCAACGACCGTACCGTCCTGTTCTATCGCTACTTGTTTTGACATAAAATCAATTAATGAATTACACTTTAAAACCTGATATTACCGTCTTTCTCGATATAATCGAATGTGGAAAGGACTTCAGCCTTGCCCTTGCGCACCACGACCGTAAGCTCGTAATGGGCGGAGTTCCTGTGGTCGGCGGTGTGTACGGACCAGCGGTCGCGGTCTATGTACACGCCCCTTCCACCGGCGCAGATCATCGGCTCGATGCAGATTACAAGTCCGTCGATGAGCCGGGCGCCATGGCCCCTCCTGCCATAGTTGGGGACACCGGGTTCCTCGTGCATCTCCTTTCCCAGGCCGTGGCCTTCAAGCTCGCGGACGACAGAGCATCCGTTGGCTTCGGCGTAGGACTGGACGGCAAATCCGATGTCTCCCGTCCTGTTTCCTACGATGGCGGCCTCGATGCCCTTGTAGAGCGATGCCTTGGTGACATCGAGGAGGTGACGCGTGTCCGCGTCGATCTCGCCCACGGGGAAGGTGTAAGCGGAGTCTCCCTGGTAACCCTTGTACAGGGTGGTGATGTCGGCCGTCACGATGTCGCCTTCCTTGAGGACGTAATCGGACGGGATGCCATGCACGACGACGTCGTTGACCGACGTGCAGATGGCTCCGGGGAAGCCTTCGAAACCAAGGGAACTGGGGATGGCGCCGTGGTCACGGATGAAGGTCTCGGCAACCCGGCTCAACTCTTTGGTCGTAACTCCGGGAGCCACAGCCCTACCAACCTCGGCAAGAGTCTTTGACACGAGAATCGCATTCTCGCGCATGAGCTCTATCTCCTCAGGTGTCTTGGCCTTCAACATCTTTCCAAACAAACTATATCTCAAAGAACTACATTCCAGAGCGGCCGCTCAGGCGTCCTGTCTTCATCAGTCCGTCGTAGTGGCGCATCAACAGATAACTCTCAATCTGCTGGAGCGTGTCAAGGACGACACCCACAAGGATCAGCAGCGAAGTGCCGCCGTAGAAGCTCGCAAACTGGTTGTTGACGCCGCAGATGATGGCGAAAGCCGGGAGGATTGCGACGATGGCCAGGAAAATGGAGCCGGGGAGGGTCACCTTTGACATGATTGAATCCAGATATTCGACAGTCTTCTTGCCGGGCTTTACGCCGGGGATGAAGCCGCCGTTCTTCTTCATGTCCTCAGCCATCATGGTCGGGTTGACGGTGACGGCAGTGTAGAAATAAGTGAAGATGACGACGAGGATGCCGAATATGAAATTGTACCAGAATCCGGTATAATTTCCGAGAGTGGCAGCAAGACCTCTGGTGGCATCCCACCTCGAGAAGAGGATCGGGAAGAGCATCAATGCCTGGGCGAAGATGATGGGCATAACGCCGGCCGCATTGATCTTAAGAGGAATATACTGGCGGACACCACCGTACTGGCGGTTGCCCACGATTCTCTTGGCATACTGCACGGGGACCCTCCTGACGCCCTGAACGAGGGCGATGGTGGCCACGATCACAAGGAACCAGACGATGAGCTCGACGATCAGGATAAGCATGCCGCCGTTGGTAGCGGAGAGCTTGGAACCTATTTCAGCGACGAGGGCGTAAGGCAGACGGGCCACGATACCTATCATGATGATGAGGGAGATACCGTTGCCGATGCCGCGGTCCGTGATCCTTTCACCAAGCCACATGACGAACATGGAACCGGCGAGAAGGATGATGGTGGAAATAAGGTTGAACGAGAAGTTGCTCCATCCGAGCTTGTTGACGGCTACGAAAGCCTCGCCCGGGATCTGGCTGTGGATACCTGCGATGTAGGCAGGTCCCTGGATGCAGAGGATGAGGATGGTCAGATACCTGGTGATCTGATTCATCCTGCGGCGGCCGCTCTCCCCTTCCATCTGGAGTTTCCTGAAGTAGGGGACGAACATGCCGAGCAGCTGGACTACGATGGACGCCGAAATGTACGGCATCACACCGAGCGCAAAGATCGAAGCGTTTCCGAATGCACCGCCGGAGAACATGTTCAACAGGCCGACGAGACCGGTCTGGGAGCTGTCCTGCAGCTTGGCGAGCATCGTGGCGTCAATGCCGGGGAGCACGATGAAGCACCCGAGCCTGTACACCAGGATCAAGAGGAGGGTATACACTATCCTCTTCTTGAGCTCTTCGATCTTGAAGATATTCTTTATGGTCTCAATGAATTTCCTCATCTCGAATTAGTCTTCGGTTACGATTGCCTTTCCGCCGGCAGCCTCAATCTTGGAGACGGCGGTCTTGGAGAAAGCATCGGCGGTGATGGTAAGGGCAGCGGTGAGCTCTCCGTTTCCAAGGACCTTCACAAGGTCTGTCTTGGAGGCAAGCCTGGCTTCTACCATATCCTCGAGTCCGAGTTCGGCCTTGCCGAGAGCCTCGGAAAGGGCCTGGAGGGCGGAAACGTTGACCGGCTGGTATTCAACCCTGGTGGGGTTCTTGAATCCGAACTTGGGCAGGCGCCTCTGGAGAGGCATCTGGCCGCCTTCGAAACCGATCTTGTGATGATAGCCGGAGCGGGAAGCGGCACCGTTCATACCACGGGTGGCCGTACCACCTCTGCCGGAACCTTCGCCACGGGCGATTCTCTTCCTGTTCTTGACGGAACCCTTTGCGGGGGTAAGATTTTCAAGTTTCATTTCCTGTCCTCCTGATTAGATTTCCTCAACTTTGACAAGATGCTGTACCTTGGCAAGCTGGCCTAAGGTAACGGGGCATTTCTCAACCTCGACGGTCTCGTTCATCCTGTGGATTCCGAGGGCCTTGAGATTCTCTTTCTGCCTCTTGGTTTCGCCATTCTTGCTGACGATCTGTGTGATTCTGAGCTTTGTCATATCTTCTTCCTCCTATCCGTTGAAAACCTTGCTCATGGGCACACCGCGCAGACCGGCGATGGTGTAAGCGTCCCTCATTTCGCAAAGGGCTGCGACAGTGGCCTTTACAAGGTTGTGAGGGTTGCTGGATCCCTTGCTCTTTGCAAGCACGTTCTGGATACCTGCGCTCTCGAACACGGCACGCATTGCGCCTCCGGCCTTTACACCGGTACCGGGAGCTGCGGGCTTCATGAACACGCGGGAACCTCCGAACTTGGTCTCCTGCTCATGGGGAATGGTTTTGTTGATTACAGGAATCTTGACGAGATTCTTCTTCGCATCTTCGACTCCCTTGGCGATAGCGGCGGTGACCTCATTGGCTTTGCCCAGGCCATAGCCTACCACACCGTTTTCGTCGCCCACGACAACGATCGCGGCGAAACGGAAATGACGGCCTCCCTTGGTGACCTTTGTCACCCTCTGGATGGCGACCAACCTGTCCTTGAGTTCAAGGTCGGATGTCTTTACTCTTTTTACGTTAGTATTTGCCATAGTCTTTCGTTCTAGAAAATGAGACCGGCTTCGCGAGCCGCATCAGCCAGACTTTTAACCCTGCCATGATAGAGGTAGCCTCCACGGTCGAAGCAGACGGTGGTGATACCCTTTTCCTTGGCGCGCTCGGCAATGGCCTTTCCGACGATAGCGGCGGCCTCGATGCCTGTCTTGCCCTTGCACTCTGCCGCAAGAGCCTTGTCGTTGGAAGCAGCTGCTGCAAGCGTTGCTGCCTTATCATCGTCAACTACCTGTACGTAAATCTGCTTGTTGCTCCTGAAGACGACCATACGGGGCCTCTCTGCGGTGCCGTTGACATGCTTGCGGATACGGTAGTGAACCCTTTTCCTTCTTTCTTCTCTACTAAGTGCCATAACGTGTTCCTCCTATTATTTAGCGGCTGCTGTCTTGCCTGCCTTGCGGCGGAGCTGCTCGCCGGCGTACTTGATACCCTTGCCCTTGTAAGGCTCAGGACGACGATATGAACGGATCTTCGCGGCAACCTGGCCGAGAAGCTGACGGTCGTGGCTCTTGAGGATGAGGAGGGGATCTTCACCCTTCTTGACCTGGGGAGCTTCTGCAGTCACCTCGGGAGCGAGGCGAAGCTTGATATCATGGGAATATCCGAGGGACATGGTGATCATCTGGCCCTCGACGGACACACGATAACCAACGCCCACGAACTGCTGCCTGATTTCGAAGCCTTCGGACACGCCTTTCACCATGTTGGCTACGAGAGCGCGATAGAGTCCGTGCATGGAACGGAACCTGGGGGCGTCGCTGGGACGTTCAAACTTGATTTCATTATCCTCAATGGTGACCTTGATGGCGGGATCCACCTTTTGGCTCATTTCTCCAAGAGGGCCTTTAACCTTCACCACGTTACCGTCGAGGAGCTCAACGCTCACCTTGGCCGGAAGGTTTACAGGCATTTTACCTATTCTTGACATTATTCGTGTGTTTTAAATTAATAAACATAGCACAGTACCTCGCCGCCGACGTTGAGCTCCCTGGCTTTCTTCTCGGTGACGACACCCTTGGAAGTGGAAAGGACCGCGATTCCGAGGCCGTTCAGGACCCTGGGAAGGTTCTCCACATCGACATACCTCCTCATACCGGGAGTGGAAACGCGCTGGATCTTCTTGATAGCGGCCACCTTGGACTGGGGATGGTACTTGAGGGCGATCTTGATGGTGTCATAGGGGGTACCCTCGACTACCTTGTAGCTGAGGATGTAACCCTCTTCGCAAAGGATCTTCGTGATGGCCACCTTCAGCTTGGAAGACGGGATCTCGACGATCTTCTTACCTGCGAGGTAAGCGTTGCGAATCCTGGTCAGAAAATCTGCAATTGGATCAGTCATTTTGTTTGTCTTTTAACGAACCGGCGCCGTAGCGCCCGATATCCGATTGTTATAAATTGATAATAATAGATGTATTCACTACCAGCTGGCTTTCTTTACGCCGGGGATGAGGCCGTTGGAGGCCATTTCGCGGAACTGGATACGGCTGAGGCCGAATGCCCTCATATATCCCTTGGGGCGGCCGGTGAGGGAGCAGCGGTTGTGGAGACGGACCGGAGACGAATTCTTGGGGAGCTTGTCGAGGGCTGCCCAGTCGCCGGCTTCCTTCAAAGCCTTCCTCTTCTCAGCGTATTTAGCAACAAGTTTCGCACGCTTTACCTCGCGGGCTTTCATTGATTCTTTTGCCATCTTATACCTGTTTAGTTATTATGTTTCTTGAAAGGCAGACCGAACTCCTTGAGGAGGGCGTAAGCTTCCTCGTCGGTATTTGCGGTGGTCACGAAAGTAACCTCGATACCGTGGATCCTGGGGTTCTTGTCGATGTCGATCTCAGGGAAAATAAGCTGCTCCTTGAGGCCGAGGGTGTAGTTGCCGCGACCGTCAAGTTTCTCCGCTATACCGTTGAAGTCACGGATACGGGGAAGGGAAACGCGGATGAGCCTCTCGAGGAACTCATACATCTTGGTAGCACGGAGGGTTACCTTGGTTCCGATGGGCATGCCCCTACGGAGCTTGAAGTTGGAAACGTCCTTGGTGGAAGTGGTGAGGACGGCCTTCTGTCCGGCGATCTTGCTGAGCTCTTCGGCTGCTTCCTCTACAATCTTCCTGTCCTGGGTGGCGTCGCCGACACCTTCGTTGAGGGTAATCTTCACGAGCCTGGGCACCTGCATTACAGTCGTGTAGTTGAACTGCTTCATGAGCTTGGGCACGATCTCCTCCTTGTAAACCTTCTTGAGGGTAGGTACATATCCCTTGGGGAGGGCTACGCTCACCGCGGGAGTGTTATTTGCTTTCTTTGCCATGGTTACTTGATCTCCTGTCCTGATTTTTTAGCATAACGGATCTTCTTTCCGTCCACAACCTTATGGCCGACCCTGGTGGGAACGGGCTTCGCAGCCGTGCTCTGGTCGGGATCGAGAAGGTTTACGTTGGAAATATGGATGCTGGCCTCTCTCTTGATGATGCCGCCCTGGGGCGCCTTGGCATTGGGCTTGGTGTGCCTGCTTACCATGTTGACACCCTCGACGATCACGCGATCCTCGTCGCGGAGCACCTCGAGTACCTTTCCGGTCTTGCCCTTGTCATTGCCGGCGTTCACAAACACCGTGTCACCTTTCTTGATATTGAATTTTTTCATGATGCGTGAATATTAAAGGACCTCCGGGGCCAGTGAGACGATTTTCATGTAGTTCTCGCGGAGCTCACGGGCGACGGGTCCGAAGATACGGGTCCCGCGGAGTTCTCCTGCGGCGTTCAGAAGGACACATGCATTGTCGTCGAAACGGATATATGAACCGTCAGGACGGCGGATTTCCTTCTTGGTGCGCACAATGACAGCCCTGGAGACGGTGCCCTTCTTGGCATCGCCGCCGGAGATGGCGCTCTTCACGGCTACGACGATCGTATCGCCGACAGTCGCATAACGATGGTGGGTACCTCCAAGTACGCGGATGCAGAGGACTTCCTTAGCACCGCTGTTGTCGGCCACCAGTAAACGTGATTCTTGCTGTATCATGATGTTACTTTGCTTTTTCTACGATTTCAACCAATCTCCACCTCTTGGTCTTGCTGAGGGGGCGGGTCTCCATGATGCGGACCTTGTCGCCTTCGTTGCACTCGTTCTTCTCATCCTGGGCTACGAACTTGTTCGTCCTGGTGATGAACTTGCCATAAAGGGGATGCTCCTTGCGGGTCTCGACGGCGACGATGATAGTCTTGTCATTCTTGTTGCTGACGACCACGCCGATTCTTTCCTTGCGAAGATTTCTTTCCATATGGGGGTCTCTTTATTTCTGTTCTTTTTCTTTCTGGGCGAGGATGGTGATCATCCTGGCGATATCCTTGCGGCTCTTCTTGATCTTGGAGGTGTCCTCCAGGGGAGAGACGGCATGATTCATCTTCATCGATTCGAGGTTCTTCCTCTCAACAATGATGCGGTCCTTGAGGTCGGCGACGGACATTTCGCGAATTTCAGTCGTTTTCATTCTCTTGATGCATTGACATTATTCAACATAATCCCTGCGCACGACGAACTTCGTGGCAATGGGAAGCTTGTTGGCTGCGAGCCTCATGGCCTCTTTCGCAACCTCCAGGGACACGCCCTCGGCCTCGATAAGGATACGGCCGGGGGTAACGGGAGCGACGAATCCGTAGGGATCGCCCTTACCCTTACCCATACGGGTATCGAGAGGCTTCTTGGTGACCGGCTTGACAGGGAATATCCTGATCCATATCTGACCTTCACGGTTCATACGGCGGGACAGAGCCTGACGGGCAGCCTCGATCTGCTGCTGGGTGAGCCAGCAATTCTCAAGGGTCTTAAGTCCGAAAGAACCGAACGCAAGCTGGTTGCCCCTCTGGGCCATACCCTTCATGCGATTCTTTTGTTCCCTTCTGTACTTTGTTTTCTTAGGTTGTAACATCGCTGTGTGCTTTAAATATATTTCCTAATTTATAAGCAATTGAGTATCAGTCAATTGGGTAAACTTCCCCTCAATTTTGGACTGCAAAGTTAGTAAAAAACATTTGATTCACAACTTTTTCTGAAAAATTTTTTATCTTTTTCGACACGGGTTTTTGATGGTCAACTTTCATTTTTTCAATCACTTGCCAACTTTGAAGAAATATTTTCGACCGCAATTTCGACACATGGCCCCCGAAGCTATCCTCAACAACCCGCGGCAAGCGCCGGTCCGGCCGGCAAAAGAGGAAGATATCCATGTTTATCTCCCAATTTCCCCTCGGGCACGGATTTGGTAGCGAAAGCGGCCGGAAAGATGAAGACAAAGATTGTCATATATATTATAGTGACCGTTGCGCTGTGCCTGGCGGCCGCGGCGCCGGCTTGCGGCCAGGACAGGAAGAGCCGCAGGGAAAGGAGGGCGGAAGAAAAAGCGGAGGCAAAGGAGCAGCTCAGGCAGTTCCAGCAGGCGGAGAAAAGCCAGTGGATGGGGTATATGGTGGAGGAAGAAGGCGACACCGTCTATCTCGCATCGGTGCCGCCGGCATGGGTATTCAGTTCCATGGACAAGAAAAAGCAGGAAAGCTACAGGCAGTACTACCGGCTCGTTTACAACTTCAACAAAGTCTATCCATATGCCAAGATGGCGGCCAGGATCCAGGAACGCGTCGACAGCACCATTGCCGCCAGCAATTTCACACGCCGGCAGGAAGAACAGTACCTGAGCGGAATGCAGAAGGAACTGCTTTCCGTATTCACCCCTGTCATACGCGGCATAACCACATCGCAGGGAAAACTCGTCACCAGGCTGATCGACCGTGAGACGGGCAAGACCGGATACAAGATCGTGAAGGAATACAGGAGCGGCGTCTCGGCCGTGTTCTGGCAGGGTGTCGCACGGCTCTTCGGCCAAAACCTGAAGAGCAAGTACGATCCGACCGGAGAGGACCAAGTCACAGAGGAACTGGTCCAGAAATGGGAAAGCGGGGAATTCCGCGACCTCTACTACTCCATCTTCTTCGAATATCCCAAACAGACCGTCATCCCTGAAAAATACCGGTAACCTATGTCTAGTCCTGATATAAGTTTACCGATGTTAAACAATAAGTAGTTAGGACATAGAAGTCCTGATATCGGTTTACATTGATGTCGCAAAGATACACCTTTTTTGCGACATTTTTATTGCGTCACCGC
>Ga0256405_10005535_pt1 | contig 21656 bp, 25 predicted proteins | sample RumenRJG_02DNA_FD_189096 | JGI IMG/M metagenome (GOLD analysis project Ga0256405, IMG submission 189096) | Bovine rumen microbial communities from Lethbridge, Alberta, Canada - RJG_02 | ecosystem: Host-associated > Mammals > Digestive system > Stomach > Rumen | place: Canada: Alberta... | reverse complement strand
ATGAGATCATTGGATATGAGTCGGAAATCGAAGCCAGGATGATTGATGCAGACTGTACGATAGATGGTCTTATAGAAGACAACAGAAGTACCGTCGACGGATTTCAGAATGCCGGGGAACAGGTCGTACTGATATATTCTGATTATGAGCAAACAATAAAAGGGCTTCTGGACCGACAATCGGTATTTGCCGAGCTGTTTTATAATGAATTCGTTGAAAGCTGGTTAAGAGAAGAGGAAATGAAAAATGAGTTTTGTTTTTGTGGCACTAGGTGGCGCATTGGGAGCGGTAACGCGATATGCGATAAGTCTTATACCGGTTAAAACACAGTTCCCGATTCTGACATTGGTGACAAACATTCTTGGTGCAATCCTAATAGGCTTTATTGTTGGAATAACAGATAAAAAAGCAGATGTATTGCCTAATACGGTCCTATTTTGGAAGACTGGTGTATGTGGGGGATTCACAACATTTTCAACGTTTTCACTTGAGGCATATAAGCTGTTTGAAAACAAGGCGTATGCTCTTGGGGGAGTGTATGTGATATTAAGTGTTTGCTGTTGCGTTTTCGGTATTTTTATAGGGAAAAAGCTGGCAACTATAACAGGATAATAGAAGATAACTATGCAAGCAATTTCCAGCTTTAGAACTGATGGGAGGAAGGAATATAAGGAATGGTAATGGCTGTATTAGAAGGCGTCGCAATGAGCTTTGTCCTGCTGATCATATGTGTTGTGGGCATAGCAAACGGACCGGTTGGTATGGTCTTCTTTTATGAAAAAGAAGTACAGGATAAAGCAATAGAACTGGGGCTCACCACGCGGGAAATGATAAATAAGAGAAGGATGACCGCCTTTATTGCTCTTCTTGTACCACAGCTTTTGGTTGTGCCGCTTATGGTCTACATTGTGAACGGTGCACCGGACTTTAAGACAGCTGCTGTCCAGATGACTGTGATCTATCTGATCTCCGGGTTATTCGACAGACTATTTATCGACTGGTACTGGGTAGGAAAAACAAAGGCATGGATCATTCCCGGTACAGAAGATATGATGCCATACATATATGGAAAGACATTGGTCGGCAAGTGGGTCTCTACGTTAATAGGATTTCCGATACTGGCAGTTCTGATAGCCTGGGTGGTTTCGAAACTATAACTTCTGATTGCGGAGGAGAATGTGTGAAAATCGAACATGTTGCAATGTATGTTAATGATTTGGAAAAAGCCAGAGATTTTTTTGTTAAGTATCTTAATGGAAAATCCAATGATTTATATCATAATAAGAAAACGGATTTCCGCTCATATTTCATTACTTTTGAGGACGGCGCAAGACTGGAAATTATGAATAAACCGGATATGGTGGATGCTGAAAAATATTTGAATCGAACAGGCTTGATACATATTGCATTTTCAGTAGGCAGTAAAGAACGTGTTGATGAAATAACTCAGTTACTTCAAACAGATGGCTACCATATTGTCAGCGGACCGAGAACAACTGGTGATGGTTATTATGAAAGTTGTGTGGCTGCCATAGAAAACAATCAGATTGAATTTACAGTTTGACAACCTCTGTGGAAGTTTCTTTTGCATATATTTCAAAAATATACCGGAAGGTATTGACCCCTACGTTACGTCATAGTTTATAGTAACTTTACCAAAGGCGAGGGAGTGATGAACTATGATGACAGTAAACGAAGTAAGCAAACTGACAGGCGTGAGTATACGCACCCTGCAGTATTACGACAAGATCGGACTGCTTCATCCTGCGAAGTACACGGAGGCAGGCTACCGGCTGTATAACGATGCGGCACTGGAGACCCTGCAGCAGATACTTCTCTTCAGAGAACTAGAATTCCCCCTGAAGGATATTAAGGAAATTATCAGCCGTCCGGATTTTGACAGGAGCAAGGCTTTGGAGCAGCAGATCAAGCTTCTCACGCTGAAAAAGGAGCACATCGAGAACCTGATCGACCTTGCGAAGGAAATCAAATTGTTGGGGGTGAGAAAATTGAAATTTGAAGCGTTTGATACAAGTAAAATAGATGAGTATGCCGCTCAGGCAAAGGCATACTGGGGAAAAACACCGGCCTATAAGGAATTCGAGGAAAAATCCAGAGGTCGGACAAAGGAAGAAGACAAGAGAATATATCAGGGTATGATCGATATCTTTGGAGAATTCGGGCAGATCCGGAATACGGAACCTTCATCCAAAGATGCGCAGGCTCTTGTAAAGAAACTGCAGGATTATATCACAGAGCATATGTATACCTGTACGAAGAAGATCTTAAGCAGCCTCGGAAAAATGTATGCCGGCGGCGGTGATTTTACAAAGAACATCGACAGCTATGGCGGGGAAGGGACAGCCGAATTCACCTCACAGGCGATCGAGATTTACTGCAGATAAGCAAAACAGTCGTACCTGGGTGAAAAAACTACTTATTCCGCGACTGTATCTGGATTCTCCTGGACTGACAATCGGGCTTTGGGAGGAGCATTGGGATGAAAGAAAACATCGTACAGAAGCTTACATCAAAAGATGATAAATATGCCTGTGCCTTTACTGATAGAATTGTTGCAGAAAGCCATGATACAGATGAAAATCTACAGAAAGGACAGACAATGAAGAAAGACGTTATGATCGTGACCGACGCCGGTCGGATCGGCATGGCCCTGGCCCGCAGGACCGGCAGCTTGCCATGACGCCGATGGAGCATCCGGAGATTGAGATCGTGCAGATCCGGTTCAACTACGTCGACTACGAGGATGCTTCCAGATGCTTCCGAAACCTGTTGTTTTACTTGTGATTTGTATCTAAGTGGTTTATGATTTTTGTAAGTCAATAACATATAGCATGTAGTCGTTATTTCGTTTTCTTATTGAAAGAGGGTGCCATGAAAATACTTGTATTATTAAAAGAAGTTCCGGTAGTCTCCGAAATCAGGATCGACCGTCAGGGCCTGACGATCGACAGAAGCGGAGTCGGCAAGATGATGAATCCGGCAGACCGGCATGCGATTGAGGCTGCACTGGCTCTGGCGGATGCAAAAGGCGGTGAGGTCACTGCCATGACCATGGGGCAGGAGAGCAGCGAAAGCATTCTGCGCGATGCCGCTTCCCTGGGTGTAAAGGCGGCGTACCGCCTGACAGACAGGCTTTTCTCAGGAGCGGATACTCTGACTACAGCAACCGTACTGAAAGCGGCCATCGATGCAACAGGTCCCTATGACGCTGTTTTCTGCGGTGCCAGTACCATTGACGGTGTGACCGGACAGATACCGGGCAAACTCGGCACGATGCTGGGCTGCGGTATTCTTACCAATGCCTGTAAGATCGAGATCGGAGACACTGGCCTGACGATCGACCGAAAGGCCGGGACCGGCTATGAGAAACTGTCCGCCGTATTCCCCCTGGTCTGCTCTGTGACAGAGGATGCCAATACACCGAGAAAGCCTTCGATCAAGGGCAGAACAGCTTCTAAAAAGCTGGTTATTGAAGTGATGGACAATGAGAAGCTGCAGATTCCTGCAGAAAGCCTGAAGAGCCCGTCCAGGGTCCTGGGATTATTCCCGCCTGCTGCACTTGAAAAGGGTCAGATGATCCCGAGCCAGGATCCGGAAGAGGCTGTGTCAGAACTTGTCGGTATACTGCAGGGACAGGCTGCCTTTTAAATAAATGAGCAGCCAAAATTCCCTTATCCCATCAGAGAAATCCCATGCGGGAATTCTCCTCGGGTTTTTCGCCGCAAGCGCGGCTCAGAATTAGGAGGAAAACCATGAGTAAGCAGAATATCTGGGTATTTTTTGAATTGTCTGACGGCCGGCCGAAGAGAGTCTGTCTGGAAATGATGCAGAAAGCAAAGGAACTGGCAGAGGGGAGTTCTGAGAAGGCAGTTGCCGTGATCATCGATCCGGAACCGGAGGAGGCCGCCAGGGCTGCCTTTGAATATGGCGCGGATCAGGTCCTGACAGTGCGGCAGAAGTTCTTCTTTGAGAGCGCGGCGTATATTCTGGAGAAGCTGGCGGAAAAATACGAACCCAGGATCGTGATGATCGGCGCAACAACCGAAGGGCGGGATCTGGCGGCAGCCGCAAGTGTACGCCTTCACGCCGGGATCGCAAGTGAATGTACCGATGTGGTTATTACAGGAAGCGGTGTTTTCTGGATCCGCCCGTCCTACGACGGAAAACTGAACACCAACATCAGTATTGAAGAAGCTCCCATGATCGGTACCTTCAAACCGGGTATTTTCAGGCTGGGAGAGCCTGCAGTCGGCAGGAACGGAGAGACGGTGGAGGAAACGGTCGATGTGCCTGCCGGAGTCCTGCTCACACAGCTTCTTGGATTCACACCGGACGACGAGCTGACAAAAGCCAACATCGAGGATGCGGAGATCATCATCGCCGGCGGCCGCGGTGTCGGAAGCCGGGAGGGCTTTGACCAGCTCTATGAACTGGCAGCCGCGCTTGGCGGCAGTGTCGGCGCAAGCAGGGCTGCCGTAGATGAGGGCTGGATCGGAAAAGACTATCAGATCGGCATTACCGGCAAGACGGTTGCACCCAGGCTTTATATCGGCTTTGGCATTTCCGGTGCGCTCCCCCATGTGAACGGAATGAAGGAATCCGACATTATTGTGGCTGTCAATACAGATCCAAATGCACCGATTTTCAGCGTTGCAAATTATGGAATCGTTGCAGATCTGAATATCATATGCCCTGCTCTGACCAGAAAAATACTGGAGATGAAAGGGTAAGCTAAAAAAGAGTAAGACGTAAAAGGGCTGAGAATGCTGCCATTCTCAGCCCATTTTTTTCATCATCCATGTCTGCGGCCGGCTGCCCATGGTCATGGCGACAGGTATTCCGGACTACTTATTCGGCCGGCTTAAACTCATCCTTTCCGGCGCTGCAGAGCGGACATTCCCAACCATCGGGAAGATCTTCAAATGCTGTACCGGGAGCAATGCCGTTCTCTTCATCGCCGACAGCGGGATCGTAAACATAACCGCATACTTCACATTCGTACTTCATAGTATTCTCCTTTCGGGTATTAAGAAGTGGTTGATTTTCATTATCATTATACCATTCGGAATTGGACAATAAAAGGTTTTTTAACAAGGGAGATATCAGCCCAGGTATCCGCAAAAAGGCCCCGGTTGAGATGCTCGACCTTCCTTTGTATGCAATCATTTGATTATGAACACAGCGAGTTATATAATCCAAATATGCATCTATGCAAGTCACGATAGAAAGGTCAAAAGGACTCCATCGAAAAAAAGGTTCCCATAGGCTGTAAGCTGGTCTTTTCCAGATGGACAGACAAAGATGCCGATGAATGGACAGGTTTGGATATGGTATACCAGACGGCCGACCAGCTCAGGGGATTAACACTATTGGATATCGATACTCCTCCCGCCATTGTACCGATCTCCCTCAAGGATATGGACAGAAATGAAGATGATCTGTATGCATCACAGGAACTGGAAGATCGGCTGGAGCAGGCGATCGATGCGTATGAGAAAATAAAGGAAAAATACGCTCAATAACAGGGGCAGCTCCCGGGATGAGGAATATCATTGGTTTGCGCAGGTCATGCCTGCCCGGGCATGATCTGCGCAGATGCGGTGATATTCGAAATGTTCAGGCACATATGTGCGAAATAAAATATGCATACCGAAAGCCGGTATGCATATTCAAAAGACGCCTGGAAGGGAAATAACCTTCTATTTTTTTGTGTAGGATTTCGACAGGTTCTTTTTGAGTCTTAAGATTTCTCTGGCGCTCAGCCCGCATTTTCTCAGGTACTTCTCTGCGTATGTCCTTAACTTGATATTATTCCAGTTTGTGTATCTGGATTTTCCTGTCATATAATTCGTAAGTGAAGTATCATATTCAGAGCATAAAAAAGCAGGTCATTGGTTTAATGTAGACCTGCTCTGAATATGATTCTTCACAATTGTACCAGATCGCGTGCCTGAGGGTTCAGTATATGGGGAATGAAGTGGACCTTGTACACGGAATCGACCCTCAAAATGTGTTTTTCAAAGCCGGGAGGGGCTGTATAAGCATCTGACCATTGAGATTTGAGCATAGCAAACAGGCTGTCCTTTCAGGCAGCCACCGGAGAAATATTGAGATTACCTAATCAGCTGACACCGGAAGGAGTCCTTCCATATGTTCTGTAACACTGCCTGAGGGATCGTTCACCGCAGCACGGACAAATATGAATGTCGATGCCGAACATTTCAAAGAGTTTTACATCTGTTTCCATACCAGAATATTTTGATCTGAAGCGCCGGTGATTCTGGATGCGGAAAATGATCTCCAGGCGCTTCTTTTTCAAACTGTTTGTGAGGATGCCGTAGTAGCGGATCTTCTGGAATCCCGCGGGCAATACGTGCTGCAGGAACCTGCGGATGAACTCTTCATGAGTGATGGTGATATATTTCACACCACCTGTGCGGTAGTCTTTAGCTCGGAAAGTAACAGAGTTTTCGGAAACATCTTCGATCCTTGCATTAGAGATCGCAATCCTGTGGGAATAGCGGCCGAGATAATCGATGGCATTTCCAAAGCCGTTGAAGGTTTCCTTAATAAAGGGACACCAGTCTTTCCTGTAAAGGCTGTCACGGAATGATCTCCACTGTTCCTGCGGGACCAACCCGCTGCACGGTCCTTTAAGCACGAGCTGCCTGCCATTATAAAGGTCCTCAAGCGCGTCCATGAATTTTCCCCGGAACAAAGCGCCAAGGACTTTGACAGGGATAAAGAAGTTCTTCCTGCAGCTGACGAGTTTCATGGAAGGTGTGAGACCGGCCCCGGAAATAATGCAGTGAATACTATGTGAAGCTTTGCATAGTATTCATTATGGAAAGCAAGTAACTATGTTAAGTCATCTGCGAAAATACAGTCATTGTTGAACAGTTAAGCTGGATTTCTTTACATAGCTTACTATTCTATTTTCTGCAGATATTTCCTGTATTCCGCCATTTCCCTCATATACTATACTCATCATTTATTTTAAGGAGGATATGATGAGTAAAGAAGTATCTGTTTTTATGTTGTGTGCTTCTGTCCAGGAAGCAATGAAGAAGAAGGGATTCAGCACTGAAACAATTCGGAGGTTCGAACCGGTATTTAATGATTTTACCTTGTATTCTGGCAACGAGTTGTACTCCCAATCCCTTGGGGCAAGGTTTCTTGCCGAAAAACTAAAAGAACTTGGAGGCATTCCCAAAACAGATAAAGGATCTCATCTGACCCTGACTTACAGCCAGGGAATGAGAAATCTAGCTGAGTATTACAACTTTGGCATCCTTTACCGCCGTAAAGACTGCCTGGGGGAAATCGTATGGCCGGAACCATTCCGGGAATGTACAGAGAAGTATTTCGATGAAGTAGTATCATCCGGATTGAGTCCGGGGTATTATACGCACGCAAGGACAACGCTTCACGATCTGATCTTGTTCCTGGATGCCCGGGACGTTCATGCTCCTGAACAGATCGAAGTATCCGACAATGACGCATTTATAGCAGGTCTAGCTGGATTATCACAAAAGAGTATAGAGCGTCGGATTTGTGATCTCAGGAAGTATTACCGATATCTATATCTTCATAAGTATATAGCGATCCCGTTGGGTGAACGCCTTCCTAAAATATGTACACGCGGACGTATGAAGTTTCCGACAGTGTGGTCACAGGAGGACATAGAAAAAATCAAGGCATCTGCTGATCGGATAAGCCCTGAAGGCAAACGTAGTTATGCGATGATTCTGCTTGCTGCGGAGCTCGGGCTTCGTATAGGTGATATCCGTAAGCTTAAATTTTCTGATATCGACTGGGAACGAAAGATGATCACGATTGTCCAGCATAAAACGCTGCAGGAATTATGCCTTCCTCTGCCGGAATCAGTCGGATGGGCCCTGATCGACTATGTAAAAAATGGCCGCCCTATTTCGAACAGCCGCTATGTCTTTGTTAAGCACCGCCCGCCATATGATGAGTTTTCCCCTACTGCAACCTTGAACTATCTTCTGACAAAGGTCCTGATCAAGGCAGATATTCCAGCTGATAAGAAGAAACAGTTTGGATGGCATACGTTCCGGAGGTCGCTTGCAACAAATCTTTTACAGAACAATGTCCCGATGAACACGATTACCGAAATCCTCGGCCATAACGATCCCGAAACTGCGGGTCAGTACTATGTACAGATCAGCACTGCTTCCCTCAAGCCGTGTATCCTGGAAGTGGAGGTGAAAGATTATGTGCGGAACTGATAAAGATTACAAGGGCCCGTTCTCGATCCAGCTGAAGGAATACATTGATGAAAAACGACGTCTCGGATGTAAATATACAGCAGAAGAAGAAATATCCCATAAGTTTGATGAGTTCAGCATGTATTACGACTGTACCAGCGGAATCAGCCGCCAGCTGGCTGATGATTTTACGGAGCTGCAGCCTAACTGGAAGGAGGCGACTCAAAAGCGAAGGATCAGCTTTATGATGAACTTCGGAAGGTACCTTCTCAATCATGATATAAAATCAGCGCTCCCCGACAAGGCCTGTCTTCATTCAGCATACGAATCGTTCAAACCCTATATCTTTACGCATGAACAGGTACAACAGATCTTTGGACTTGCGGATGGGATTCATCCGAACTACAGGAATTCACATATTTTTTACCCGGTTTTGTTCAGGGTCCTCTACTGTACAGGAATCCGTCTTGGGGAAGCGTTGTCCATGACAATGGCAGACGTAGATCTTGAGCATTTGACGATAACAATCCGTAATCCCAAGAATCATAGGGACCGCAGGCTTCCGATAGGCGAATCGCTCAAGACGTACCTTGAATGGTATATAAAGGAAATGCACCCTGTATATCATGAAGAGGACCTGTTCTTTATGACAAGGGGGAAACAGGCTTACCACGGCGGGAACTGTAACGTATACTTTGTGTCCCTGATAAAAAAGATAGGGATCCCATATGGAGGTTATAAGAACCGCGGACCTAGCATCCACTGCCTTCGTCATACCTTTTGTGTCCATAGCCTGAACAAAATGCTTTCCGATGGCATTCCTAACGGGGTAGCTTTAGCACTTCTCAGCAACTACATGGGTCATCAGTCATTGTCTGCCACAGGGCAGTATCTCCAGCTGACTGCTGAAGCGTTCCCGGACTTAACTGAACGCATAGAATCTATGTACGGTGACGTCTTTCCTGAAGTCGTATTTCCTGGGGAAGGAGGCATTAACTGATTATGAAAATGACAACTGATTTTGCTTTGCTTATCCGTGATTTCATGACCAAGTACCTTGTTGCAGCCAGGAATGTCAGCCAGAATACTGTGTTTTCATACAGGGATTCCTATGTTCTGCTTCTGCTATATTTAAATGAATGCTGCGGTCTCAGGCCTGAAAGTCTGAAAGTCCAGAATGTCAGCCCGGACCGGGTCGAAGCGTTTCTTGAATGGATTGAAGAAACGAGGGGGTGCTCTATAAAGACCCGGAATCTAAGGCTTGTTGCAATCCATTCCCTGTTCCGATATATAGCCGTCCAACAGCCGGAGTTCCTGTTCCAGGCCCAGCAGATCCTGGCCATACCGGAGAAGAAAACAGTACAGGCACTTGTCAGCTATCTGCCAGCCACAGATATAGAAGCCCTTCTGGCTGCTCCGGATCCATCGACTTCACGGGGATTGAGGGATCAGGCCATGCTCTGCCTGTTGTATGACAGCGGCTGTAGGGTACAGGAACTGGCCGACCTGAAAGTACATGACCTTCGATTATCATCACCGGAGCAAGTAACACTTACCGGAAAAGGCAGGAAAACGCGGGTAGTGCCGATCCTGAAAAAGACATCAGCAATCCTAAGCAGATACATTGAGACGTATGGTCTCGACTGTTCTTCTAAAAGAGGCGGGCCTTTGTTCTTTAATGTACGGGGAGAACCTCTTACGCGACAGGGCATTTCATATGTACTGAAAAAATATGCAGATGCAGTGAAACTTGAACATGTCACTCCTCACGTCATAAGACACAGTAAAGCAATGCACTTGACTGATGCAGATATCAACCCAGTCTATATCCGCGATTTTCTGGGACATGCTGATTTGAAAACTACCCAGGTATACTCAAAGACCAGTATAGCAATGAAGAAGAAAGCTATTGAATCATTGGAGAAAACTGACACCGCCATTCCCGAAACGGGCTTTTCCCTCACAGGTAGTGATTGGTGCAACGACAAGGATCTGATGGAATGGCTTAAGTCGCTTTAAAGAAAACTATGTTAAGTGTTTTCTTAGGATTGTTTTATATTTACATCATCGCACAGAACACTTAACATAGTTGACCACTTTCCATAATGAATATGCGGATGGTAATTCAGTTCCTGGCCCCAGGTATGGAGGACCTGGATGATCGCAGGCATGGCTCCCAGATATTTTTTGTCAGAGGAAAGCTGCAGGAGCGTCTTTGCGGACGCATCATGAAGGAGGGAATACAGGATCTTTTGATTTTGGAAGAATAGCGGCCTCAGCTCCGCAGGGACTGTGAACACGACATGGAAATAGGCCCCGTCGATCACTTCTGACCGCCTTGCGTCTATCCACTGTTCCTTAAGGACAGCCTGGCAGTTCGGACAATGGCGGTTGCGGCAGGAATTGTTGTGTGTCACCTGGTGGCCGCAGGAATCACAGACGCTGACATTACATCCAAGTGCGCCGGATTTGCATGCCATGATGGAGAGAGCCGCTTTTTCCTGGACAAGGGATACATTATGCCGGCGGGCATACTCCTTCCAGGAAGCCTTAAATATCTTCTGAATTGGGAGGTCAGACATTATCAGGCCCTCCCATCCTGTCCAAAGGGCTGAGGGCCCTTTTCGATGAAGTTGCTGCAGTATGGATATAGATGACCGTTGAGGTCAGGGATTTATGCCCCATGAGCTCTTTGATCTCAAGAAGATCCACTCCGTTTTCATAAAGGTGAGTGCCGAATGCATGGCGGAATGTATGACAGGTGATCCTCCTGGGCCATCCAAGGTATTCCTCATGCTGGTGGATATGCCGGCTCAAATAGAACGTATCGATCGGCCGGTCTTCACCACTCTGCTTCGGAAACAGATAACCCCTGGGTCTGCCGCAGGCAAACCAGTACTGTGTGAGGATGTCCAGGGAGAACTTTGAAAGGACTGCGTACCGATCGGATCTGCTCTTGGAGTGCCTGACGTGTACACGAAGGTTTCTGCGCTCAATGTCTTCATAGCGGAGATTGCATACTTCTCCAACACGCAGTCCGGAGCCATAGAGCAGGGAGACCATGGCTTTCACCTTGACGTCGGGAATTGATGTGATAAATGTCATCACTTCATCCTGCGTCGGAACGTAAGGAAGATACGTATCAAATTTTCGAAACGGGAGCTGCGTAGGATCCCAGGCTCTGTGGAGCACATACATGTGGAAAAAGCGGAGCTGGGAGATGGACGCATTTATCGTCCTGTCCGCAAGTCCGCGGGATGACTGAAGCCACTGAATGAAGTGGCGAAGATCATCATAATCTGCCTCAGACGGCTCTCTGTGAAGCTCTGATTCCATAAAATTGAGAAAAGTCCTGATATATGTGCAGTAGGATTTGACAGTATTATCTGTAAGGCCGCGAAGGCGGATCATATCCTTATAAGTATTTAAATAATCCAAAATAAACTCCTTCCTGAAGTAAACAGCAAAAACATGAGCCAACTGTTGTTTCAGGAGGAGGTCTTGGAAATTGATTGTTGAATAGAGAAAAATGACGTGATAGTATAAGCATACAAGTAGCGGTGCTAATTGTGTGTTTGTGAGCGTCAGGAACTCTACAATACTACACAATTCAGAACACTGCTACTTTTTTTGTGGATTAGGCTGAGAATTGGTTATTGATGAGTGTGAAGATAGCTATCGCGACAGCGATTTGGTACAATGAAGTTCATCCCTCAGTTTTTCTCTGGCGGTTTTGTGTGCTTTTTCCCAGTTGTAGCCGTTTACATTAATAAGTGACTGCTCATAATCACGGAGCATGTAACTGAAGGGAGCGTCCATGAGACATTCCAGCAGCAGGATCATAAATCCTGTGCGGTCACGGCCCACTTTGCAGTGAATCAGGTAGGGACCCTGGTGTACATTCATGAATCTGCAGGCATATGCAACTTTTTTCCGATATGCAGAACCATTATGGTACTCTTTCATATTGGCGTAATGGATTCTGCCTTTTGCGTACAGGGTCCTGTAGTAATAGTTGGGGGAAATCTTGTATTTTCTGAAATATCCCTCGACGGCCCCTTTTGTATCGCACAGGTTGATGACCGTCCGGACTCCTTTTTGTTTTGCAAGCTTGTTTGCGAATTGAGAGCGATAGCTGCCGTTCGCCGGATGCTGACTTCGATATAGAATGTTTCTACCGATCTTGCCGGCTCTCACATTTCGGAAATTGGCGTACTGGACTTCCGTCTTTGCGGCCGCTCCGGGGGCGCTTAAACTGTGAAAAGAAACCAGGGTTGTCAGGATCAATAAGAAAACGATACATTTTTTGATTTTGGTCAACATAGGCAGCCCTCCGCTTAACGGTGTACACAATAATGACGGGAAAGAATATGTCAGGAATAATTATGCAGGTCACGTGACTTGTAATAATGAGTTTAAAATAAAAAAAATTGGAAAAATGTTGGAATCTTAAAAGAATTATAGCATAATCGGCTGTATTTACCTATAATCTTTTAATGAAAAGGTTTGTCCGACATTCGTGTGTGGGAGGAAAAATGAATGGCAGTGGATTTTGAACAGAAAGTGATCATGGATTCTTCTGATTTTGTGGTATTGGCGGATTATGTGCCGGGAATCATTCAAGAGATCCGCTATTATTCCTCTTACAATTTTGTCGGGGAGCGCATTGACGGATATGAGGAGCCCTGTGCGCTGTTGACAAAAGAGGCGGCGAGAGCGCTGAAGAAAGTCAGCAATGAGGTAAATGTATGGGGATACCGTCTGAAGATTTTTGACACCTATCGTCCGGCCAGGGCGGTCAGGCATTTTGTCCTGTGGGGGATCGAGGATCTGGATCTGCGGATGAAGCCTTATTTTTATCCGGAATTGGAGAAGCAGGAGCTTTTTGCAAAGGGCTATATTGCCAGCCAGTCCAGTCACAGCCGGGGCAGTACAGTGGATCTGACCCTTCTCGACATGAATACCGGAAAGGAAGTGGATATGGGCGGGCCGTTTGATCTGTTCAGTGAGGTTTCTCACCCGGACTATACTGGGATCACGGATCAGCAGTATGAAAACAGGATGTTGCTGCAGCGTGCGATGGTCAAAAATGGCTTTGTGCCGATTGACTGTGAGTGGTGGCATTTCACTCTCAAAGATGAGCCTTTCCCGGATGTCTATTTTGATTTCCCGGTGTCAGCCGGCTATCTCAAGCGGTGAGATAAGCGCTCCCACTTTTTGTGACAAGGCGGCAAAGAACTGCTACAATAATCTGAGACCAGGAGATCAGCTATGGGCGGTTATATCATGGACATGCGCAGGCTCGTAGGACACAGGACCTTGATCCATTGTGCGGCGAGTATCATCTGTGTGAACGAGAGAGGGGAGCTCCTTCTCGGCAGGCGTACAGACAACCATAAATGGGGTTATTCCGGCGGCGCAGTGGAAATAGACGAGAAAGTAGAGGACTGCGCGCGGCGGGAGCTTCTTGAAGAGATGGGCATCACGGCTGAGGAACTGGAGTTTTTTTATGTGAATTCCGGGCCGGAGACGCACTATGTCTATCCCAACGGAGACGAGGTCTCCAACGTGGAGATCGTTTATATCTGCCGGAACTATCACGGCGAGATCCGCCGGCAGGTGGAAGAGATCGAAGAAATACGGTATTTTGGTATCGATGAGATTGACCTGGAGGACATTTCACCGCCGATACGTCCCGTATTTCGTGAATATTTCAAAAGATATAGAGATATATAAAGATTGGGAGGACCGGTGAAATGAAAAAGGCAAAGAGCATCTGCGGATTGTTGGTTGCTGCCATGATGGCAGCTTCTCTGCAGGGGCCGGTATTTGCAACGGACCGGAAAGACGGCGCGGCACAGGATGGAGCGGCTCTTCTGACCGCTAAGGCAGAGCAGCTTAAAGGTCAGTACGGGGTACTGCAGGAAGGCGAACAGGTCGTCAAGGTGGATTCGAAAGAGTATTACACCAGCATGATGTATCCTTTCGACGAGAAGACGGACGGCGGGATCATTTTCACGGATATTCGTGATTATGACCGGGACGGGGCGCCCGAACTGCTGGCGGTCCGCAGAAACCTTTCCACAGGGAGTATAGTATACGATGATGCCGCTTATGATGAAGAACTGTATGAGTATACGTATGAGATGTACGAGGCAGAAGGCGGCGAATGCGTACTTGCGGCCAGCCGTAACGTCGACGTTTACGATGTGATGAACTGGTCCATCAACTTTAAGAGTCTCACCGTCTTTTTGCATGAGACGGATCAGTATACAGATATATTTACCGAGACATTTATCAGTCAGCAGGATCATCCCTCCGACACCGGTCTGGTCCGTCTGCGCTACAACGGAAAGGATTTTGCGGAGGAAGACGGGATCCGGACGGGCTTCTGGTATACCGAGGACGGCGTGCGCTGCATGCAGCCGGTTTCGGCTGAGGCACTGCATTATTTGTCCGACAATTTCCCTACGGAGGACAGGTTCTGGACGGATCTGGTCACGGCGGATACGGAAGAAGACGAGACATTTATCAAGGTAAGAGACGAAAAGCTCGGTCAGCTCGGATTGAAGCTCGTCAAGACGCGCCAGGACTTCACGGATTCCTATAGTGTGGAAGAAATGAATGACGAACAGCTGGCACAGATGGACATCGATTTTGCGGCAATCTCGGCAATTGACTGCTATATGCCGGCCGGGGGAACCGAGACGAGGCTTGCCTTCATTACCGAGTACACGGACAGGCTGATGGACGAGGACGGTATGACCAACATTAACCGCCTTGTCAGTCTTGAAAAAATTGCAGTAGAATAACCCTGATATTACAACAGCCCGGCGGACCGCATAGTGGTCCGCCGGGCTGTCTGCATGCAAGCGCGACAGCAGGCGCACTATTTTAAGCAGGGTCTGAACTTTTTGAGTTACAAGTCACTCCACACCAGATTCGACGTGTTTTTGAGCGTCGGAACGCTCAAAAACCGGAGTTTTACGGCGTTCGGCGTTTCGCGAAGCGAAATTGGAATCGCCGGACGCAACGTTACCGTCACACCCTGGTCAGGGTGTGACGAGATAACCTTTTTGAACGCAAGACCATGGCCACAAATATGCCGATGCATGACATGCATATGGATTTACAGTATAATATATACAGCAATCGAATAGACTGACAGGAAAGGCTTGACTTGATCATGGAAACGAATGACAGAAAAAAATTCAACGAAGAATTAAATCGTTTGCTGATGGAGGAAAGTGTCAGGCATATGAGTGTCTTCGCTCAGCATGCCGGTACCAATACACTTCGACACAGCTACAGAGTGGCGCAGAAGAGTTTTGATCTTGCGGAGAGATTTGGCTGGGATATCGATGAAAAGGAACTTGCCAGAGGAGCTCTGCTGCACGATTATTATCAGTACAGCGTGAGGGATGAAGGACTCAATGTTTTGCAGGCATTCAGGCATGGCACTACGCATCCCCGTGTTGCCGCAGAAAATGCGGACAGGGATTTCGGGCTCACAGACAAGGAGATGAATATCATAAGGTCTCATATGTGGCCGCTGACTCTGCGGACTATGCCCAAATCCAAAGAGGCCGCACTGGTATGCCTGGCTGACAAATATATCGCCACAAAGGAAATGGTATTCCACAACTTTTAATGGGAGACAGAAGAGACAGGCAGTGCCGGACTGGTTTTCACCCGGCATCGTAAAATGTCTGAGCCAGCGCATGCATCTTCAACACCATCGAATCGAACCATGTAAAAACAGCGCAACCCGAAAGAGAGGTGACAGGTTATGGAAGGGAAAACCGTTCCTCATAAGGAAGTCAGCACGGATCAAGACAGAAGCAGCATCAATAAGATCCCGGACTCTGTGAATGACGCTGAAAACAATAAGGGGAATGGTGATCATGTGACAGATTCCGAGAAGACTGTTGAGAAGAAAACATCTGTCAAAAACGGGATCGTGCGTATGATCCTGGTCCTGCTGTCGTTAGTGCTGGAAGTAGCGGTCATTTTTCTGCTTCTGCATTTTGCCGGATCCAAGGCTGGCTGGATCTACAGTATTATACATATTATATCGATGATCCTTGTCCTGATGATCTATGGCAGTCACAGGACGGCGTCGATCCGGATGACCTGGATCATACTGATCCTGGTCCTGCCGATTGTCGGGACAGTGCTGTATTTTCTGATCGGCCTCAACGGCTATACAATACAGATGCGAAAGCGCTATGTAAGGCTGGACAAAAAGCTTTTTCCGCTGCTGCCTGAAAACGAGGACGTATTCAGGCGTGCCAGCGCCAGGTCCGGCAGACTGACCGGTGTTATGCAGTATATCAGGAAAAATGCGGGATACCCGGTCTATGAAAATACAAGGGTGACCTATTATGATGATGCTCTGAAGGGACTGGAGGCGCAGAAAGAGGAACTGGCAAAAGCGGAGCACTTTATTTTCATGGAGTATCATGCCATAGAGGATGCGGAATCCTGGCACGAGATCCGGGATATCCTTGCGGAAAGAGCCGGGGCGGGTGTGGAAGTCCGTATCTTCTATGATGATATGGGAAGTGTCGGGTTTATCACCACGGACTTTGTGAAGCGGACAAAAGCCCTTGGAATACAGTGCCGCGTATTCAATCCATTTACGCCCGGACTGAATCTCTTCCTCAACAACCGTGATCACCGCAAGATCACCGTCATTGACGGTAAAGTCGGTTTCACCGGCGGATATAACCTGGCCAATGAATATTTCCACAGGACAGAGCCCTATGGCTTCTGGAAGGATACCGGCATCCGCCTGGAAGGAGACGCGGTCCGGAGTCTGACCATTACTTTTCTGGAGATGTGGAATGCCATCAGCAATAAGGATAAGGATGACAAGGATTACAGCAAGTATCTTCCTTCTGTATCTTTCCCGAAGGCTCATGGCTTCGTACAGCCCTATGCGGATTCTCCTATGGACGATATCCCCGTGGGAGAGGATGTGTATATGAGCCTGGCGGAGAACGCACAGGACTATGTCTGGTACATCACACCATACCTGATCATCACGGACGAAATGAATCACGTTTTGTCTCTGGCGGCAAAGAGAGGCGTTGATGTCAGGATCATCACACCCGGCATTCCAGATAAAAAGATCGTTTACAGCCTGACACGCTCTTACTATAACGGGCTGGCCCGTAACGGCGTCCGGATCTTTGAGTTTACACCCGGCTTTTGCCATGCAAAGATGTGTGTCTCGGACGACATTGTGGCTGTCTGCGGAACAATCAATCTGGATTACCGCAGCCTCTACCATCACTTTGAGAACGGCTGTCTGTATGCGGACTGCCAGGCAGTCATGGATACAAAGCGCGACTTTGAAGAGACCTTTGCCCTTTGCAATGAAGTGACCGAGTACTACGTCAGCGGTCGCGGAGCTCTCATGCGTTTCAAGCATATGCTTCTTCGCCTTGCCGCGCCTTTAATGTGAGTTGTCAGTCATTCGGAATCCGGTATGGGAAAGGAGGAGTCTATGTTTGACAAGAAATTGTATCGTTCGGATATGGTAAGATGTGTACTCTGCAGCGACGCTCCATGCACCAAAGCCTGCGGCAGGATCGATCCGGCACGGATGCTGCGCAGCATCTGGTTTGACAATGAAAAAACAGCGGCGGACCTGTTCCCTGTGAAAAACCCGTGTACAGACTGCTCAGCTCCCTGTGAGGCGGCATGTGTCCGCGCGTGGGAGGTTCCCATCCGAAGCCTGATGTGCAGACTCCACGATGAGGTGAAACCTGCATTGGAGATTCCTTCTCCGGATACAGAAGAGAGACTGGCAGCAGATTTCTGCGGCATACGGCTGGAAAACCCCTTCCTGCTCTCATCCTCTGTCGTGGCAAGTACATATGATATGTGCGCCAGGGCTTTTGAGGCCGGATGGGCGGGCGCAGCATTCAAGACGATCTGCTCCTTTGAGATCCACGAAGCCTCACCCAGATTTTCCGCGATCACGGGGGCGGACGGAAATATTATCGGCTTCAAAAATATAGAACAGCTCTCGGATCACAGTGTGATGGAAAACATGGAGATTTTCCGCCGTCTGAAAGAAAAATACCCCTCCAAATTTATCCTTGCATCCATCATGGGGAAGGATGAGTCTGAATGGGAGATGCTGGCACATCTTTGTGAGGAAAACGGTGCGGATGCTATTGAACTCAATTTCTCATGTCCCAATATGGCGGAAGGCGGCCTTGGATCTGACATAGGACAGATTCCGGAGCTGGTAGAATGTTACACTGCCGCCGCCAGCCGTGGAGTGAAAATCCCCGTTCTGGCAAAACTGACTCCCAATGTTGCCAGAATGAGCCCTGCTGCAGAGGCCGCCATGCGGGGAGGCGCGAGCGGGATCGCTGCCATCAATACCATCAAGAGCATCATCGATGTCAACCGCCACACCTACCGATCAGCTCCTGCGGTGCACGGCATGTCCGCGGTCGGCGGCTACAGCGGCAATGCAGTCAAACCCATTGCTCTGCGCTTTATAGCGGAGCTGGGACAGAATCCGGCCCTGTCCGGCATGCATCTCAGTGCCATGGGCGGCATAGAGAACTGGTCTGATGCCCTGGAATACATTTTGCTGGGCGCCGGAACGGTACAGGTCACTACAGCCGTCATGCAGTACGGCTACCGTATCATCGACGATCTCAAAGCCGGTCTCAACTATTACCTTGCGGAAAAAGGTCTCGACAGCATTGAGGAGATCAGGGGAGCTGCCCTGGATTATGTCAGCGAAAATACCGATGTGCTCGAACGGGATACGGTGATCTTCCCCAAATTCAACCGCGACAAATGCATAGGCTGCGGCAGATGCTCTGTTTCCTGTGCAGACGGAGGGCACCAGGCCATCCGGATGAACGAAGACCGCCGTCCTGTCCTGAACGGAAAGAAATGTGTAGGCTGTCACCTCTGTGTTCTCGTATGTCCGCAGAGGGCCATCAGCTCCAGCCGCAAAAGGATCGCCAAACCGTAAACAGCAAGGAGAAAAGGATTAAAGAATGCAGTACGAAGGAGATGTCTACAGACCGCCCAGTGAGGCAAGGAGCCTGATCATTCAGGTTACCATCGGTTGTTCACATAATACATGTACATTCTGCCATATGTACACGGGAAAACAGTTCCGTATCAGGAAGCGGGAGGAGATCCTGCGGGATCTGGAGGAATGCAGCATTGAATACGGAAGATACGTCCGCAGGGTGTTTTTTGCGGACGGAGATGCGCTGATCGTAAAGACACCGCTCCTTCTGGAACTGCTGGCTTATGTCAAAGACCACTTTCCCTATGTGGAGCGTGTCACTGCTTACGGAACGGCTTCGGATGTGCTGCGCAAGTCTGAAGAGGAACTTACTGCACTCGCGAAGGCAGGTCTGGAAATGGTCTATCTGGGAGCGGAGTCGGGAGACGATGAGATCCTCAGACAGATCCAAAAGGGACAGACAGCCGCAGAACTGATTGAGGCAGGCCGAAAACTGAAACGCTGCGGGATCAAGACATCTGTGACGCTGATCTCGGGACTGGGCGGACCGGACGGCATGGAGAAGCATGCACTGGAAAGCGCAAAGCTCATCAACGAAATGAATCCGGAATATGCCGCCATCCTCTCCCTGCAGCTGCGGGAGGATTCTCCCATGGCCCGGGAGGTACTGCGCGGGGAGCGTCAGCTCCTGACAGCGGATCAGACCGTGGAGGAGACGGAGATCTTCCTGCGGGCGATCGACTCTCCGGGCACGGTTTTCCGGTCCAACCACGCCTCCAATTTTGTGGCTCTGGCAGGTGTCTTCAATCAGGACATTCCTCTTATGCTGCAGCAGCTTGAGGAGGCAAAGGCAAAACAGCGATACCGTCCGGAATGGATGCGGGAACTTTGACCGCATTACGCGCGACAGCATGCGAAGTTTTCATTTTACATGTTTGCGCGAACTATCCCCATGGCCACAAAACATGAATATAAATAGAATGCCCTCTGAACATTACGCTTTTGCGGGATGTCCGGAGGTCATTTAATGATTATGGTCACACCCGGGACAGGGTGTGACCATACAGGAAGCAAGGATTGTGCTGTGGATCATGCAGCACTCTTATTATTTTGCGGCGCGCTTAGCGGCGAGCTTCTCGAGAAATTCGTCGCCGTAGCCATATTTTTCAACGACGAAATCGAGATCTTTGTCACCGCGGCCGGAGAGATTGACCAGGATGGAACCGGTAGCACCGGTTCTGGCAACGCGGATCGCGTATGCAAGAGCGTGAGAACTCTCGATCGCCGGAATGATGCCCTCGTGCCTGGAGAGCAGGAAGAGTGCCTCGATGGCATCGTCATCATCGACCGTAGTGTATTTGACGCGGTCCATCTTGTGAAGCAGGGCATGTTCGGGACCTGCAGCAGGATAATCCAGGCCGCTGGCATTGGAATAGACGGGTGCGGGATCTCCGTTTTCGTCCGCGAGCATGATGCTTTTGAAGCCGTGCATGATACCTTCTGTGCCGTAGTTGATGGAGGCGGCATGGTCACCCAGTTTGGGACCGCGGCCGAGGGGCTCTACGCCGATCAGCTCAACGGGATCCGCAAGGAAAGGTGTAAACATACCGATCGAGTTGGAACCTCCGCCCACGCAGGCAGCGACCTGGTCCGGCAGGTGGCCTGTCTGCTCGACAAACTGTGCCCTGGCTTCTTCGCCGATGCAGAACTGGAAGTCACGGACCATCAGCGGGAAGGGATGAGGGCCTGCAGCCGTTCCGATGCAGTAAACCGCATCTTTGTACTCTCTGGAATATGCCATAAAAGCAGCATCAACGGCTTCTTTGAGGGTCTTGAGGCCGAAACTTACCGGAACGACATTTGCGCCCAGAAGTTTCATGCGGGTTACGTTGGGAGCCTGCTTGGCAATGTCGACTTCGCCCATGTAGATATCGCACTCGAGTCCGAAATAGGCGGCCGCTGTTGCAAGAGCAACACCGTGCTGACCCGCACCTGTCTCGGCAATCAGTTTCTTCTTGCCCATGTACTTGGCCAGAAGTCCTTCGCCCATGCAGTGGTTGAGTTTGTGGGCGCCGGTATGGTTGAGATCCTCCCGCTTGAGATAGATCTGCGTTCTGCCCAGGAGATTGGACAGGTTCTGGCAATGGTAGACCGGTGTGGGACGGCCCTGGAAATCCTTGCGGATACGGCGGAGCTCGGCGATGAACTGCGCGGACTGGGCGATGGTATTGTAAGCCTCTGCATATTCATTAAAAGCCTTGATCAGCTCGGGATCTTTAAGATAGTTGCCGCCATATTCTCCGAAATATCCGTCCTGAGAGGGGTATTCCTTGAGATAATTGTCAAAATCACGATATTTGTTCATGTCATATTGCCTTTCTGAATAGATAAAT
>Ga0256405_10005533_pt1 | contig 21660 bp, 18 predicted proteins | sample RumenRJG_02DNA_FD_189096 | JGI IMG/M metagenome (GOLD analysis project Ga0256405, IMG submission 189096) | Bovine rumen microbial communities from Lethbridge, Alberta, Canada - RJG_02 | ecosystem: Host-associated > Mammals > Digestive system > Stomach > Rumen | place: Canada: Alberta... | reverse complement strand
CATGATGCCGGCGATGTCGTCGCCGAGCAGCGGTTTCAGCGCCTCGACATCGACGAGGCCCATCTCGTTGGACTTCACCTCGACGACATCCAGGCCGCAGACCGCGGCGCTGGCCGGGTTGGTGCCATGGGCGCTGTCCGGAACAATCACCTTCGTGCGTTTCAGGTCGCCACGGCTCATGTGGTACTGGCGCATGATCATCAGGCCGGTCAACTCGCCATGGGCGCCTGCGCAGGGCAGGAAGGTGAAATGCGCCATGCCGGTAATCGCAGCAAGAGCCTTGTCCATACCGTCATAGACTGCCTGGGCTCCGGCAACGGTCGAAGCCGGCTGCAACGGGTGCAGACCCTGGAAACCGGGCATGTTGGCGATCTCTTCGTTGATCTTTGGATTGTATTTCATGGTGCAGCTGCCGAGCGGATAGAAGCCCGTGTCCACACCGAAATTCATCTGGGAGAGGTTCGTGTAATGGCGGACCACATCGATCTCGCTGACCTGCGGGAGGTCCGGGGCGGTACCGCGGCGGAGTTCCGCCGGGAGTTCTTTCAGGCAACGGCCATATTTGTTTTCCGGAAGGGTGAATCCCTTCCTGCCTTCCTTCGAAAGTTCGAAAATAAGCTTGTCGTAGTATTTCATGGCTATACCTCCTTGACCAGGGCGACCAGGGCGTCGATCTCAGCCTTGGTGCGCTTTTCCGTTACACAGAAACTGACATATCCTTCCTCGGTCTGCAAAGCGGCGAAGAATCCGCCGTCCAGCAGTTTCTGCTGGAGTTTGTCGACCGGGACGAGCGGCTTGAGCACGAATTCCTTGAGGAACGGGGCGTCGAAGACTTCTTCGAACTTGCCGGTCTTCAGGAGTTCGTCATGCAGGTAATGCGCGCCGCCATAACTCAGGCAGTTGACTTTCTTGAGGCCGTCCGGTCCCATCAGGGAGGCGTACATGGTCACGAAGAGCGCCATGAGGCTCTCGTTGGAGCAGATGTTGCTGGTCGCTTTCTCGCGGCGGATGTGCTGCTCGCGGGCCTGGAGGGTCAGGACAAAGCAGCGGCGGCCTTCCGCATCCGTGGTCTGGCCGACGATACGGCCCGGCATCTTGCGGACATAATCCTTGCGGCAGGCCATGAAACCGACGTAAGGACCGCCGTAGCAAAGCGGAATGCCCAGCGGCTGGCCGTCACCGACCGCCACGTCGAAGTCCCACTCGCCCGGGGTCTTGATGACGGCAAGGGCGGACGGGTCGCAGTATTCGACCACGATGGCCTTCGCTTCATGGACCGCCTCGGCGAAGCCGGCATAATCCTCGATGATGCCATAGCGGTTGACGGCAGGCAGGATGACCCCGGCGACATCGCCGGCGGCCAGTTCCTTCCGGAGGCTCTCCAGACTGGTCCGTCCGTTGACCGTCTCGACATAGCCGAGTTCCGTTCCATGGAACTTGGAGTAGGTCTCGACGACCTTCAGGACGTTCGGGAGCAGGCCCTTGGAAAGGAGCACGCGGGTTTTCTTCTTGGTGCAGGCGATGGCCATGCGGACCGCCTCGGCGGCAGCCGTCGGACCGTCATACATGGAAGCATTGCTGATGTCCATGCCGGTCAGTTCGCAGATCATGCTCTGGTATTCGAAGATATAGCGGAGGGTACCCTGCGAGATTTCCGCCTGGTACGGCGTATAGGCCGTCAGGAACTCGCTGCGGGAAGTCAGATACGGAATCACGGCCGGAGTGTAGTGGTCATAGGCACCCGCGCCGACGAAGACCTTGAGTTTCGCGTCCTTGCTGTCCAGGTCCTGGAAGAAGTCGCGCACCTCCTGCTCGGACATGGCGTCCGGCAGGTCATACTCACCCTTGTACAGACAATCCGCCGGAACGTCGCTGTACAGCGCATCGAGGCTGTCAACCCCGATGCGCTCCAGCATCAGACGGATATCTTCCTCGGTATGAGGAAAATAAGAGAATGTCGCCATGGGCTTACTCGGTCATGTTCTTGTAGGCGGCGGCATCCATGAGGGCGTCGAGTTCCGCCTTGTCGCTCATGCGGACCTTGATGATCCAGTTCTCATAGGCGTCCTGGTTGATCAGTTCAGGCTCGTCCTCGAGGGCTTCATTGACCTCGACGACCTCGCCGCTGACGGGGCTGATCAGGTCGCTGGCAGCCTTGACGCTTTCGAGCGCACCGAAATCCTCACCGGCTTCGACCTCGTCTTCCACGTCCGGAAGATCGACATACGTAATATTGCCCATTTCTTTCTGTGCGAAATCAGAGACACCGACGACGGCGATGTTGCCTTCAACCTTTACCCATTCGTGGGACTCGCTGTAGAGGAGTCCTTCAAGTACTTTGCTCATAGTTATCGAAGTTTGAATGTTTATGATTATTTCTTGTAATTGGTCTGATAGAAACGTTTCTTGACGACCTTGCCCGGGAAGGTCTTCTTGCGGATATGGATCCAGAGCGGGGTGTCCAGGGCGGCATACGCCTTGTCGACCAGGGCGAAGCAGATGCTCTTGTCCAGGGAAATGCTGTGGTAGCCGGTGGTCACGATGCCGACCTCGGTGCCGTCTTCCAGTTCGACCGGGTATCCGGCGCGCGGAATGGCCTTGTCCTCGATTTCGATGCCGACCAGCTTGCGGACGATGTTGCCGGCCTTCTGGTCCGCCAGGGCCTCCTTGCCGATGAACTCTTCCTTGTCCATCTTGCAGAACATGCCGAGTCCGGCCATGACCGGGGAGATGTCGGCGCTGAGTTCGTCACCGTACAGCGGCAGACCCGCCTCAAAACGCAGGGTGTCGCGGCAGCCCAGGCCGCAAGGGGTCACACCCGCCTCCAGCAGCTGCTTCCAGAAGAGGACTGTCTGCTCCGGGGTGGCATAGATCTCGAAACCGTCTTCGCCGGTGTAACCGGTACGGCTGACGATCACGCGCTTGCCGCCGACGGTGAAGTCGCGGTAGGTGTAGAAGGTCAGGTCGGCGGCTTCCTGCATGCCGAGGACGCTCACGAGGGTCTTCTCGGCGTCCGGCCCCTGGAGGGCGATCTGGCCCCAGTTGTCGGACTGGTTGTCGACGGTGACCGCATAGCCCTTGGCCTGCTCCTGCATCCAGGCATAGTCCTTGGCGATGTTGGCCGCATTGATGACGAGCAGGTAGCAGTCCGGGACGAACTCCTTGTATACCAGCAGGTCATCGACCGTACCGCCATCCGGGTACAGCATCATGCCATAGAGGACCTGTCCGTCCTTCATCCCGCGGATGTCATTGGTAAAGATATGATTCACGAACTTTTCCGCATCCGGGCCGGTGATGAAGACTTCGCCCATGTGGGAGACGTCGAACATGCCGACATGGTGGCGGACGGCGTTGTGTTCATCCGTGATGTTGGTGTACTGGATCGGCATCATGAAGCCGGCGAACGGGCTCATCTTGGCGCCCAGGGCCACATGGCTGTCGTACAGAGGGGTGATCAGAAGTTTTTCTTCCATAATGATTCTAGTGTTATTAACAGTTGATACTTTGTATTCAGTCAAACCGGCCGTGCGGGCCGTAGGTCGCAGGATCGGCGTGATGGCGCCCGGCCAGGAACGCAGGATCCAGATAGGTCTGTTCGATCCGGTCGATTCCGGCCAGATCCTCTTCCGTCAGGGAAATCTCGTCGATCCCGCCGGACGGATTGCCGCAGAAACTCCGCAGAAGGCTGTCCTTGAACGCATCCAGCCCCATCGGACGTCCGATCCGTTCCAGTTCTTCGCGGACATTGGTGACCCGCTGCCGGACAGATGCGACGCCTTTGCTGGCGATTTTCTCCCGGGAAGGGGTGATCGCCCGCTCCAGGGCGTCGAAATCGGAATCATACAGCATGGTGCCGTGTACGATGCTGGCCTTCGGCAGCATCGTATAGGCGTTGCCGGATACCTTGCGCCCGCCTACGAGGATGTCGTTGCGGCCGGACTTCTCGGCATCCAGCCCGAGGCGGCGGAGCGCCAGGGCCAGCCGCTGGAGGAAGCGGTCGAACGTAAAGGCGACGGACGTCGAGTCGCAGACATAGGAGAGCATGACATTGCCCCGGTCCGCATACACGCAGCCGCCACCGCTCTTGCGGCGGAAGAAACGGACGTCATGGGCCCGACACCATTCCACGTTGACTTCGGCTTCCATGTCCTGATTGCGGCCGAAAATCACCGTGGGAGGAACCTGCCACATGAAAAAAGCCTCCCGCTCCCCGATTCCGGAGGCTGGCAGGAGGTCTTGGATATGGTGCGCCACATATTCCTCCATCGCCAGGTACCAGACCAGGCGGCGTTCTTCGGAATGAGGCAGCACGACGTGAATCATCAAACGTTGTTTCTATCCTGCAAATGTAGCAAAAAAGAATGCGATTTCAAGGGTTTTCAGCGAATCTTCCAATCCGAAGGATTGAAGACGGCTTCGACATCGTCCTGGACACGGTCGTCCAGGTTGTAGAAAAGATCCATGCCGACCAGATCCTCCAGGTCATCCACGCTCATCGCGTACTCGGACAGCGCCTGGGTTCCGGATTCGTTCGGGAAATAAAAGCCGATCGACACATAGTTCCCGTTCTTGCGGCGCGCCAGGAGGGCCTTGAAGAAACCGTCCGGAATGACGACCTGGTTGTCGCCGATCGTTCCGTACAGGTTGCGTCCGACGACCGGACCGCAGACGACCCAGATCCGCTTGTAATAGCGGGCCTCATTGCGGACCTGCTTTTCCAGGTCGTTCCAGACGCCGGAATTCAGGTTGTGGTTCTGCGGGCAGATGTTGGTCAGGTAGAAACATTCCTTCTGGACCTGGGAACTCCATTTCATGTCCCCCGAAGGGGCCATGTGGCCGCGGTCCCATCCCGATCCCCGGTAATCGCTGTCGTAGGCCTGGCGGCCCCTGACGGACGGATCCGGCTTGAATTCCTCCCGCCGGTCGAAATCGCCGTACAATTCGGAATCCAGCAGTTCGTACGCGACCCAGTTCGGGATCCGCATTTCCTCGTTGTAACTGAGGGTGTATCCCATGTGCTCGACAATCTGGTTGTTCTCCTTGTCAAGCAGGTACGGAATCTCCAGTCCCCGGAGCTGTTTGGATACGTCCTCCTGCCCCTCCCGGGCATTGCGGACATTCTCGGCGATGCCGCTGGCCGTCAGTTCCAGCCCGTCCCGCGCTCCATCATGTTCCCGGTACCAGGTACCGGCCAGGACCAGGACGAGCAGCAGGACGAAGGCTGCGATGGAACTTTTCTTTTTCTCCATTACAGGGCCAGTCTGAAGCCGAAGGAACCCTTGACGTTGCTGGCAGGGATCTTCGAACGGTTGGAGACACGGCAGGCATTCCAAGGGCTGGCCGCACTGCCGCCGCGCATGACATGCCATTCACTCTTCTCAACCGGCTTGCCATATTCGCCGAAGCAATCCTGGCACCATTCCCAGACATTGCCGCTCATGTCGTAGATTCCCAGTTCATTGGCCTGGTAGCCACCCACTTTGACCGGCTTGCCCTTGTCCGTGTTCTTGGTATAGGCAGCGACGGAGCCGACGGTATTGCCACCGGCGAAACGATAGCCGCGGGAACGGTTGCCGCCACGGGCGGCGAACTCCCACTCTTCCTCGGTGGGGAGGCGGAACTTGCGGCCCGTCAGCGCATTGAGTTTCAGGATGAACATCTGGGCGCCATACCAGGAGATGTTGACGACCGGACGCTCGGGCTGGCTGACATCGTTGCCGACGGGCAGGGATCCCATGACGGCCTGCCAGAGACCGGCGGTTACTTCGGTCTTGCCGATTTCGAAGCCCTGCACCGTCACTTCGTGGACCGGCTTTTCCGCGTCGTCGCCATAATCGGCCTGCTCGTCGGTCGCTCCCATGCGGAAGGTACCGCCTTCGACACCGACCATGTCAAAAGAGACGCCGGCGACCCGGATGGTTTCATTGGCGCTGACCTGCTCCCGGTCGGGCTGCTGGTCGACCACCGCCTTGACGACGGCATCCGGGCAGGATTTCCCGGTACGGACCGCCACGCGGAAGCCCAGCGCACCAGCCTTGCTGTCCGGCTGGATGCCGCCGCGCTCAAGCGCGTCGCGGACGACACGGAGAGCGCCTTCTTCAGGGCCGGCGGGATTGACCGTCAATTCTTCCGGAACGGCGTCGGCAAAACGGTCGGCGCACCATTCCCGCAGGTTCTTGACCGGCACGAAAGCGCCTTCCGACGCGGCAAACTCCCACATGGCTTCCGTCGGAATGACGAACGGGACACCGGTCATCTTGGAAAGCTTCCCGGCGAATTTCTCGGCATCTTTCCAGGATACCCGGTCGACCGGCAGGTTGTCGCCGGTCGCGGAACTCGGATTGCTGCCCATGACCGCCGTCCAGAGCGCCTGGGTGACAGGCTCCGTCGAAATGGCATAGCCGTCCAACACGACCTGATGGATCGTCGGCGTACCCTTGATCATGCGGCCGTCGCTGCGGGTTCCCATGGCAAACGTTCCGCCAGGGAGTTCTTTCATATGCAAGGCAACGCCTTTTACATCATAACTTTCTTGAACGTCAGCGAAAGTGGCGCTTGCATTGTTGCCGCCCTTTCCGCCGCAAGCGGCCACCACCAGGGAAGCCGCCATCAACCAACATGCAAATCTAATTATTCTCATAGTTCCGTAAGGAATTTATCAATCAACTTACAAATATAATGAAAAGAGTTCGTGGAAACGACGGTTCGCGGCCGAATTGACGGAAAAATCTTCGTCACGGCCTCCCTTGGAGGCAGGCAGGGCGCCGCAGATGTCCACACCGCACAAATCCGGTCCGAGCGCCGCAGCGAAGGCGCAGAGCCAGTCCAGGGACATGGTCCCCTGGTCCCAGTCCGTCCGGGCGTCTTCGGGGCGGAGGACATCCTTGTCGACAGACAGGTAGAGCGCCCGCCCGGAACGGACCTTCCCGGCGAGCAGGACCGGATTCAGGCCCGGCAGTGCATCTTCCCCGACGATATGGACCCGGTCCGGAAAACCGCCGCACTCCTCTTTCAGTTCCGGACGGATGCCGACCAGCCAGACATCCCGGAGACAGGGGTTGCTTTCCAGGGCGCTCCGCACCCAGCCGCCGCAACTGAGGATGTCGCCGAAGGCCGGAGGCTGCATGTCCGGATGGTGGTCGGCGACAACCAGGTCGAACGGCCTGTCGATCCGGTCCGTCCAGAGTTTTGAAGCATAGTGGTAATCCCCGCTGTCAATCCAATGGACCGTCCGGGTCGGGAAGGCGGAAAAGCGCTCCGCCAGGACCGCTTCCGCATCCGGGTCGCAATAGCAGTTCGTGCCTTCCAGATCCCGGCAGTCCACGACCCTGCCGCCTGTCAGGACAGGCAGGTTTTCGGCCTCCAACACCCCGGAGAAATGGACGATGACGGGTTTTTCCTGCATGATACAACGTATTTCTTCGTATAAACGGCTTCCGGGTCAATACGACCCGGAAAGATAAATGAAACTGTTCTGGAACAGCGTATAAAACAAATTTGTTTTAGGCTATAACATTTTTGTTATAACCTAAATTCGGGGCTTACTGGGCCGCGATGGCTTCCAGATTGCGGGCGTTGACGATGTTCTTGCCCTCCGCCGTGTAGCAATACTGGATCAGGTCGGCATAGTGCTCTTCGACCTTGCCGCGCACGATCTTGGACGTGGAGTTGAGCATCTTGTTCGCGATGGTGAATTCCTCGTCGCAGATGCCGACGGCAGCCGGCAGCCAGCGCTCCGGGAAAAGACCTTCATGGCGGCCGCCCTTCTTGTAGGAATCGACCTCGGCCTGGAGGATTTCCAGCATGGCGCGGCGTCCTGCCTCGCTGTCCGGATCCAGTCCCTTCTTCTGGACTGCCTCTTTCAGCGCAGCCTTGTCCGGAACGATGAGGGCGATGCAGTAAGGATTCTGGTTGTTGTGCAGGACACAGGCATTGACATATTTCGATCCGTCGGTCAGGCTGTCTTCGAAACCTTCCGGCGAATACTTCTCACCGTCGGAAGAAATGAGCAGGCTCTTGAAGCGGCCCACGACATACAGGAATTCCGGATCTTCCGGGCAGATGTAGCCCATGTCTCCGGTATGGAGCCAGCCGTCGATGACGGTATCGGCCGTCGCCTTGGGATTCTTCCAGTATCCGGCCATGACATTCTCGCCCCGGATGACGATCTCGCCGCGGGTTCCGTTCGGGACCTGGTTGCCATCCGCATCGAGGATGACGCAGTCCATCGGCTTGACCAGCCGGCCGGAAGAGCCGAAACGGGCATGACCGGCGGAATTGGAACAGATGATCGGGGTCGCCTCCGTCAGGCCGTATCCCTGAAACATCGGCATGCCGACCGCACAGAAGAAACGCTGCAGTTCGATGTCCAGCAGGGCGCCGCCGCCCACGAAGAACTTCATGCGGCCGCCGAAGCTTTCCCGGACATTCTTGAAGACCAGTTTGTCAAACAGGTCGACCAGCGGCTTGCGCCAGAAGGTGCCTCCTGTTCCGCGGTTGTAATATTCCTTATTGTACTTGATGGCATTGTCCAGGGCGAAATGGAAGAGTCTCTCCACCTTCGGTCCTTTTTTCTTGATGCCGTTCTCGATGTTCTTCTTGAAGTTGCGGGCCAGGGCCGGAACGGAAAGCATGGCATGCGGACGGGTTTCCGCGATGGCCGCCGGGACATTGCGCAGGGTCGCCAGGGCATTCTTGCCGATCGGGACGAAGGCGATGGACCCGCCGTAGAACATCATCGTATACATGCCGGCCACATGCGCGAAGCAATGGTCGAGCGGCAGGATGATCAGCATGACGTCGTTCTCGTCCAGGGTGATCACGGAGTTGCCCTGGGCCACGTTGGCGGTATAGTTGCGGTGGGTCAGCAGGATGCCCTTCGGATCGGCCGTCGTGCCGGACGTATAGGAGATGTTGGCGTAGTCGTCCGGACCGACCGAACGGTAACGGGCCTCGAACAGATCCCGGTGGTCCCGGAGGAACCGGTCTCCCATCTGCTGGACCTCCGACATCCGGATCTCCTTCTCTTCCAAGGATTTGAAATCAAATGCCGTATCGTCGAAGACAATGACCTTCTCGACAGCCGGGCATTCCGGCAGGATGGCACGGATCTTCGGCAGGTGGTTGCCGGACACCAGGATCCATTTGGACTCAGAATGGTTGATCCGGAATACCAGGTCCTTCCCTTCCCCGAGGTTCACGGAAAGCGGAACATCGGTCGCACCGGCGTACATGGCACCCAGTTCAGCCAAGATCCACATCGCCCGGCTTTCGGAAAGCAAGGCGATTTTGTCACCTTTTTCCAGGCCGAGGGCCATGAGACCGGCGCCGATGCGGTAAGCCTGCTCCCGGGTCTGTTCCTGGGTGATGGTCTGCCACTGGCCGCCGACCTTCTCGCGGAGGTAGACATGGTCGGCGAACTGCCGGGTATATTTTTCTACAAAATCAATGATGGTTGTTCTTTCTGCCATGACAAATTGGTTTTATCGTTCGTGCAAAGATAGGAAGAATCCGAAGAATCTTCATATATTTGTATGAATGATCCCGGCATTCCGGCATGCGGAAGCCGCATTTCCTGATCCCAGACCATGAAAAACAATGAATTTGACGTCATCATCATCGGCGGGGGCATCACCGGCGCCGGCACGCAGCGCGACTGCGCGATGCGGGGACTGCGGACGCTCCTGATCGAGCGGAGCGACATTGCCACCGGGGCGACGGGACGCAATCACGGCCTCCTCCATTCCGGTGCCCGCTACGCGGTCCATGATGGCGAATCCGCCCGGGAATGCATCCGGGAGAACCGGATTCTCCGGCACATCGCCGCCCATTGCGTGGAAGAGACGGAGGGACTGTTCATTTCCCTCCCCGAAGATGATCCTTCCTATCAGCAGACTTTCATCAGCCGTTGCCTGGAAGCCGGCATCGAGGCCCGCGCCATCGACCCGGCCGAAGCCATCCGGATGGAACCGTCCGTCAACCCCGCCCTGACCGGCGCCGTCGTCGTCCCGGACGGCAGCGTGGACCCGTTCCGGCTCTGTGCCGCCAACATGCTCGATTCCAAACTGCGCGGCGGGCAGGTGCTCCTCTATACGGAAGTGACCGGTTTCGTCCGGGAAGGCGACGCCATCACCGGCGTCCGGACACGGAACGTACAGACCGGCGAGGAACGCACCTACTATGCTCCCGTCACCGTCAATGCCGCCGGCATCTGGGGACAGAAGATGGCGGACCTGGCCGGCGTGCCGCTCCGAATGTTCCCGGCGAAAGGCTCCCTGCTGGTCTTTGCCCACCGGATCAACAACGTCGTCCTCAACCGCTGCCGGAAGCCGTCCAACGCCGATATCCTCGTGCCGGGCGACACCGTCTGCGTCATCGGAACCACCTCGACCCGCATTTCCTTCGAGGAGTGCGACCATGTCGCCGTGACCCCGGATGAAGTCAACCTGCTGATCTCCGAGGGTGCGAAACTCGCCCCCAGCCTCGCCTCCACGCGTATCCTGCGGGCCTATGCCGGCGTCCGGCCGCTGGTCAGCGCAGACAACGATTCTTCCGGACGCAACATCTCGCGCGGCATCGTCTGCCTCGACCACGAGCAGCGGGACGGACTGAAAGGATTTGTTACGATCACAGGTGGCAAACTCATGACATACAGACTGATGGCAGAAATGGCAACAGACGTGGTATGCCGCAAGCTGGGAGTGGAACGGTCCTGCGAAACCGCCAGCACACCCCTGCCCGGATCGGAAGGGAAATCCCTGCGGGACGTCGCCGAGAAGATCTGGGAAAACCCGACCACCGCCCAGAAGGCCATGACCGGCCGGCTGGGCAGCAACGCCGCCCGCCTCAAGACAGAAGACCGGTATGACCAGGCGCTCGTTTGCGAATGCGAAGAAGTGACGGCCGGCGAGATCGAGTCCGCCATCGAACGGCTGGACATCACGACGCTGACCGACCTGCGCCGGCGGACCCGGCTTGGCATGGGTACCTGCCAGGGGCAGTTGTGTACCTGCCGTGCGGCCCATCTGCTTGCCGTTGCCCGCGGCTGCGCTCAGAAGGAACGGGAAGACATGCGGGATTTCCTTTCGGAACGGTGGAAAGGCTGCCTGCCCATCGGCTGGGGCGACACCCTGCGGGAAGCGGAATATACGCAATGGGTCTATAAACACGTCCTCGGCCTATGAAATTCGATACCGTCATCATCGGCGGCGGCCTGGCCGGCCTGACAGCCGGCATCTGCCTCCAGAAAGCCCGGCGCACGACCGCGGTCATCAGTACCGGTCAGAGCGCCCTCCATTTCTTTTCCGGGGCCTTCGAGACCTTGGGAAACGACACCAGGACCATCGAACTGTTCGGCGAAGCGGGCATCCGCCTGCATTACCGGGAGGGATGGCGCCTGATGCCGCTGGGGTCCTTCCGGGAAGCCACCCTCTCCCTGGAAGACATCCGCTTCTTCGAAGAACGGAAAGTCGGGCGCAAAGCACTGATCCTCAACTTCCTCGGTTATTCGGATTTCTTTCCGGAGTTCATCGCCGAAGGCCTGCGGAGCACCGGGACGGCCTGCCGGACCGGCATCCTGCGCATTCCCGAAGTCGAGGTCCTGCGCCTCTCCCCCAGCGAGGTCCGTTCCGTCCACATCGCCCGTGCCATGGACAAGGTCTGGGAAAAGGTCGTCCAGGAGATCCGGCTGCTGCACAGGGACGAGGACGTCATCATCCTGCCGCAGGTGTTCGGACTGTCGGATCCGACCGTCCCCGGACAACTGCAAGGCGCCGTGCCCGCCAAGGTCATTTTCGCCGGCACGCTTCCGCCTTCCGTACCGGGCATCCGTACCCAATGGCAGCTCCGCCGCCGGTACGAAGTCCTCGGCGGCACCTTCCTGCTGGGCGATGAAGCCCGGGAAGCCGTTTTCGACGGACCCGTCCTGAAGCAAATCCTGACGCGCAACCTGGGAGCCCATCCGCTCGAAGCGGACCATTTCATCCTGGCCTCCGGATCCTTCTTCTCGAAAGGCCTCTCTTCCAGCCCCACAGGCATCCGGGAACCGCTTTTCGGCCTGGATGTCAGCGCTTCCTCCGACCGGAATGCATGGTATGATGCCGATTTCCATGCAGACCAGCCTTATATGGGATTCGGCGTCCTTACCGACAGCAGGCTGCATGCCCTGAAAGACGGCCGACCGCTCGCCAACCTTTTCGCCGCCGGTTCCATCCTCGGCGCGACCCGGCCGGAACTGGGCTCCGGCGCCGGGCTCGCCATCCGTTCCGCCTTTGCCATCACCGACTTCCTGACCGCCTGATACCATGACCCTGCAAGCCTATACGCAAAGCGCCCACAATTTCGAGGAGTGCATGAAATGCACCATCTGCACGGCCTACTGTCCCGTCCTGCAGGTCAATCCCCTGTATCCCGGGCCCAAGCAGGCCGGCCCCGACGGGGAACGGCTCCGCCTCAAAGACCCGTTCTTCTTCAACCAGGCGCTGAAATACTGCATGAACTGCAAGCGCTGCGAGGTCGCCTGCCCGTCCGGCGTCCAGGTCGCCGACCTGATCCAGGCAGCCCGCATCCGATATGACCATACGCCCCCGCGATTCCGGGACCGCATCCTCGCCTCCACCGACCTGATGGGGACCCTGGCCCGGCCTTTCGCTCCCCTCGTCAACGGCATGACGTCCCTGGCCCTGACGCGGAAAACCCTGGATGCCACCCTCGGCATCGACCACCGCCGGGTCTTCCCGAAATACAGCGGACGCAGTTTCGAGAGCTGGCTCAGGCACCATGCCCGGGAACAGGCCGCCTATTCCCGGCAAGTCGCCTATTTCCACGGTTGCTATGTCAATTACAACTACCCGCAACTGGGGAAAGACCTGGTCAAGGTCCTCAACGCCCTGGGCATCGGCGTCCAACTCCTCGACAAGGAGAAATGCTGCGGTGTCGCCATGATCGCGAACGGGATGTCCTCCCAAGCCGCCAGGAACGCCGCAGTCAATCTCGGCGCCCTCCGGAAAGCGACCGGCCGGGGCCTGCCCGTCATCGCGACCTCTTCCACTTGCACCTTTACCATCCGGGATGAGTATCCCGCCCTGCTGGGGCTGGACAATGGCGATGTCCGGGAGAACCTGTTGCTGGCGACCCGCTTCATCCTGGAACGGATCGACGAGGGGGCGCACCTCCGTTTCAAGCCGGATTTCCACCTGAAGATCGCCTATCACGTTCCCTGCCACCTGGAGAAACTGGGCTGGGGCATCTTCTCGGAAAGGCTGCTGCGGATGATTCCCGGCATCGAATGCACCCTGCTGGACTCCGCCTGCTGCGGCATGGCGGGAACCTATGGCTTCAAGAAAGAGTATTACGCGTATTCCCAGGAAATCGGGCGGCCGCTGTTCGAACAGATCCGCCGCGAAGCACCGGATGCGGTCGCCTGCGACTGCGAGACCTGCAAATGGCAGATCGAGATGAGTACCGGCTACCCGGTCCTCCATCCCGTATCCATCCTGGCCGCCGCACTGGAAGACTGAACCATGGAGACACCCCTGCATACGGAACGCCATCCCTTCGAACCCTTCCTTCCCCGGGAAGCCTGCATCCTGTTCCTCGGAAGTTTCCCGCCCCAGCCCAAACGCTGGAGCATGGACTTCTACTACCCCAACTGGATCAACGATTTCTGGCGGATCTGCGGTCTGCTGTTCTACGGATCACGCAACTGGTTCGAAGTCCCCGACGAGAAACGCTTCGACAAGGAAAGGATCATGGCTTTCTGCACCGGGAAGGGCTTTGCCATGTTCGACACCGCCACGGAAATCAGACGCCTGCAGGACAACGCCTCCGACAAGTTCCTGGAAGTGGTCACGCCGACGGACATTCCGGCCCTGCTGCAGCAGATTCCTGCCTGCCGGGCCCTGGTCACCACCGGCCAGAAAGCGACAGACGTACTGGTGGAAACCTACGGATGCGAAGAGCCGCAAATCGGTCATTATTCGGAAGTTGTAATCGCTGGCCGGAAGTATCGCTTCTATCGGATGCCCTCCACGTCCCGGGCCTATCCGCTGGCGCTGGAAAAGAAAGCGGCCCTGTATGCCATCCTCTTCCGGGATCTCGGCCTGCTATAGCCGGCAGATATGCCGCTCGACCGGCTTGGTGCCGTCGGACACTTCGAAACAGTCCGTCCCGTCAGGCAGCCGGACCCGCGCGAACGTCCAGGTCCGGTGCTCCCGGACCGCCTGCTTGGCGGCCGCCAGCGCTTTCTCGCCGTCCGGATAGGAAAAGACCAGGATGTCCGGGTCTCTCTCCGCCGTCAGGTTGCTTCCTTTCCGTTCATACGCCAGCATCCGGGCGTCTTCTTTCCGGGACTGCTGCTCGTCATAGGCCCGGTCCCACTCCCGGTAATACTCCATTTTCGGATCTTCGAACAGGGACAGTTGCTCGAAGCTTTCGTGAGTCAGCCGGGAGACCCCCATCCCGACCTGCCGGATCGGCGTCACCTTGTCCCAGACTTCAACCAGCATCCGGCGCGCCTCGTTGAGAATCAGGGCCGTGATATCCGTCGGCTGGGTCAGGGTGCACTGCCGCTGGGCCACGGAGAAATCCCGATACTTGATGAACATCGACACGCAGGAAGCGCGGAAGGCGTCCCGGCGGATCCGGTGCGCGACGATGCAGGCCACGTTGAACAGCGCCCGGTCGATGTCCCTGGGATCGGACAGGTCGCGGGAGAAAGTCCGTTCCGCGCTGTAACTCTTCGCTTCCTGCGTTTCGGTCTCCACCGGCGAGTCGTCGATGCCGTTGGCATTGTCATGCAACTGGCGGGCGAACTTCGTCCCCACCAGCTGGGAGAGGGGTCCGATGCCCAGTTTCGCCAGGTCACCGATAGTTCCGATTCCGTAGGCGACCAGCCGTTCTTCCGTTTTCTTGCCGACCCACAGCAGGTCCCGGACGCCCAGGGGCCACATTTTGGACGGGATTTCTTCTTTCCACAGCGTATGGACCTTGTCCGGCTTCTCGAAATCGGAGGCCATCTTGGCCAGCAGTTTATTGGGGCCGATGCCGACGTTGACCGTAAACCCCAGTTCCCGGTGCACCCGGTCCTTGAGTTCCGTCGCCACGGCGACCGGATCCCGCCGGCCGATCCGGCCGGTCATGTCCAGGAAGCATTCGTCGATGGAAAACTGCTGCAAAACGGGAGAATAACTCCGGCAAATGGCGATGAAACCCTCCGAACACTGCTTGTACCATCCCCAGTCGCCGCGGACGATGACCAGGTCCGGGCAGATCCGCAAGGCCATGGATACCGGCTGCGCCGTCTTGATGCCCAGTTTCTTGGCGGGAAGCGAGGCGGCCGTGATGATGCTGCGCCGGTCGGTGGGATCCCCCGAGACGACGGAAGGGATCCGGCGGATGTCCTGGCCGCCGGACATGACCATCTTCACCGCCGTCCAACTGAGGAATGCGGAGTTGACATCGATGTGGAAGATGGTCCTGCCGGAGCTCATTGCCGGTCTTTCGTATCGATGCAGATGGTTACGGGACCGTCGTTTACCAGCGCGACCTGCATGTCCGCCCCGAACGTACCTGTCTGGACGGGACGGCCGACGGCGTCGGACAAAACGGCGCAGAACGCCTCGTACAAGGGAATGGCGATTTCATGGCCGGCCGCCTTGATGTATGCCGGGCGGTTGCCTTTCTTCGTGGAAGCCATCAGGGTAAACTGGCTGACTACCAGCACTTCCCCACCGACATCCACGACACTTCGGTTCATCACCCCGTTGTCGTCGTCGAAAATCCGCAGTCCCGCGATCTTCCCGCTCAGCCACGCAATGTCCGTCCGGTCATCGTCGTGACCGATGCCCAGCAGGACCAGCAGACCCGGTCCGATGGCGGACTTGACGCTGCCGCCGATGCTGACGGAGGCCTCCGTCACCCGTTGTATCACTGCTCTCATATCGTGTAGATAACCTTTTGTAAAGATAGCAAAACCCCCGGAAAAGACATAAAAAAAGCCCCGGTTTTTCCGGGGCATGTCTGGATGACTGGACTTGAACCAGCGACCTCCTGGTCCCTAACCAGGTGCGCTACCAACTGCGCTACATCCAGAAAAAGGACGATTTTTTCAAATCGTCCTGCAAAGTTAATCAATATTCTGATGATTCCAAACCTTTGTATCGGAACATTTGATCAAGACATATTGATTTCCGACCGAAATCCGGAAATCACCGGCTTCCAGCCGCCATTTTCCATCCTGTCCCACAAAGGCCAGGTCCGATGCCGGGATGCTCAGTTCCACGACCTTGCTCTCCCCCGGTTCCAAGGAAATCTTGTCGAAGGCACGCAGCCGGCGGTTGTCCGGCACCATGCTGGCGACCAGGTCGCTGGAATACAGAAGGACGGCTTCCTTGCCGGCGCGGTCGCCCGTATTCTTCACGGTCACCTTGAATGTCAGCATATCGTCCGGACGGAAGGTCGCGGCAGCCTGGGGCGCCTCGACGGCAACCGTCTCCTGCTGCTGGCCGTAAGCCTGGGCCAGGGCCTTCTTCTCCTCATCCGTCAGTTCCTCCCCGTCGGAGTACTTCTTGATCAGGGCATTCAGGTCGAAACTGCCGGCGACTCCGGAAGCCTGTCCGGCGATTTCCGCACCGGTCCCGGGATCGACGACCTTCAGGTCGCTGTAAGCGAAGGTGGTATAACTGAGACCGTGGCCGAATTCCCACTGCACATCCATCTTGGCATCGTAGTTATAGGCGCCGGCCATCGTCGAGACATTCTCGGAGACCTTATAATCATAGGTATGGAGGGCGTTGATGTACTTCGGATAGGTAATCGGCATCTTCGCGCTGAAGTTGGCGTCGCCGGCGAGCAGTTCCGCCAGGGCGTCTCCGCCATAGTTGGACGGCAGGAAGACATCCACGACAGCGGCAGCCAGCGGCTCGATGTCATTGATGATGCGCGGGCGGCCTTCGTTGAGCACGAGGATGACCGGTTTGCCGGTCGCAGCAAGGGCCTTGACGAGATTCTTCTGGTTCTCGGAGAGGTTCAGGTCGTTCATGTTGCCCGGCGTCTCGCAGTAACTGTTCTCGCCGATGCAGGCGACGATGACATCGGACAGGAAAGCGGCTCCGGCGGCCAGCAGGATGCCGGATGCATCTTCGGCCTGCCAGTCGCTGCCCGGTTTGTAGGTCACGCCCGGGACATAGCGGACATTGGCGGCACCGAACTTCGCGGAGAGGGCCTCATAGATCGTATTGGCCTGGGCGAATTCCTTGGTGTCGGAGCCCTGCCAGGTATAAGACCATCCGCCGTTGAGCGTACGCATGGAGTCGCCGTTCGGACCGGTGACGAGGATACGGGTACCCGGCTTCAGCGGCAGGATGCCGCCCTCATTCTTCAGGAGGACTTCCGACTCGATGGCGGCGGCGAGGGCCTGTTTCTTGAAATCTTCCCGTCCCATCTCGAAGACGGAGGTATCCCAGACCGGGTGCTCGAACAGGTCCAGGCGGTATTTCAGACGGAGGACGCGGCGGACGGCGTCATCGATGCGGGACATCGGGATCAGGCCGCGGTCGATCGCCGTCTTCAGGTCGGTGCAGCAATTGACGTCGTACGGGTCCATGATCATGTCGATACCGGCGTTGACGGCGAGTGCGAGGGCTTCGACCTTGTCTGCGGCGACATGTTCACGGGTATAGAGGTTGTTGACATCCGCCCAGTCGGTCACGATCATGCCGTCCCAGTTGAGTCCTTCCTTGAGCCAGCCGGTCAGGAGTTCACGATTGGCATGGACGGGCACGCCGTTGATGGAGGCAGAATTGACCATCACGCTGAGGACGCCGGCACGGATGCTCTCCTTGAACGGCGCAAAATACCGCTCGCGGAGTTCCTGGACGGAAGTATAGGCCGGTGTGCGGTCCTTGCCGGTATGCGGGATGCCGTAAGCCATGTAATGCTTGGCGCAGGCGGCCACCTTGTCATTCGGAATATGGTTCGGGTCCGTTCCCTGGTCGGCGATGGTGATTTCGCGGGCCATTTCGGCGGACAGGTACGCGTCTTCGCCCCAACTTTCCCAGACGCGGGACCAGCGGGCGTCACGGCCGAGGTCCATGACCGGAGAGAAGACCCACGGGGTCATGGAAGCGCGGGTCTCGTAAGCCAGCGCATTGCCCATGTTCCGGGCGTTCTCACGGTTGAAGGACGCGGCGATGTTGATCTCCTGCGGGAAGAAAACTGCATCGGACAGGTAGGTGGCGCCATGGATCTGGTCCAGGCCGTAAATGCACGGGATTCCGATCTGTTCCATCGACACTTCCTGGAAACGGCGAACGACACGGGCGGTATGGACGGCCGTCTGGGCGCGTCCGGCGATGACATTGAGAATCGATCCGACCTTGTATTCGCCGATGACTTTCTGCAGTTTCGCCTCGTCGACTTCCGTTCCGTCCATGACCTGGTCGATCGTAATCTGCACCATCTGGCCGACTTTTTCGTCCAGGGTCATTTTCTTCAGGAGGGTTTCAATGTTCGCTTCGATGGTTTTGTCTTGCGGGATGGCAGGAGTCGGGTAAGCGCCGTCGCTTTCCGAAGCGCGCCCGCATCCGGCGAGCATGGCGGCGGAGGCCATTCCGTACAGGATCGGTTTCATGAAAGGTTTCATACAGTCTGGTTTAATAAAAAAGGCTGGCCGAAAAGACCAGCCTGACATTCAGCATATAAGATTAGTACGTGACGACACCCGGGAGTTCTTTCGCCTGGTCGATCATCTTCTGGAGTTCACCGGCGGTCGGGACTCTCTTGGTACGATGTTCCTTCTCGTTGACCTCGAGCATGGTCTTCTCCAGGTTCTCGGCATTGCGGCGGGCAAGTTCCTTGACGGTGTCGACGCCGGCGGCTTCGAGGAGTTCGGAGAACTGAGGGCCGATACCCTTGACACGGAAGAGATCAGCGTGGTTGACCCAGGTGAGGATGAGGTCGTGGCGGATGCCGGTCGTTTCTTCCAGTTCCTTGCGGCCCTGCGGGGTCTTGCCCTTTTCAAGAAGCTGCGGGACAGTCTCGATACCGACTGCGACCAATTTTTCAGCATAGACAGGACCAATGCCCTGGATGTCGATAATCTTGTAAGCCATAGTGTTTATGAATTAAGGGGGTTAAACAATTCTACAGTTGGTATTTACTTCGACATCAAATATAAGAATATTTTTTTACAAACAAGTTTTATTTTCTCAAAATTTGCTTATTTCAAGAAAAAGTGCGAAATTTGCCAACCCAAAATACAGGGGCGTAGCTCAGCTGGTTTAGAGCGCTTCAGTCACATTGAAGAGGTCATCGGTTCGAATCCGATCGTCCCTACTGAAAAAGGAGAGTCGATGACTCTCCTTTTTCAGTAGGGACCATTTCCCACCCCCCGCTGCTTCGCAGTTAACTCTTGGTTATGAGTCAACTTTTTTCAGGATAAGACAGATTTCTCGACTTCGCCCGAAATGACATATTACTTTTTTACGAATTCTACCCTGCGGTTCTTGGCGCGGCCTTCGTCTGTGCTGTTTTCGGCAATGGGCTGGTGGGAGCCCTTGCCGACGGCGCTGAGGCGGGCGGCGGCGATGCCCTGTTCCACCAGGGCGGCGACGATCGCCTCGGCCCTCTTCTGGGAGAGCGGATCATTGACAGCATCGCTGCCGGTGGCGTCGCAGTGGCCCTGGACCTCGAACTCCAGACCGGGATTGTCGTTCATGAGCCCAGCCACACGATGGATTTCAACCATGGATTCAGGTTTGAGATCGGCCTTGCCGGTTTCGAAGGTAATGGCGTAAGTGATAATCTTGCCTTCGGACATCAGGCGGTCGTAGAGTGGCACGGCGCCCTTGGCCATGCGGATATTCTTCAGGTAGAAGCGGTCCCCCTCCTCGCAGTTTGACACGGAGCGCAGGGCCATCCGGGTGGGACGCATGACATTGGGGAGGTTGATCATCCGCACACCGTTCACGTAATACTTGAATGCGCGCTTGTTGAAGGAGGCGGCTACGTGCAGCCAGCTGTCGGGCTGGATGAGCGGGGTCAGGGATTCACCCTTGGCCGACCCTTCGCGAATGTCTCCGGCGGGAGAGCGGAAGGAATAGGTAATATCGCTCTGTGCCCCCTCCTCCGCCGGATTTTCGTTAAAGGCCGGGTTCAAGGTGACGACTACGATCTCTTCCGTTTCTGCCGAGTTCAGGAGCAGGTCGAGGTGGTCATTGTTCGAACTGCCGTGCCTGTTGTTGGACCATACATCGAACTCTATGGTGAAATCTTCCGGAAGGTAGTCGGCCTCTTTCATCAGCGGGCTGATGATGCTATACCAGCCGGAGAGTTTGATGACCTGCTCTCCGTTCAGCGTGATGATCTCACATTCCTCTCCGCTGACAAAGTCCCAATGGGAAGGGAATTCCCCGACCTTCTCGCCCTCGACCGGGTCGTCGAAGAAGATCTCGTCGCCGGGCACAAAGTCGGTCTTGGCATAGGAGGTCTCCACCTGCTTCTTAGGCTGGGCAGGAGCTTTTGCGTCAGGCATGGCGACAGCGTCCTGGCTGACGGGATCGGCCGTCTGTTTATCGGCCTTGTCCTTATTTTTCTTGCCGTTTTTTCCGTCCAGGACATCGTTCACGCCCTGTTCCACTTTCTCTCCGAGTTTGTTTTCCACGGCATTCTTGGCACGCTGGCCCAGCCGTTCCAGCAGACTTTGGCCGTTTGCGGCAAAGCAGGACGCTAGCAGCGCAGAAATGATAAAAACTAAAATTCTTCTCATAGCTTTATAGTATATTGTTCATAATCGCTTTGCGCACCACCTCGGCGGAGGTAGTCGCCGAAAACTTCACCAGCAACTGTTTCCGGTACCACTTCACTGTTTCCGGACTCAGACCCAGGTCCCCTGCAATCTGCGGAGTGGTCCTGCCGATGGCAACTTCCTGCAGGATGGACATCTCCCGCCGGGTCAGTTTGATGCTCTTAACATTGTTTTCGCACATTTATGGTTTTGTTTTTACAAATTTCGTCTATTTCAACGTCTTAAACACCACCCTTTCGGGTGGCGTACTCCACCCTAAGGGGTTGAAAATGGTCGGTTTTTATTTAGTACCTTTGCAGTTATGAGAAAAATCGGTATCATATTATTACTGACACTCCTGTCAAGCATCTACGTTTTTGCATACAACGATCACCGCGGTCATAACCTTGATTCGCTTGAGCGCGCTGTCGCCCGCTGGGTCCCCGATGCCATAGATTTGGCATCGACAGAGGAACTGGTAAATCTGAACCGTGCCTTTCGGGACCTTATGTTGGGCTACAGTGCCTTGAATAGCGAGAAATGCGTGTTCTATGCACGCAAGGCGCTTTCCATCTCTGAACCCAGGGGCTGGGAGGAGGCCAATGCCGATGCATACCGATATCTGGGGCAATGTTTCTGGTCTTCCGAGCAGTTCGACAGTTCCATGGTCTATTACCGGAAGGCGCTCGCGGCAGTGGAAAGGATGGCCGGCGGCGCCACCTCACCGACCAGACCGGATGGATATTCGGAAAGGGCTGTGGACGACACACGGTCGGCCCTTTACGGAGCAATCGGCAATCTTTACAATATGATGGATTCCATCCCGCAGGCCATGCAGTGGTATGGGAAGGCCGGTGCCATTTTCGACAGATATG
>Ga0256405_10005532_pt1 | contig 21663 bp, 22 predicted proteins | sample RumenRJG_02DNA_FD_189096 | JGI IMG/M metagenome (GOLD analysis project Ga0256405, IMG submission 189096) | Bovine rumen microbial communities from Lethbridge, Alberta, Canada - RJG_02 | ecosystem: Host-associated > Mammals > Digestive system > Stomach > Rumen | place: Canada: Alberta... | reverse complement strand
ATCCCTTTGGCGTGCATGGCAAAATGCCCGAAGTGACAGTTCTTGCCTATCATTTCTGGGCGAAGGAGGGCTACGAAAGCGCCTTTGAGAAGGTGAAGCACGCTTTTGAAGAAACGTGGCGGCATTGCGGAAAACTCAAGTCGGTGCTGGTGGTGAACGAGACCGCGCCGTGCGTCGAACAGTTTGCCGCGGAGAATTCGAACGTCGAGGTGCAGGTTGAGCCATCGCTTGTGCCGGGCAAGATATTTACCATGAGTGCCGACATGAATGGAAAGCTCCATGAACGATTCCACACGCCCTACGTCTTGGTGATTCAGAACGACGGCTATCCGCTCCGCTCGGGCTTGGAGGATTTTGTCGGCAAATACGATTTCATCGGAGCCCCTTACGTTGGGCTTCAGTGGTGGAAGCGACTTGTCGCCTGGTTGACGAACTACCACGTCCAGAACGGCGGCTTTTCGCTTCGCTCCCATGAGATTTGCAAGGCGGCCGCAAAGTACTGGAACGAGAAGTATCACTCGCTTGGCGACTGCCACGCAACATCTGAAGACATCTTCTACACGGGAACGCTCGTCAAGAAAGAACGCCGCTATCGCCGTTCATTCAGATTGGCTACGAGCCGCGAGTCTCTTTGCTTTTCCTGGGATGCCATCGTGCCCATCAAAAAGCCCAAAGAACTTCCGTTTGGTTTTCATGGGCTCAAGGCGGTTGAAGAATGGGCGGAATGTAGTCTTGAGTGTGACAACCAAAGTAACGCAGTTGTAACGGAAAGTGTTCATACCAAGGAGAAAGAAGAATGAAACCTGTACTTGTGACCGGCGGAGCCGGCTTTATCGGATCGCACGTGGCGAAGTGGCTCGTGAATGCGGGCTATCGGGTCGTCGTGATGGACGACCTCTCGGGCGGCTTTGTCGAGAACATCCCCGAGGGCGTCGAGTTTGTGAAGGGCAGCGTCCAGGACGCCGCGCTCGTGGACTCGCTCTTCGAGAAGGAGAAGTTTTCGTATGTCTTCCATCTCGCGGCATATGCCGCGGAGGGACTTAGCCACTTCATCAAGAACTTCAACTACCAGAACAATCTCGTCGGCAGCGTGAACCTCGTGAACGCCGCCGTCAACACTGGCACGGTAAAGTGCTTTGTCTTCACCTCGTCGATCGCGGTCTACGGACGCAACCAGACGCCGATGGTCGAGGACCTGGTGCCGCAGCCGGAGGATCCCTACGGGATTTCCAAGTACGCGATGGAGCTTGACCTGAAAGAGGCGAAGGAGATGTTCGGCCTCGACTACGTGATCTTCCGTCCGCACAACGTCTACGGCGAGCACCAGAACATCGGCGATCCGTACCGCAACGTCATCGGCATCTTCATGCGCCAGATCCTCACGGGCAAGCCGCTGACAATTTTCGGCGACGGAGAGCAGGTCCGCGCGTTCAGCTACATCGACGACGTCGCGCCGGTAATCGCCGCCTGTATTGAGCGCCCAGACACCTGGAATCAGGTGTACAACATCGGCGCGGATAAGCCGTGGACGGTGAACGAACTGGCGACGACGGTCTGCAAGGCAATGGGGGCGGAGGCCTCGGCAATCCAGCACCTCGACGCCCGCAACGAGGTGGTGACGGCCTATTCGAGCCACGAGAAGGTCAAGCGCGTGTTCGGCGACCTCATCCACAACGTGCCGCTTTCGGAGGGCATTGCCAAGATGGCGGCATGGGTGAAGACGCTCAAGACCGTGCCCGAGCCAAAGCGCTTCGGTCACATCGAGGTGCTTAAGAACCTTCCCCCCAGCTGGGCAAAACTAGCATGAGTATGATGAACTTTGCGAATTCAGACTTTATCTTTGACAGTTCCATTAGTGCCAAAGACAAAATGGTGTTTTGTCGAAAGTGGTTGTATTCTTGGGAGAAGCAAAATCTGCCTGGCTTGCGGAATGCGGATTATTCGCGATCTAAGTGGAACGATCAAGTCACGCTCTTGATACATTCGTTTCAGCCAGATGAGACGATGTTTTATGTCAATGAGTTCCCAATTTTGCATACATGGAAGATTCTTGGTCGGTTGCCTGTTGTCATAATAACCGACAAGGAAACCCGAGCCATGGCCGCATTGCGGGAGCGGTATCCTGACGATATTTCGCTTCGCATTTCGTCGGATCTAAAAAGAGGAGATGTCCTTTCCCTTTCACGGGACTGCTTAAATAACCTATACACTTATTTTGAGACCCCGTATTGTCTTGTGATTCAAGACGACGGATTCCCGATAAGAGACAATCTTGGCGATTTTCTTGGCAAATGGGACTACATAGGAGCTCCTTTCGTCCGGGATCTTCCTCGCCAATATTTAGCAGACATCCTCCTCAAGAACTGTCTGAATGGCGGTTTTGCGCTTCGGTCGCACAGATATTGCGAAGCAGTTTGCAGAGAATGGCATTGTTGGGGACGTCGGGCAATGAGATGGTTCAACTGGAACGAGGAAGAAGACTGGTTCTATAGTGTTCGTTCACGGTGGAATCCGTTGCATAGAATCAAGTATCGTCTACCGTGGAGTGTTGAGGCGCGACGCTTTGCCGCGATGGATATCCTTGGAATTGTAGATATTCGTAAGTATCGTCATATTCCGTTTGGCATACATAGTCCGACGACTTGCTTTTTCTATAGAGATGAGCTTTGCAAACTGGGATATTCGGCGTTGCAGCCAGAGGACATCTCGCGACTATGAGCATTGTTGCCATTTGCGTGTCAAGAGCCAGGGATCTGTATGCAAAGTGTATCGCGGACAATCGATATGCAGAGTGTTGGGATCTTGTTCGCATGGACAATCGACAGCATAACGAACCAATTCCTGTATGCTACAATAGGTTCTTGGACAAGTACGATTACACGAAGGAGTCGTGGTTCGTTTTTTGCCATGAGGACTTTGAATTTCAGGAAGATGTAGTCTCGTTATTGGAGCATTTTGACAAGGATTCGTTGCATGGCGTGGTGGGTGCTGCGCGCAGAGGTTTTGCCGGATTTGGCATGCAAGTCATTTACGGCAATATGACGGAAGTCAATCGAGACGGAAGCGGCAAAGAATGGCAGCCAGGACGAAAGATAGTGCAAGCTGTCGAAGTCGAAGCATTTGACTGTTGCTGTCTTATTGTTCATTCGTCGCTTGTCAAGAAGTATAGGTTGCGTTTCGACGAGACTTTGCTTTTTGACCTGTATGTCGAAGACTTTTGCGCTCTGGCGAAGGTCAAGCATGGCATAAGGTCCTACGTGCATCCGGTCGAATGCTGTCATCATTCGGGAAGCAGGGCGACCGACAGGCTCCTTCGTCACCTGCCGTACTTGAAGGAGAAGTATCCAAACAACTGCTTTGTAGGCACCTTGACGTATTTCGGCACGCCGTCTTGGCAGAAAAGATTGCAGGACATGACAGTCTCTGCGATAAGGTACATAGTCAAAAAATCATTAAGCAAAGGTTCCATGTAATGTCTCGCCCTGATATCAGCATCGTCTTGTTGACGTGGAACAGAGCTCCGTATCTGGAGATTTGTCTCAAAGAGATGTTTTCCGCGTTCGCGCCTGATTTGAATCGAGAAGTGATCTTGATGGACAACTGTTCAACAGACGCCACTCCTGAAGTTTTGAATCATTACTCAACTTTACCGAATGTGCGTGTCATAAGAAATCGGAAAAATATAAGGTTGAATGCTTACAAGAAATTATTTTCATTGGCCAGAGGCAGGTTTGTCATTGAGGTTGATGATGACGTCCTTCGATTTCCGCAAGGATTTGACAAGATATTTCTTGATTACTTTGGATCATATCCTGATTATGGGTATTTGGCCCTCAATGTAGTGCAGAATGAGAAAACTAATGGCGCAAAGCCCGATTCCTCGCACTACAAGGATGATATTAGAGGCGATAAGATTGTGGAAGAGGGGCCCGTTGGTGGTTGGTGTTCCGCGTTTCGCAGTTTCCATTATCGGCTCGTTTCACCATTGCTAGCGTTTTTCACGTTTTCAATGTCCAGGGGTGAGGATGGCGTTTTGTCAGGCATAATGCACAAGATATTCCGCAAGCGCATGGGCATCATCAAGAATGCCGTTTGTCTTCATGCGACGGGTCCCGAATATGCGAGAGAGTTTGGGCTGCTGAATCGGGAAAGGGAAAAATATATGGTTTCGGGCCTTGATGAGCTGGCGAGTCGATTTTGAATGACGAGAAGCAGGGCGGAGCCTGCTTCTCTGGATTGGAGCTGCTTTTCTGGACTGGAGCCGGTTTCTCAAGATCGTGGCGTGAGGCGGTGGGGGCCGTCGGGCAGCCAATAGATCGAGAGGCCTTCTCCGGCGTGGGCGATTCTCACGATCTCGTCGTTTAGGTCGAAGCGTGCCGAGGCGACGGGCTCGTGCAGGTGAAGGAACCCGGGTTGGTTGTAGCGTAGCTCGTATTTCAGCGGATTGTAGCGTATGTAGCGGCCAGTCGAGTCGATGAAGCTTTCCGAGAGCAGCAGGTAGTCGTGATAGCCCTGCTGCCAAATCGAGCTGAGGCCGAGCAGTTTTCGCGCGATTGTCGTCGTGTAGGTCTTGAACTTCCTGATTGCCGCGCCGAGGGTCTTGAGTGGGTTGTCAAGGTTGGCGGCAAGATGAATGTTAAAGTGAACGTGGTCAGGCATCACGACCCACTCGAAGAGCGCGATGGCGGGGTTGAAGCGCGGTAACGCGGCAATCGCCTCGGCAATGGCCGCGCCAAGCGGCGTTAGCTCCACTGCGGCGTCTTTGACGTGGCCAAAGAGCGATTGGCGGGGTTCTGTCGCGATGGTAATAAAGAGCGATGCGCCACGCGAGTAGTCGTAGCCGTGATAGCGGCGGTAGTAGGTTATGGTGGAAGAGGGCGGAGCCTGCTTCTCAAGACTAAGAGCGCTCGGTTGGAGGCCTGGCTGGGGTGCTCGTTGCTGGTTCATGAGGTTGGGTATTTAGTCTTGATTCGCGAGCTCGGCCTCGCGTAAACAAATTTCACGGCGAGAATACAAGCCCTGTCATTTCTGCCGCAGCAATTCAACGAGCGCGGCTGTTGCCTTTGCAATTGCAGTGACCGAGAACCAAACCATCATTGCTTTGAGCGAAGTAAAGTTGTGCTGGGCAAGGAAATCGCACCAGGCTTCGGGAAGATAGGCCGTAAAGTAGCCGTAACCAGTAATCAGCAAAAGCCCCGCGGCGAAGACCAAGTTAATTGGCACCCACCACTTGAGAAACGCGAAGCGACCGGCTGAGATTTCGGTGTTCGTATGAAAAGTCTGAATGGCGGCAAGGGTTGTTATGCCGATGAGCCACGGGATTGCCCAGGCGTATTCGGCGTACTTGTCGCCGTCGGGCAGGAGGGCGAGTATCGGCCGACCGGCGACTGTAAACGCCAGCGCCAGCAGCGAGCCGGTGGCGAGCATTGCAAGCGTCGACTTGACAACGAGGTTGCGCGTCGGCTTGCCTTCAGTCGCAAGACTGGCCGTGAAAGGGAAAAGAACCGTCAGCAACGTGCACGCGACGAACGTGGCGATGTCTGAAAAACGCGTTGCCATGTAGTAGCCGGCAGAGTCGAGGTCAGGCAAGCGCTGGCGAAGTACAGTCTGCTCTACGAGCCCAAGAATGCCGCCTGCCACATGGCATAAAGCAATCCCCATCAGCAGCTTTGCCATCTGGCGGAAGGTGTCACGCGTCCAGTATGGCTCTGCTGGAACGGAAAGTTCCTTCCTCAGCGACCAGACCGACGTTGCGATGGCGAATGCGGGCGTTGCGGTTTGCCCGACAAAGTAACCGGAAAGTGCGCGGAAGGGCATCGCAATGAGCATGGCAACAAATCGCAACGGCGCACCGACAATGCTGAGGATGGAGATGGTCTTGAATCGCTTCAGGGCCTGGAGCGCGTTCTGGTAGACAGGCGCGACGGCCCCGGTAAAAGCTGCGGCCAGGATCAAGAATCCGAGCGATCCCTCCGCCACGCGAATGCGTTCAAGGAACAGCGGCAACGTGAACTTCGAAACGATCAGCGCGAGCGCGAGGAAGACGCCTGCACCAATGAAGACGCCGCGCATGAGCGACTTCATCTTGCCGTATTCGCCGCGTGTGGCGAGCGTCGTCATCTCCTTCATGAACGTCATCGCGAAGATGCTTACCGGAATCGCGAGGAAGTTCGCGAACTGCGCAAGCGGCATGACCGCGCCGAGTTCGGACGGATCGACGTACTTCGGTACGAGCCAGAGCCCGACGAACGCGTTCAGGAGGTCCGCCGCGCGGCAGGCGCAGAAGAGCATGAGCGAATACCACCAGAAGTCGCCCAGCCGCGCGTGCAGTCGCTCGAAGAATCGGTGCATCCGCCGCGCGCGCTCCTATGCCGTCCGGGGACTGTTGAGCCGCACTGAGCTGACGCCGGGCGTGGCGCGGGGCTTGAACGCGCCGCCTTTCTCGACCTGCGCGCACATCTCGATCACGTCGCCCCACGCCGCGAGGCGGTAGTTGCGGTCCTTGATGAGCATCGCCTCCAGCAGCTGGCAGAACCCCTCCGTCAGCGACGGATCGTATTCGCGCGGGTCGCGCGCCTGCGCCTCGTTGCTGCAGTGTGCGCGCAGCATGCCTTCCTCGTCCAGCTGCGGGAAGAGGACGCGCCCCGTCGAAAGATGGTAGAGCGAGGCACCGAGCTGATAGATGTCGCTGCGGCAGTCGAGCTCCACGTCGCCGAAGATCTGCTCGGGCGAGATGTAGGCCGGCGTGCCGAGCACGTGGTCGGGCACGTCCAGCTGCTGCGTGCCCTCCTTGAGCGCGCGGAACGTGCGGCAGAGCCCCAGGTCCGTCAGCTTGACGGTGCCGTCGGAATGGACCATGATGTTGTCGGGCTTGATGTCGCAGTGGACGATGCCGTATTCGCGCCAGGCGTAGTCGAGCGCGGCGGCGACGGACTCGCAGATCAGGAGGCAGTCCACCTGCTGGAGGTGGCGCTTGCGGCTGAGCAGGTAGCCGAAGTTGTAGCCGTCGACGTACTCCATGATGTAGTACCACGAATCGCGGAACACGCGCAGGTCGTAGCTGCGGACGATGCCGGGATGGTGGATGTTCTCCATCGCCCGCTCCTCGGCGACGAACAGCTCCAGGTCGGCGCGCTTCGTCGTCAGCTCCGGGTTGAGCAGCTTGACGGCGACGATCTCGTGCCGGTTCTTGTCGTAGGCCTTCCAGACGGTGGCCATGCCGCCGGAGCCGACCTCCTCGAGCAGCTCCAGATCCGGCAGGAAGGGCGGTGGCGCGGCGGTGCTCACGACATCCCCCAATCCTTGAGCTTGCGGTGCAGCGTGCGCCGCGAGATGCCGAGCGCAATCGCCGCCTTCGACTTGTTGTTGCGCGCGGCGGCGAGCGCGGCGAGAATCTGCGACTTTTCGACGTCGGCGAGCGAGGACGGCGGGGGGAGTTGAGAGTTGAGAGTTGAGAGTGGAGAGTTGAGAGTGGGGGACGTTGAAAGTTGAGAGTTGGAGGGGGCAGAACGCGGATCATCGGACGTGTCGCGCCGCACGATTTCCAGCGGCACGTCGTCGAGCGTCAGCTTGCCGCCGCCGGAAAGGACCACCATCTTCTCGATGACGTTCCGCAGCTGCCGCACGTTGCCCGGCCAGTCGTAGTCTTCGAGCGCCTTCATCGCCGCCGCGTCGATGCCCGTCACCGCGCCGCCGTTCTCCTTTGCGTACTCTTTCAGGAAGCGCGACGCGAGCAGCGCAATGTCGCCCGGCCGCTCCTTGAGCGCGGGCAGGTGGATGTCGATCACGTTCAGCCGGTAGTAGAGGTCTTCGCGGAACGCGCCCTCGCGCACGCGCGCGGCGAGGTCGCGGTTCGTGGCCGCGACGAGCCGGAAGTCGCTCCTGCGGTTCTTCGTCTCGCCGACGCGCTGGAACGTGTGCGTCTCCAGGACGCGCAGCAGCTTGACCTGCACGGACGGGTCGATCTCGCCGATCTCGTCGAGGAAGATCGTGCCGCCGTCCGCCGTCTCGAAGCAGCCCGCGCGGTCGACCGCGTCGGTGTACGCGCCCTTGACGGAGCCGAAGAGCTCCGATTCGAGGAGCGTCGCGGGAAGGGCGGCGCATTCGACCGCGACGAAGGGGCCGTCCCTGCGCGGCGACAGGTCGTGGAGCGCACGGGCGACCAGCTCCTTGCCGGTGCCCGACGGACCTTCCACCAGCACCGATGCGTTCGCCTTCGCCGCGCGGCGGATCAGGCGGTAGACGGCTTCCATCGCGGGCGACTTGCCGGTGAAGCTCTCCAGACCCTCGTGCGGGTTGATCTGCGACTGGAGCGCCTCGACCTTCGCCTCCAGCGCGGCCGACTTCTTGATGAGCGCGTGGCGCTCGATGGCCTTGGCGACGCGCTGCTCGAGCTCGCCCAGATCGGTGATCGGCTTCGTGAGGAAATCGTCCGCGCCGTCCTTCATCGCCTCGACCGCGAGCTCGATCTCGCCGAACGCGGTGATGAGGATCGCGGCCAGCGCGCCGTTCGCCGCCTTCGCCTTCCGGATGAGCGTCACGCCGTCGTCGCCCGGCATCTTGTAATCGGTGAGGATGAGCGCGAGATCGGGCGTTGCGGCCACGAGCTTCAGCGCCGCCTCCGCGTCGCTCGCCGTCAGGCACTCGTACGCGGGCGCGAGCACGCGCGCCATTACGTCGCGCGTCGGCTTCTCGTCGTCCACAATCAGGATTTTCGCTTTGTTCGTCATTTCAAGACACGGATGCGCCGCTCCAGGCGCGGCAGTTTGATGGTGAAGACCGTTCCCTCGCCCGGCTGCGATTCCACGGAGATGGTGCCGCCGTGGTCGCGCACGATGCGCGCGGAGATCATCAGTCCGAGGCCGGTGCCGAACGCCTTGTTCGTCTTGTACGGCTCGAAGAGGTGGATGACCTGCTCCCGGCTCATGCCCACGCCGTTGTCGCGGAAGACGATGATGATGTCGTTATCGTCGGCGTCGAGATCAATGTCGATCGTGCCGCCGTCGCGGATCGCCTCCATCGCGTTCTTGACGAGGTTGAAGAAGACCTGTTCGAGCTGCCCCTTGTCGATGGCGGCGCTCGGAAGGGTGCCGGGCACGTCGAGCGTCACGGCGATCTTCCGCTCCACGAGCTGCGGCTTCATCGCCTGCAGGCAGTCCTTGAGCGGTTCGGCGACGCTGCCCGGCATCAGGTTGGGGCGCGACTGACGCAGCGCCTGAAGGAAGTTCTTCAGGATGCCGTCGAGCCGCTTGACCTGCGCCGCGCACTCGTCGGCGATCGCGACGGCGTCGGCCGGCACGCGCTTGATGAGCTGGAGATTGAGCGAGAGCGCGTTGAGCGGGTTGCCGATCTCGTGGGCAACGCCCGCGGCCAGGTCGCGCACGGCCCGCGTCGCGCCCGCGCGCAGCTCCTCCTCGGTGCGCTCCTTCTCGCCGGTGATGTCGCGGATGAGGACGATCGTGCCGCCCTCGTGCGGCACCGTCACGGCCTCGAGCGCCTTCGGTTCGGGATAGGTGACTTCGATCTCGCGCTTCGCGGCGCGGCCGAGCGGCAGCGCCAGCGTCGGCAGCGCGTCCTTCGCCTTCATGCCGAGGAGCGTCTTCGTTGCGGCGTTCTCGTAGGCAATCTCGCCGTCCGCGTCGAGGACGACGACGGCCTCGGTCATCGCCTGCAGGACGCTTTCCAGAAGCGACATCTCGTCCGAGATGCGCCCGTACTGCTCGCGCAGATGCGCCGCGTCCAGCTTGCCGATGTGACGGCGCACGCTCTTGAAAAAGTCCTTCACCGGCGCCGATTCCCCTTTGTGTCGAGCGCGGCCAGCAGCACGCGCATCTGCTCGTCGGTGCCGATGGTGATGCGCAGGCGCGCACCCGTCAGCGGCCCCGGGAAGTAGCGCACGAAAATCTTCCTGCCGCGCAGGTAGTCGAAGACCTCCTGCGCCGTGCCGCACGCGGCGGGCGGCTGCGCGAAGACGAAGTTCGATTCGCTCGGCAGGACGTCCCAGCCGCGCGTTTCGAGCGCGCGCGTGAACGCCGTGCGCGTGCGGACGATCCGGCGCACGTTCGCCTTCATCCACCTCTGGTCGCGGACGGCGGCGAGGGCGACCGCCTGGGCGATCGCGTCGACGTTGTAGCTGTCCTTCGCCTTGTAGAGCGCGTCGATCAGCTCGACGGGCCCGACGCAGTAGCCGACGCGCAGCCCCGCGAGCGAATAGCTCTTCGAGAAGGTGCGCATGACGATCACGTTGTCGTTGCCCGCGGCCGTCGCGAGTTCCATGCAGTTCGCGCGCGCGAAATCGGCGTACGCCTCGTCGACGAGGACGACGCCCTTGAACGTGCGGGCGAACGCGGCGATCGCGTCGCGCGGCGCGAGCGTGCCCGTCGGCGCGTTGGGATTCGTCCAGAGGAAGAGCGAGACGTTCTTCGACGGCTTCCACGCGACGCCGCGGATGGCGGCGAGCGTCTTGTAGAGCGAATAGGACGGATCGAGCGAGCCGATCGTCCCGCCGTCGTCCACAAAGCAGCGCGCCGCGAGCGAGAGGATCTCGTCCGAGCCGTTGCCGATGAAAACCTTGTCGGGCGTCGTGCGGTTCAGCCGGGCGATCGCCTGGCGCAGCCGAAGGCCGTTCGGGTCGGGATAGCGGCGCAGGCGGTCGAGGTCGAAATCCTTCAGCACGGCCGCGCAGGCGGGGCTGGGCGGATAGGCGTTCTCGTTGGTGTTGAGCTTGACGACGCGCGCCGAGCGGGGCTGCTCACCCGGCACGTATGCGTCCAGACGGCGGATGTTCTGTGCAATTCTCATTCCGGCACCGCCTCGCTGCGCCGCTCGACGGCTTCCTCCAGATCGAAGAGCAGTTCCGCGCTCGTATGGCAGACGTGATGTTTGAGTAAGATGAAGAAGACGGATTCGTCGCTCGTGTAGCTGACGATCTCCCCGTAGTCGACCGCACCCGCGCGCCGCACGGCGTAGTCGAGGAGCTTCATGTTGTTCTCGAGCTTCACCGTGTTCTGGAACAGCTTGCAGTGGTGCGCGTCGGGATGCTCCGGGCAGCCGGAGGCGAGCGGGATGAAATTGAGGAGCAGCCAGCCGGAGTTGGAGATGTCCACGAGCGTGTGGCCGCCCTTGTCGCTGACACGGACCGCCACGCAGCCGGTCGCGCCCGTGAAGAGCGCGGCGGCCAGCACGCCCAGCGCAAGAATCGGAAGGAAACGTTTTTTCATTTGCCGACCTCCTGATCGTCCGCGAGGGCTTTTTCCGGCGCGCGGTCAAGCACGCCCGAGAGCTGGATTTCGCGGTAGGTGAGGATGTAGGGAAGGGGGATCGGGAAGTTGATGCCGGGGATCTCGAAGAGGACCGATTCGCGCGTCGTGTAGGCGAGATCGCGGACGGTGACGCCGACGCCGGCGCGCCGGCCGTAGCTCTCGGCGTACGTCATGAAGCGCGTCTGGATCTTGTCCATCGTCACGTCGTTGCGGAAGAAGACGAAGGGCAGGGCTCTTTCTTCGGCGGCATTGCCGCAGGCGAGCGGAAGGACGTCGAAGAGGTACCAGCCGTAGTTTGAGACGAGTATGTGCTCCTCGTTGGTGCGGAGTAGCTGTCCCCGGTCGATGACGAAGCAACCAGAGAGACACAATGTCCCAACCAGTCCAAGGATGCATGCAAGAAAGACACTTTTTCGCATGGAAGAATAGTATATCATATCTGAATTTGCGGCTTCAATCGAATTTTTGGGAAGTTCGCGGGCTCGAGAAGTCTCGAATCCTCGACGCTTCGAATCCTCGACGCCTCGAATTCTCGAATCCTCGAATCCTCGAATCCTCGAATATGATATACTACGCGCCATGGAACTGAAACTCAATCGCGAATACGCAGCGCGGCACCTCTTCGTCGCGGTGCTCATGCTGGCCCTCTCCGCCTGGTTCGGCTTCGACGGCTTCGTCAAGTACCCGCAGACGACCGGCCACGACCTGTACGTCTCCATCGAGGGCGCGGAACCGCCGGAAAACTTCGACCTCGCCGCGTTCAAAGCGCAGAAGATCCAGACGCAGTACGGCTTCACCGCGCTCACCTTCGCCGCCTTCGTCGCCGTCGCGCTCGGGCTCCTTGCGAGCGCGCGTTTCCGGTTCGCGTTCGACGACACGGGCTTCACGTACGACGGCGCGCGCTTCGCCTACGGCGACATCGCCAAGGTGGACGACCGCGACTGGGAGAAGAAGGGGATCGTGCGGTTCTACGTCAAACATCCGTCGACCGGCGCGGTCATCCCCGTCAAGCTCGACGCCTGGCACCATGTCGGCGTCAAGGACTTCCACGCGAAGCTGAAGGCCTGAGACGATGGCACGCGGACGGTTCATCACGTTTGAAGGCGGCGAAGGGTGCGGCAAGTCGACGCAGGTCCGGCGTCTCGCCGCGAAACTCCAGGCGGCGGGAATCGACGTCGTCCTCACGCGCGAGCCGGGCGGCACGCGCCTCGCGGAGCTCGTGCGCGGCCTCCTGAAGGACGAGCGCGAGGATCCGCCGTGCGACCGCAGCGAACTGCTTCTCTTTCTCGCCGCGCGCGCGCAGCTCGTCCGCAACGTCATCCGTCCCGCGCTCGCCGCCGGCAAGTGGGTCGTGAGCGACCGCTTCAGCGACTCCACGTTCGCCTATCAGGGCTACGGCCGGGGTCTGCCGCTCGAGACGATCCGCCTCGCCAACGACTTTGCCTGCGACGGGCTCAAGCCGGACATGACGCTCCTCCTGGAAGTCGACGCGGCGACGGCGGCGCGGCGGATGCGCGGGCGCGAGGCGGCGACGGCGACGGCGGCGGACCGCATCGAACAGGCCGGCGACGATTTCCACGCGCGGCTGAAGAAGGGATTTCAGGCGCTCGCGGCGGCGGAGCCGGAGCGGATCAAGCGCATTGACGCATCGGGCACACCCGATGAAGTGGAAGGGCGGATATGGACGTTGCTGAAGCCTTTGACCTGATCGCGCACGCCATCGACACGGGCCGCGCGGCGCACGGCTATCTCATCTGCGGCGACCTGCGCGGACAGTGCGACGTCCTCGCCGGGCGCATCCTCACAAAGCTCTTCCCCGACGCCGTCGCGCAGGTCGAAGCGAAATCCCATCCCGACGTCGCCACCCTCGAACCCGAAGGCAAGAGCCGCACGATCCACGTCAAGTCGATGCGCGAGCGGATCGTCGAGCCGATGTCCACGACGGCGTTTTCGGGCGGCTGGAAGGTCGGCCTCATCATCGGCGCGGACCGGATGGAGGTCGAGGCTGCCAATGCGTTCCTCAAGACGCTCGAGGAGCCGACGCCACAGACGCTCTTCCTTCTGCTGACCGATGCGCCCGACGCGATCCTGCCGACGATCGTCTCGCGTTCGCAGCGCATCGACCTGCCGCTCTCCGAAGGGATTCTGGAAGGGGAGGCGTACGACGCGCTCGCCGAAATCTTCACCTCAGCGATCCCGGACGGCATCACCGAAAAGGCGCGCGCGGGCGAACGGCTCGCCGACATCCTGGGCGAGCTCAAGGCCGCCGCCGAAGACGAAGACGTCGCGCTCGTGCGCAAATCGTTCTTCAAGACGGTGATGCGTTTCGTGCGCGGCTGGATGACCGCGTCACTTTTGCCGCGCTACCAGGCGTTCCGCAACATCGAGGCAGTCGAGGAAGCCTACCGCCAGTGCGAGCGCGCGATGAACGACGAGGCGGTCTTGAGTTTCCTCGCCGACCGTCTCGTGTTTCCGTCCCGGTAGGGAAGGGGCCGCTCAGTCGAGCGGCAGCCGCCAGCCGGCCGTCGGTTCCGCGGAATCGGACGGCACCGTGAATTCGTCGTCGTCGAAATAGCTGAGCGAGCCGTCGGCGTTCGTCTTCGGGGCCGTGCGCGCGGGCGGCGGCGGCACAACCGGCGTCGCCACCGGCTGCACGGGCGCGAGATCGAGCTCGTCATCGTCCTCCAGATCGTCCTCGTCCAGGTCGTCGGCGCCGAAATGATTGACGCCTGTTTTGCCGCTCGTCTCGTACAGCTCGGGATAGAGCTTGCGCCGCTGGAGCTCGATTTCCTTCTGACGCAGGCGCTCCTTTTCCCGCGCCAGCTCCTCCTTCTGCTTCTGCAGGAGCGCATTCGCCTTCTTGATCTTGGCGATGTCCTTCTGGTTTTTCTTCGCGAGATCGACCTGCCCCTGGGAAGGGGGCTGGAGGTTCAGTTCCGATTCCGCCTCGGCCTTGGCCTTTTGCGCGGCGGCGGCGGCCGCCTGCTCGGCCGCCAGGGCGCGCTGCTCGAACAGCCTGTTCTGCTGCTCGACCATCTTCATCTGCTGTTCGGCGAGCTGCTTCTGAAGGTTCGTCATGGACTCCGTCAGCGCCTTCACCGTCGCGTCGGTCTGGCCGGCCGACGGCTGGACGACGACCGGTCCGTGATCGCGCTCCTTGAGCATGAACTGGATCATCTGGTCGCTGATGCGGTTCTTGTCCTGCGCCATGTTGACGAGCAGCGCCACGAACACGCCGACGATGATCGTCAGGATGATCGCGAAGAAAATGCAGAGCGTCGTCATCCGTTTCTGCGCCTTGGCCTGTTCGGCGTCGATGTACTGCTGGAACGCCTTGAGGACTGGAAAGTCGTCCATCGCGTCCGTCTGACCATAGAGGCTGACGGCGTTTGTCGGCGGCGGAATGCGGCCCGCATCGGCGTTGTTCATGGTTTCTTCATTCATCAGTCACCTTCTTCTGTTTTGTCGCATAATCTGGATTATGTCAACTACGATTATTATTCCGAAAAGACGTACCAGTTGAGGATGCCCTTGTCGGTGTGCTTCAGGAATTCGTAGACTTTGCCGAGCGGCGCGTCGCCCGGCGCGTAGACGAGCATCGTCGACGTCGCGGCCGCGAGTTTCGACGCGAGCTTTGCCGCCGCCGCAACATCGGCGCACGGATGTTCCGTCACGATCAGTTTCGGTTCCAGCTGCACATCGTCGCCCGACCAGTCTTCCTTGATCTCAACGACGCGCGCCGTGCCGTCGGCCGCCAGGTGGACCTCCGGCGGCTGGCAGAGACGCTGCGCGCGCTCGCGCCAGCTTTCGCGCGGCAGGTACGCGAGGTAGAACAGCTGACCGTCGACGAAGCCGTTGACCTTGACCGCCGGCGAATCGAGCTCGCGCAGGACGGACGCCGCCGCCGCCGCTTCCTTGACCGTCAGGCTCGCCGGGAAATCGGGCAGGACGTCCAGCTCGGTGCCCGCCTGCGTCGCCGCATCGGCCGCCGCTTTGAGCGCGGCGAACGCGTCGCGGATCTTTCCGGGCGCAACCGTGAGCCGATGCGCGCGGTTCGCCGCCTGGCCGTTCCAGCGGAACGTGAACGTGCGCTTCTCGCCCTGCGGAATCTTCACCGCGGGACGGAACCGGCCGTACGTCGCCGACTGCTCGAGCGAATCGTCGAAGGAAATGAGCGTCTGCGGCAGGTTGTAGAAGGCGAAGACGGCGAGCGGCATGTTCGTCGCCGCCTCGACAATCCCCTTCTCGTCGCGCGTGCCGCCCGTATAGGCGATGCGCGCCGGACGCTCGCCCTCGCTCGTCTTGACAAACGTGTCGAACGCCGGTTCCATTTCGAGCGCGACGCCGACGGGCCAGAAGCGCGCCGCCGCGACATCGATCGGCCGCCCGCACGGAATCCCCGCCTTCTCGAACGCCGCCGCGATCTCGGCCACGGTCGCCTCGGTCGTGAACATCGATTCGTACGCATGGTCGGAATCGGGACCGACGAGCAGGAATTCAAGCGGCGTATCGAGCCCGCAGTCGGTCGACGTCGCGGTGAGCGTCACCGTGTGCTGCGCCGCGTCGAACGTGACCGGCGCGGCCGCGCACACGAGCGCCGCGGCGCACGACGCGAATGTCAGGACGGCCGCTTTCATCGGCAGGCCTCCGCCGCGCGCTTGAACCCTTCCGCCGAACGCGCGATGATCTTTTCGTCGACGCTGCAGCTCAGGCGGATATGGCCCGCGCGGCCGAAGCCCGCGCCCGGCACGGCGAGAATCCGTTCCTTGAGGAGCGCATCCACGAACTTCGCGTCGTCGCCGCCCGGCGCTTTCGGGAAGAAATAGAACGCCCCGCGCGGCATCGTGAACGAAATGCCCGCGTCCGTCAGCACCTTCGCCATCAGGTCGCGCCGCCGCTTGTAGATGGCGAGGTCCACGGTCGAATCGCAGAGCGCGGCCGCGAGCTTCTGGCCGATGACCGGCGCGTTGACGGAACCGAGCGTGCGGTTGACGAGGATGAGCGTGGACATCAGCGTGCCGCCGTCGAGCTGCGTCAGCGCGGGATTGACGGCGAGGTAGCCGATGCGCTCGCCCGCGAGCGACAGCGTCTTGGAGAAGCTGCCGACCACGACGGCGAACTTCGTCATCGGGAGGATCGCCGGAACTTCCGCGCCGTCGTAGGCGAACGCGCGGTACGGCTCGTCCGAGAGGATGAAGAGCGGCCGCTCCCCCTTCTCGCCGCGCGCGGCGTTGACCTTCTCGACGAGCGCCGCGAGCGCTTCGAGCTCGGCGCGCGAATAGACGGTGCCGGTCGGGTTGTTCGGCGAGTTGACGAGGATGGCGCGCGTGCGCGGCGAAACCGCCGCGGCGATCGCCTCCAGGTCGAGCGTGAAGTCGGCGCGCGTCGGCACGGGCCTGAGGATGCCGCCAAAGTGGCCGCAGTAGTTGCCGTATTCGACGAAGTACGGGCTCGGGACGATCACCTCGTCCCCTTCCGCGATCGTCGCGCGGAAGAAGCAGACGAGTGCGCTCGCCGCGCCGACCGTCATCACGAGGTCGTTCGCCGTCAGCGCGAGGCCCTGCTGGCGCGAGAGGTAGTCGGCCATGCGCGCGCGCACGGCGGGAATGCCGGCGTTCGGGCAGTAGCCGAGGCCGAGGGGCTGGACGGCGTCGTCGGCGATCTTGTAAAGCGCGGCGCGCGTGGCGGCGGGCGGCGGGACGTCGGGGTTGCCGAGCGAGAAGTCGCAGACGGCGTCCGCGCCGTACTTCTGCTTGAGCTCCAGCCCCTTCTCGAACATCTTGCGGATGAAGCTGGACTTCCCCGCCGCATCCTGAAATTCATTCGTGACAGTTTGCATCGTTCTCCTTGATTGTCGGTGCATAGTATATCAAAAATCTCAATTGCGCGCGCCTGTCACATGAACTGATTAAAGGCGGATGGGTTGTGTGTGGAATGGTGTCTTGGGTAGGCTTGGCGCCGTTCGCCGCAACCTCCCTTGCCCGCCGCCCTTTGGCCGATTTCGGCGTCCGGTGCAACCGCTCCGCGTATACATATACGCGTTCGGGTTGCCGTCCTGCCGAACTCGGCTCAAATGGCGGCGGCCGTTCGGCTGTCGGCGGCGAACGGCGCCAAACTTGCCATCTCGAAAAGTCCGGCTTCGTCCGGCCGCGGCGATTCGCTCGCTCCCGCTCGACCGCCGGGACGCTCCCGCGCAGTCTGCGCGCGATGAGCGGCGCGGTGCGTTGTCGCTGGCCGGTCCGCTCCGCTCCCCGTCGGCGCTCCTAGCCCCGCTGGCTCCTCGCGGCACCCTGCACGCCCCGCGTCCCGTCTTGCTCGCTCAGCTCGCTCTTCGCCTTGCCTCCCTCGCCGGACCCTGAGGGCGTGTGATCGAGAGGCGAATTGCCCCGCCCCATCATGCGCGGCACATCGCCTCATCTCCTTCGTGACTCGGCTGAACGCATTTGGCACGGCAAAGTGCAGCAGATTATGATATACTATCAGTGCGCTTTTCGGGTGACCGGAGAGCGAGATAGAGTTTGAGAACTGCGGCGTCCCTCAAAAGACTCCGCCACCCTCAAGCAACGTGACGCGTCAAAAGCGCGGATGTATCGTTCGTCTGAAACGACCAATTTCAAAGCTGAGCGACAACATCCCGCGAAACGCGCCGAGGGAGCAATCCCGAGGCGTGCTTTCTGTTCGGGTGTTTTCAGCAATGGCTTTGGTCGGCCTCAGACGAGAACACTGGAATCTGGAGGCACGCCTTTTAATGTCTGCGAGGAGAAAGAGATGTTCGTGGGAATGCGCGTTGGCATTTTCAATGGTTGCTGTCGTCGGTTTCTATCTGGGCGTTGTCGTTCGCCCAAGCCACATTGCCTGGCTTGACCGATTGAGGGGACGGTCGGTCTACGAGACGGTGTTCTACCGGCGAATGGTCGCTTCCCATGTGCGACAGGATGCACAGGTCGCACCCCATGCGGTTTACCTGATTGGCGACAGCCATATTCAAGGACTTTGTTCGCTGGGGCTGGGCGTCAACTATGGTATTGGTTCGGACACGACCGATGGTGTTGTCGCACGCATCGGCAAGTATGCATCCCTGACGAATGCGGCAAAGGTGTTTCTTGAGATCGGATGCAATGACAAGGTGGCGGACGGACGGCAGTTGGCCGCCAACATCCTCAATGCAGTAGCTGCGTTGCCGCCCGTGCCGGATATTTACGTTTGCTCGCTTCTTCCGTCGTCCGGTCGACATCGAACGGGTAATTCAGTCAAACTTGATGCGAATGCGAGGCTACGGGAAGCCGCCGTCGGTCGATTCATTTTCATTGACTTGTATTCAAAGTTGGCGGATGAGAATGGTGCGCTGCTGCCGTGCTACGATTCCGGCGATGGTGTTCATCTGAATGCCGCAGGCTATGCGGTATTTCGCAACGAGTTGATGAAATTCATGTAAGGAGACGGTCCAATGGAAATAAATCGTTCAATTGAAATGACGCCTCTTCTCTCCGGCAAGCTTCGCATCCTGTCTTTGTTGGCGATCGGTTGTGTGGTTCTCCAACATGCCAGTTATGGCGTGTCAACCGAAAATGCAACGGGACTCCTTTATCGAGATCTGGTTTCATTAGGGTTCGCCGATTTCCCTGTGCCCTATTTCTTTATCGTCTCGGGGTTTTTCTTCATGAAGAAATACAGCCCAACATTCAAATGGTATGGCGGTGAATTGTCAAAACGGCTGAAAACGCTGGCCCTGCCCTATTTCATTTTTTGCACCCTCGGCATTCTTGTCTATCGTAGCTTTTCTTATGAAGTGCTCCTAAAAGACTATGGCATAACAGATCTGTTGCCGGTCGTCGGATCGCTCTGGTATGTCCGAACGCTTTTTGTGCTTTGCGTCTGCTCGCCGCTCATGATTGCCGTTGCTGAGCTGTTGGCGCGCCATCGCACGGTGCGCCTGTGCGCACTTTTTTTGCTGCCATTCCTGCTGATTCCTCGGCTACCCTGTCAAAGTTCGGTGATTGCGCCGGTCGTTTATTTTACGTTTGGTATTTTTCTGTCGCGTTTTGGCGCGTGCCTTGTCGCCGTTCCGCTTCGGCGTAAATTGCTGGGAGCGATGGCGCTTCTTGCAATCCTCCTGCCCCTTAAGCTTGCGCACTCGTTTGCCGCGCCGAGCGCCGAGCCGATTCTCAGAAAGGCGATGATACCGGGAACGCTTGCGCTTGTCTGGTTTGGCTATGATTGGTTTTATGCGCACTTTCCTCGACTGGAACGTGGACTGTCATTGATTCCGGACTTCATTGTGCGGGCAACATTCTTTATCTATTGTTCAGAAAGTTTTATTCGCCTCTTCCTGTATAAGGTGTTGCTTGTTCCGTGCGGCTGTACGGGGATTCTGCGTACGCCGCTCGGAGCCGTCGCGTGGGCGACGCTGGCAATTGCGTTCAGTCTTCTCCTCGCTGGAGGCCTCGGCAAGTTTGCGCCTCAGGCTTATGCCGTGCTGTCGGGCGGGCGCGGCGGGCGCAAGAGGAGCGAGGCGAGTGGAGTGGCGCGAAGAATTTTGCGGCCCGACAGGACGGGCGACCGGCAATGAACGCCGCCACCCTGCCCAGAGTCAAGCGACGTCGGCGACAGACGCTCATCTAGAAAATCTAGAACAGCGCGGCAGTTTTGCCGCGCGGTCTAGCGTAGTGAGCGCAGCGAACGGTCTAGAACAGCGCGCGTCGCGCGCGATCTAGCAAAGCGAGCATCGCGAGCGATCGAGAACGCTCGAGCGGCCGCAAGGACACGCAAGATCGCGGTGCGGAAAATCACATCACGTGCCAGAGGCAGCAGAAGAAGTGGCAGATCGTGCCCGCGAGCACGAAGAGGTGCCAGACCATGTGCGCGTACGGCAGCGATTTCCAGAGATAGAAGACGCAGCCGAGCGTGTACAGCGCGCCGCCCGTCGCCAGCCACATCGTGCCCAGCCCGTGCAGCGAGCGGATGAGCGGTACGATCGCCGCCAGCGCCACCCACCCCATGATCACGTACGCGCTCGTCGACAGGTACCGGAAGCGGCCCGTCGTGCGGATCTTGAAGAAGATGCCCGCGAGCGCCATGCCCCACTCGATCCCGAAGACGGTCCACGCGAGCGCAGGATGCGCCGGCCGGAGCGTGACGAGGCAGAACGGCGTGTAGCTGCCCGCGATCAGCACGTAGATCGCCATGTGGTCCATCACGTGCAGCACGCGCTTCGCCGGCAGGTAGGTGACGGTGTGGTAGGCCGAGGAGATCGCGTAGAGGAAGATCATCGAGAAGCCGAAGATCGCGCCGCTCGTCACCTTCCACGCCACGTCCGCGCCGCTCGTCGCGCCCTGCCAGACGAGCAGCGCCAGCATCGCCGCGCCGAGATGCGAGCCGACCACGTGGGTCACCGCGTTGGCGATTTCCTCGCCCGTCGTGTATTCATGCCGCTTCTTCATACCTGGTTGTCCCGTGTCGTGAGGATCGATTTCACGTGCGCGTGGCAGATGGCGAGCGCGAGCGCGTCCGCCGCGTCGTTCTGCGGCAGCTCGGGGAGCGCGAGGAGCGTCTTGACCATCCGCTGGATCTGGTCCTTCTCCGCGAGCCCGTTGCCGCACACCGCCATCTTCACGCGGCGCGGCTCGTATTCGTAGATGGGCTTCGACGCGTTCGCCGCCGCCACGATCACCGCGCCGCGCGCTTCGCCGAGCACCATCATCGTGTTCGCGTTCTTGCCGTAGATCACCTGCTCGATGCTCAGCACGTCCGGATCGAATTCGGCGATCAGCGCGGCGATCTTCGCGTGGATCGCGGCGAGGCAGTCCGACACGCGCGCGTCGCGGCGGTTGGGGATGCGGCCCCACGCACGCGCCGTCAGGCGGCTGCCGGCCGCCTCCAGGACGCCATAGCCCGTCGAGCGCAGGGAGGTATCGACACCGAGGATGATCATTTCGCGACAAGCCCCCAGATGAGCACGGCGAGGATCAGCACCGGCAGGACGAACGTCATGTAGGCGCGCAGCGCGTCGGGCAGCGCGAGGCCGCGACCGGCGCTCGCCTCTTCGCGGAACCGGCGCCAGCCCCAGCCGAAGTCCCACGCGACGAACAGGCAGATGACGAGCGCGCCGAGCGGCAGCCACAGCTGGCTCACCGCGAAGTCCTCCCCGTCGAGCACCCCGTCCCAGAGGACGCACGGCAGCGAGGCGAGCGCGACGGCCGCGCCGACGAGCGGCGCGATCACCCGGCGGCGGCCGCGCGATTCGTCCATCAGCCCGCCGATGATGCACTCGAACACCGCGATGATCGTCGTCAGCGCGGCGAACGCGAGGAAGAGGAAGAAGCAGAAGCCCCAGACGCGGCCGCTCGGCATGCGCGCGAACACCTCGGGCAGCGCGATGAAGAGGAGGCCGGGGCCGCTCGAC
>Ga0256405_10005531_pt1 | contig 21667 bp, 16 predicted proteins | sample RumenRJG_02DNA_FD_189096 | JGI IMG/M metagenome (GOLD analysis project Ga0256405, IMG submission 189096) | Bovine rumen microbial communities from Lethbridge, Alberta, Canada - RJG_02 | ecosystem: Host-associated > Mammals > Digestive system > Stomach > Rumen | place: Canada: Alberta... | reverse complement strand
TGCCGCACGACAGGCATACCGACACATCAAACGTGACAACAAGTTTGCGGACGGTTTGAAAGTAAAGAGCTAATCATGTCTTAAACATACATACGGCTAAATAGTCACCCTATGAACATAACAACGAAATTTCTTAATACACTATATTTTGCACGCAGGCAGAAAGCCATTGCGCGTTATTCAACCCAAGCACGTCAGATGCAGGAAAGAGTAATGACCCGACTTGTAAACCGCGCACAACATACAGAATGGGGAATTAAGCATAAATTCTCCAATATTCACAGTTATGATGACTTTGCCAAGAGCATGTCTCTCAACACATACGAGGAACTCAAATCATATATTCACCGTATGCGTGAAGGCGAAAGCGATGTACTTTGGCCAGGTAAGGTACGTTGGTATGCAAAATCATCAGGAACTACCAACGACAAGAGCAAATTCATCCCTGTAAGCAAGGATGGACTTAAGCATATCCATTACCTTGGCGGAGCCGACTGTGTATCGAGTTATCTTAAGGTTAACCCTAAGAGCCGTTTGTTCTCAGGAGTGAAAAGCAAAAGCCTGATTCTCGGAGGAAGTCACGCTCCAAATCTCAATACTCCTAAAAGTCTGGTAGGTGACCTCAGTGCTATTCTCATTGAGAATGTACCACGTGCGGTAAACCTCACACGAATACCAGAGAAGAAAGTGGCTCTGCTCAGCGATTTTGAGGAAAAACGTGATGCTATTGCCAAGATTGCATTGTCTCAGAACGTTACGAACATTAGCGGTGTACCTTCATGGATGCTTAGTGTTCTGAAACGTATGCTGGAAATCTCCGGAAAGGAAAAGATTGATGACATCTGGCCAAACCTTGAAGTGTTCTTCCACGGAGGTGTTGCATTCACTCCTTATCGTGAGCAGTACAAGAATATCATCACACTTCCAGGTATGCACTATATGGAAACATATAACGCATCGGAAGGCTTCTTCGGCATCCAGACCGATCTCAACGATCCTGCCATGACACTCATGGTGGACTATGATGTGTTCTACGAATTCATTCCAATGGATGAATTTGGCACAGCCAACCCAAATGTGCTTCCGCTCTGGGAAGTAAAGCCTGGGGTGAACTACGCAATGGTAATCAGTACAAGTTGCGGTTTGTGGCGTTACATCATCGGTGACACAGTCCGTTTCACACAGACAAATCCATACAAGTTCATAATCACAGGTAGAACAAAGCACTTTATCAACGCTTTTGGTGAGGAACTGGTAGTTGACAACGCTGAAAACGGACTTGAGCAGGCATGTGTAGCTACAGGCGCTCAAATCCGCGAATATACCGCTGCGCCTATCTTCATGGATGCCAATGCAAAATGTCGTCATCAGTGGCTTATCGAGTTTGCCAAACGCCCTTCGTCAATCGAGGAATTTGCTACGATTCTTGACCGTTCGCTTCAAGCCATCAACTCTGACTATGAAGCAAAGCGACACAAGAACATCACCCTTCAACCTCTGGAGATTATCGAAGCACGTGAGAACCTCTTCGATGACTGGCTTAAGGGTAAGGGAAAGCTTGGCGGTCAGCACAAGATTCCTCGCCTCAGCAACTCAAGAGAGTATATCGAAGAGCTGATTGGGATGAATAAATAGGAGGAGACCCTCCCCCAACCCCTCCCAAGGGAGGGGAGTAGTCAGATTACATAGATATAACCACTTATCGTAATAACGTAATAACGATATAACGTCATTACGTCAAAATTATTAATTACCAAAGTATGATATTCAGTAACAGCAAACATAAGGATCATTCTACTCTCCTCCCTCGCAGGGCAACTGCGCGGATAGCCGCTCAAGCAGTTGGTGACCAAAGGAAAGGTGGTAGGCAAGGGGGAGGGTCTGTAGGGTCTTTTATGGCTCTCCTATTTGTTTCGCTGCTGCTTTTTGCTTGCGCCAATATCGGTACACCAGATGGCGGACCATACGATGAGACTCCTCCAAAGGTAGTGCGTACCACTCCGCATCTGGGTTCTATAAAGACCAAGACGAGGAAGATTGTAATTGAGTTTGATGAGAATGTAAAGCTCGACAACCCTTCGGAGAAGGTTATCATCTCGCCTCCGCAGATTAATATGCCTGAGATAGATGCTACGGGCAGACGTATTACCGTTGAACTTCAAGACACACTCATTCCTAACGCCACATACACCATTGACTTCAGTGACGCCATTCAAGACAACAACGAAGGCAATCCCATGGGTGATTATGCCTTTACGTTCTCAACAGGTGATGAAGTCGATACAATGCAAGTGTCCGGATATGTGCTTGACGCTTCGAACCTGGAGCCAATCAAGAATATGCTTGTAGGCCTCTATACCGTGGATTCCATCGAACCGCTTCCAGACAGCGTTTTTATGCAGAAACCATTCGAACGAGTCTCACGTACAGACAGCCGAGGCCATTTCGTAATTAAGGGTTTGGCGAACAAACACTATCGTGTGTTTGCCCTTAAAGATCAGGATCAGAATTTCTATTACAGTCAGCGCAGCGAGATGCTGGCATTCAACCACAGGGTATTCACTCCTTCGTCCAAACCAGATATCAGAGTCGATACAGTCTGGCATGATTCCATCCACTACGACTCTCTTGTCTATGTGCCTTATACCCATTTCTACCCGGACGATCTCACCTTGCTTGCCTTTAACGAAAAGGTTATAACCAGAAACAAGCTCAAGGACGAACGTCTGCAACTGGAGAAATTCACCTTATACTTCACCGCGCCTGACTCTGTCGTTCCGACAATAGAGGGCATGAACTTCGACAGCAACAATGCGTTTGTTATTGAGGCCAATCCCACTCGCGACACTATCACATATTGGATTCGCGACTCGCTCATCTACAACAAAGATACACTTACCTGCGTAATCCATTTCAATGCCCACGACACACTTGGCGTGCTTCGTGCAACGACTGACACAATCAGTCTTGTCTCTCGTCAAAGTTATGCAAAGGTACAGAAACGCAGACTGCAAGAGTGGGAAGAATATGCCAAGGAGTACAGGAAAAACTACATGGCAGAGCACAAGGACTCACTTCGTGCCGAACGCAAGTCAAAGAAAAAGAAGATAGAAGAAGAGGACATCCCTGTTCCGCCAATGCCAGAGGTCTTTCTTGAGATGAATATTGGGCGTACCACGTTTAGCCCTGATCAGAATTTGGATTTCAACTTCTCGGAACCAATTGACACAGCCTACATCTCTATGTTCAGTCTGAATGAGATAGTGGATTCCACGACTGTGCCACGGGAGTTCCTGCTTCGCCGGCATCCAAACAAGAATAACGCCTATCGCCTATATGCCGAATGGCAACCAGGTAGCAGCTACGAACTTCTGATTGATACCGGTGCCTTTGTAAGTATATACAACCATAGGACGGAAGGCACGAAACGCAGCGTCAAAGTGAAGGGTCTGGATTCTTTCAGTTCTTTGTTCGTAACCATCCAAAACGTTGACTCCAATTATATTCTGCAGCTTATCAATGGAAGTGACAAGGTAGTCAAGGAGAAGCGAGTGAAAGACGGTAAGGTTGACTTTTATTTCATAGATCCGGGAACATATTACCTACGCTTGTTCAACGACAGAAATGGTGACGGAGAATGGACTACGGGCAACTATATCGAACAGTTGCAGGGTGAAGAGACATACTACTATCCGGGAGGATTGTTTCTACGTGCCCAATGGGATGTTTCGCAGACATGGAACCCGCTCTTAACTCCTATCTACGAGCAGAAACCACTGAAGATAACTAAACAGAAACCGGATAAATCCCGCAAACAGACCAATCGCAACGCTGAACGCGAGGAAAAGAAACGCAAGAAAAAATAAAAACAAGCAGGACTAGAATTGTTTTTAGTCCTGCTTGTTTTTTTGTGTCTGAGTATTCCTAAGATAACCTAGGGTCGCCTAGGAAAACCTATCTACTTAGAATGGCAGATCGTCAGTGTTGTCGCTCTGTGCGAAGTCTGGTTGTGGTGCTGCGGCTGGTTGTGCAGCTACTGCTGGTGCTCCAGGAGCAGCAACTGGAGCAGGTGCACCTTCCATAGTTCCTGCTGATGGAACTTCACCTGGAGTTACGCGGTCTACTCGCCATGCACGGATATCGTTGAACCAACGACCCTGATACTCACGGGCATTAACATCGAAGAATACATTGAGCTCTTCTCCCAACTGTATATTAAACTGACGAATTTTGTCTTCTCCGAAAACATTGAAACACATGCGGCGTGGGAACTGTTCGTGGGTTTCTATCACGTATTCCTGAATCATCCATGGGTTACCGGTTGTCTTTGCAACACCAGTTCTTGCCTCTAAAATTGCTATTACTTTTCCTGCTAATTCCATTTTGTTATTGATTAATTAATTTTATGCGAATTTACGACTTTCTGCCGTATTAAAAGAATTTTCGATAAATATTTTTCAAAAACGGAAAACAATTTATACCTTTGTATGCTAAAGGCAAATTCTTGTCGTTATTGCTATTATCAAGAATACCCTAATTGTTAAATATATAATACTTTCTTTATATGAAATTCAACGTTTCAAGCACCACACTCTGCAACCGCCTGCAGATTCTCAGTCGTGTTCTTCCAAGCAAAAGCACGATTCAAATTCTGGATTGCATTCTCTTTGAACTGGAGGGAAACAATCTGCGTATGACAGCAACCGACAGCGAAACCACGCTTGTTACCAACCTTGAAGTTCAGGAAGGTGAAGGTGGCGGTCGCTTTGCTATCAAGGCAACTACAATCATCAATGGTTTGAAAGATATTGCTGACCAGCCAATAACTCTCAACATCAACGATGAAAACTACGAAATCGTTATTAACTACCAAAACGGTCATAGCAACTTCATTGGTCAGAGCGGTGCTGAATATCCTATACCACAAGCTATCGGTGATAGCACACAGCAGATCAATATCGGTTGCGATGTACTGCTTGCTGGTGTCTCACGTGCTCTCTTCGCTACTGCAGAAGACGAGTTGCGTCCTGTAATGAATGGTATCTATTTCGATATCACTCCAGAAAGCCTCACATTCGTTGCAAGCGACGGACACAAACTGGTTCGCAACACCTGCACAAACATCCATAGTGAGCAGCCATCATCATTCATCCTACCTAAGAAGCCTGCTAAGACTCTGAAAGATATCCTGGCACGTGAATCGGGCGATGCATTTATCCAGTTTGACGAGCGCAACGCACAGATAGTAATGGAAAACTACACCCTCTCTTGCCGTCTGATTGAAGGCCGCTATCCTAACTATGCATCAGTAATTCCGAACGACAACCCTTACCGCGTAACTATTGACCGTGCTGCACTGGTAGGCGCTCTCCGCCGTGTGATGGTGTTCGCAAGCACCAGCACTTCACTTGTCAAATTGCATATCAACCAAGGCAATATGACCGTTTCCGCACAGGATATCGACTTCGCTTCTTCTGCTGAGGAAAACATCATCTGCGACTATAACGGCACTCCTATGAGCATCGGTTTCAAAGGTCCGTTCCTCCTCGACATCCTCAATAGCATCACATCTACTGAAGTGATACTGGAGCTTGCCGACCCAAGCCGTGCAGGAGTCATCGTTCCTTCTACCCAGGAAGAAAACGAAGATCTGCTCATGTTGCTCATGCCTATGATGCTTAACGAATGATAATCAATTAAAACATCACACTTACAGTCTTCGACATTGAGACAATACCAACAGCCTCATAGTCGAAGACTTTGTGCTTAATAAAAAAGTTAGTTCTGTTATACTTGATTTCTATCGTCTTAACTCCACAACTTCTTAACTCCTTAACTTCTAATAAGTAACATTATATAATTATAAAACTGTGCTTAAGGGAAAGAAAATCGTACTGGGCATTACAGGCAGCATAGCCGCCTATAAGTCATGCCTGATCATCCGCCAGTTGATTAAAGCCGGAGCTGAAGTACAAGTTGTTATAACTCCTGCAGGAAAAGAGTTCATAACTCCCATCACACTGTCTGCACTGACATCGAAGCCTGTCATCAGCGAGTTCTTTGCACAGCGCGACGGAACTTGGCATTCTCATGTAGCTCTCGGACTGTGGGCCGACGCCATGCTCATCGCACCAGCAACAGCATCGACAATAGGGAAGATGGCAAACGGCATTGCCGACAATATGCTTATCACCACATATCTGTCGATGAAAGCACCAGTGTTCATTGCTCCGGCAATGGACCTGGACATGTACGCACACCCTTCAACCCAGAAGAACCTCAATACCCTGCGTTCCTACGGCAACTACATCATTGAACCTGGAACGGGATTCCTCGCATCACATCTCGAAGGCAAGGGCCGTATGGAAGAGCCTGAAGAGATCGTAAGGATTCTTGACGAAAAGCTCTCCTGCGACTCCGACAAATGCAGCAATCAATCCATCCTAATCACAGCCGGACCCACATACGAAAAGATTGATCCGGTAAGGTTTATCGGTAATTATTCCAGTGGAAAAATGGGAATTGCGCTTGCTGAGGAATGCCTGCGTCGCGGCATGAAAGTGGAATTGGTTCTCGGTCCTGTCAGCATCACACCTCCTTCACACGCCAACCTACATATCACCAGCGTAGAGTCCGCAGAGGAGATGTACAATGCCTGTATGGAGATATATCCAAAGGTCAATTCAGCTATACTATGTGCAGCAGTGGCAGACTTCACTCCTATCAAGACTGCAGACGAGAAAATCAAACGCAAGGGCGATGAACTCACCCTTCAGTTGAAACCTACCCACGACATAGCAGCTGCACTTGGCAAACAGAAACGCCAGGATCAGACCCTCGTAGGCTTTGCTCTTGAAACCAACGACGAGCAGGCTAATGCAGAAGGTAAGCTCAAGAAGAAGAACTTCGACTTCATCGTTCTTAACTCCCTTCGCGACTCTGGTGCAGGTTTCCGCACGGATACCAATAAAATCACCATTATCCACAGCGACCTCACCCGCAAGGAATATCCACTGAAACCAAAATCCGAAGTGGCAAAAGATATAGTAGAAGAAGTATTATGCGTCGAATAATTATTTTATTCTTCATTCTTCATTCTTCATTCTTCATTTCAAATGCTCAAGAGCTGAACTGCAAGGTGAAGGTTACCCATACTCAGGTACAGGGTACCAATACCAGTGTATTTGAGACTTTGGAGAATGTGCTTAATGAGTTCATGAACAATCGTGCATGGACAGAACTGCAATTCGCACAGAACGAACGCATAGAGTGCAACATGACCATAAATGTAAAGCAGTACAAGCAGGATGACAATGCATTTCAGTGTGAACTGCTCTTCCAGCTTAATCGTCCTGTCTTCAACTCTACCTACAACTCCATTGTGATATCTATGCGCGACAACCAGTTCAATTTCCAATATAAGGAATACGAACCGCTCGACTTCAATATCAACAACATGGACAACAACCTCACCGCCATGTTGGCATACTACGCATATCTGTTCATAGGACTTGATCTTGACACTTTCTCTCCCCTTGGAGGCACAGATGTACTGCGCCAGGCAGAACTCATAGTTAACAATGCACAGACAATGAGTGAGACAGGATGGAAGGCATTTGAGAACAACCGCAACCGTCACGGCATCATCAACGACTATCTTGACGGAAGCATGGAACCTTTCCGCCAACTGATGTACAAATACCACCGTCTCGGTCTTGACGAAATGTCGAATAATGTGGACCGCGGACGCACAGCCATTACCGAAAGCATCGAAATGCTGAAGGAAGCTCATTCCAATAAACCTCTCAGCGACCTTCCACAAATCTTCACCGACTACAAACGCGATGAAATAGTAAATATCTACCGTGGTCAGCACGGCACAGCCAACGAACGGGAGTCGGTTTACAACATTCTCTCTGAACTGAACGCCTCACAAAACCGCGAATGGACTAAAATCAAGCAATAAAAAAACCAGCCAAAGACGCTACCGTTTTTGGCTGGCTTTTTTTATGTCCTGTTGTCTGAACCTATATCAATCTTCATCAAGGCGGAAGGGACGTCCTTCTTCATCGAAACCGAAACGGGGTTTACCACCTTTTGAAGCCTTATGATTTTTTGTTTTTGAGAATTTTTGCTCAAATGACTTCTTATCGTCACGGCGGAAACCTTTGTCGTCACGGCGGAATTTCTTTTCATCACGATGGTGTGATGATTTGCGGTCTTTGCCGAATGGACGGCGGTCACCGTCTTCAGGTTCATAATCGCTGCCGCGATCTCCCCATTTGAAATTATGGCGGTTGAGACGTGGCTCGTCGTCACCCTCGAAGAGAGGAGTTTTGTCTTTTGAGTTCTTACGTTCAAATGGCTTCTTGTCGTCACGATAGTCCTTGCGGTTAGGACGTGAACGGAAATAGTGTTCATCGTCGCGGCTGCCACCTGCATCGCGCCAGCTCTTTCCGTCAAACGTAGAGTCATCGTCACGACGGCGAAGTGGTTTGTACTTCGCATTGCGCTGACGTTCCTCGTCGGTCTTGATATCTTCGCCTTCACCCTTAAGGTCGCTCAGTTTGCCACTGAACACCTGATATTTGCGGAGTTCGCAAGGCAGAGAACCATTGTAGAGTGCGAATTTTGTTGATGGACGGAGACGGATTTTGTCGAAACATTCCTCGTGGCTACTGAGAATCCAAGCCTCGTTACCTGCAAAGGAGCGCTTCAGGCGGTTGCCAATAGTGTCGTAGAGGTCGAGAATGTCATCGGTAGTGATGCGTTCGCCGTAAGGAGGATTGGTCATCATCATGGCTTCTGAGCCGTTCCAGTCGAAATCGTAGAAGTCCTGCTGGCTTACTTCAACCACCTTGCTTACTCCTGCACTACGCACATTATCCAGGGCAACGGCAACAGCCTGACGGTTGATGTCGTAACCATATATCTTGTGATCGAACTCACGTTCGTCACTGTCATCGTTGTAGATGCGGTCAAGAAGATCCTCGTCGAAGTCTTTCCAGCGCTCAAATCCGAATTCATCACGGAATACACCTGGATAGATATTCATTGCCATGAGAGCAGCCTCAATGAGTATCGTACCGCTTCCGCAGAACGGGTCAATAAGGTCACACTGTCCTTCCCATCCAGCAAGACGCAGCATACCTGCAGCAAGCACCTCATTGATTGGAGCAGCTACTGAGCCTGTGCGATAACCACGCTTATGCAGGCTTTCACCAGAGGAGTCGAGGGAAATGGTCACCTTTTCCTCTGCTATATGCACATTGATGCGGATGTCAGGATTACTGATGCTGACGTTAGGACGTTCTCCTGTGGTTTCACGAAAATAGTCGGCAATGGCATCCTTCACACGATAAGCCACAAACTTAGAGTGGCGGAAGGTGTTGGAGAATACTACGGCATCGATAAGGAATGTCTGGTTTACGTCCATATAGTCGCTCCAAGGCATTTTCTTTACTACTTCGTAGACATCGTCAGCATCCGATGACTTGAATGTCTTGATGGGCATGAGTACTCTGACGGCTGTACGCAGGCAGAAATTCGCCTTGTAAAGCATTTCCTTATCGCCGGTGAACGACACCATGCGATTTCCTATTTCTACGTCGTTGGCACCAAGTTCTATGACTTCTTTTGCAAGAACTTCTTCCAAACCCTGAAAGGTCTTAGCTATGATTTGCATATTTTGAGTTTTTAATTTTTTTTGAGTTTTTCCTAGGGGTTTTCTAGGTCTTCCTAAGTCTTCCTAGGCTATCTTAGGTTTTCCTAGGTCTTCCTAGGCTATCCTAGGTTTTCCTAGAACGCTTCACACTTGTTGTGAAGGCGGTCTCTGCACCACGTGGCAGCCTGCAGGCACATCCTTAGTGACCCAGATGTTACCACCGATTACAGCTCCCTTGCCTATAGTGATGCGACCAAGGATAGTGGCGTTGGAATATACCACCACATTGTCTTCGAGGATTGGGTGGCGGGCTATGCCCTTAATCGGATTGCCAGCCTCATCGAGCGGGAACGAACGGGCACCGAGGGTAACACCCTGATAGAGCTTCACTCCCTTGCCTATAATACAAGTCTCACCGATAACTACACCTGTGCCGTGGTCAATAGTGAATGACTCGCCTATTTCTGCTCCCGGATGTATGTCAATACCTGTTTCCGAGTGAGCCATTTCAGTAAGCATACGTGGGATGAGAGGCACTCCGAGTTTCAGCAGTTCATGAGCCACACGATAGTTGGTCAGAGCCTTGATTACAGGATAGCAGGAGATGATTTCTCCGTGGTTCTTGGCTGCAGGGTCACCATTGAATGCCGCAATCACATCGGTAGTGAGTATTTCGCGCAGTTTCGACAGTTTTGCCACAAACTGTTCCGTAATGTCGTCAGCCACCTTGCATGCGTCCGGGCATTTATTGCATTCATATTCCAGACTTATCTCAATCTGTCCGCGAAGCAGTCGTGCCAGGCGGTCAACCCTCACTCCGATATAATACTTTAATGTATCCGCATAGACCGGGGTGTCACCATAGTGATAGGGGAAGATTATATCCCTGACTATGTCAATAATCTCTGCCAACGTCTTCTCCGATGGCATACGGAACACCTGGCTGTCCTGGTCGAACAACTTAGACAGCGAGTCGATGTCGGATAGCTGGTCTACAGCCTCTGTAATAATCTTATGGTTCATTATTTTAGGTATTTTTCTATTATTTCTTCGGCTGACTCGTCACCCAGTTCCTTGGCACGTTGCAGGTTCTTGAGTGCAGCTTCTTTCTCACCCTTTTGAATTTGTGCAAATCCCATGATGCGATATGCATCTGCCATCTCGCTGTTTATAAGCAAGCATTTTCTGGCTGCTTCAATACATTCGTCCAGTTCGTTCACCCTGAGCAGCAATGCACTCTTCTCAACATAATAGAGTGCTTCGCGTGGAGCAAGGTCTATTGCCAGATTGATGTCGTCGAGAGCCTGCTGATACATTCTCGCCTTCACCTCCAGTCCGTAGCGCTCGTAGTAGAATTTCGCGTTTACCTTGTTGTTGTTTAGGTAGCAGTACTGATTATAGTCGAGCACGGCCTGACGATAGTGTCCGCGGGCTGCATGCAATTGTCCTCGACGCATGATGTAGTTCGAAGCCTCGGTCGGCAGAGGTGTGGAGAACATCGCAATGGCAGAGTCCAGCAATTGAATAGCCGTCTCAGTGGTGTCGCCTGCTGCCTCGTATGCCAGACTGGCTGCAAAGAGTGTTGCCGGTGAGCGATGCTTTCCCTCGTTGATATCGTTGTAAATGCTCAGTGCATCTGTTGCGTCACCTTTCGCCATGAGTATCTGTGCTTTCTGCAAACGGTATTCCAGCACCTTGTACTCTATAGTCTGCACTGCACTGTCACCAACTGCATCAGAGAGCAGTTTCTCCTCACCGCTGATAGCCTGGTTCATATAGTCTATGGCTAAGTCATAAGTCCATTTGTCATAGGCGGGAGTTGGCTGGTAGAGCAGTTTGGTATAGATAATCTCTGCCACGCCAGCGTTGGCAGCCGGTTTGTCTGTGGAAAGACGGAGATAGTTCTTGAGGTCTTTGTCTGCTTCGTCGAAGCGACACATATCAGTAAGCGGAGTAGCACGGCGGTGATAGCCCTCGGCATTGTTGGGGAATCGCTCCACAAACTGATTGAGCATGTCTATGTAGTCTTCATTGCCAGCAGAACGAGACTGGAAATAAAGATACACCAAAGCCTCCTCTTCTGCGTCCGGAATAGCTTTGGAGATATGAATGTTCTGCAATGCAAGAGAATTGTTCTTTGAGTTGATGGCATGCATTGTGAGATCGCTTCCCATACGTGCATCAACAGCCTGGCTATTGCCGCCTACAGGCGAAAGCACAATACCGAGCAACTCACCTGTTTCGCTCATAAGCACACCATTGTTGTACTTGGGAAGAAAAGCGTCTTTAAGAGTGTAGTAAACATACTTGTCCTCCACGATGTCACGTTTGAGCACGGTGGTCGACGGACAGGTAGTTATCTTCTGCTGCTGATAACCCAGAGCATAAACTCTGCTGCCGGCAAGCACGCCTGCCGATTGTGCAAAACCAATCGGAGAGGTCTTCTTCTGCTCGGTGGCAATCTTCACCAGTCCGTAGTTGTTGTCTATTCCGAGGATTCGTGTGACAGCATATTTCTTTCCGCCTGCGTCCACAACCACGGCACTATAAGCACCTTTCAGCAATTCACAGTCTGTCACAGCATGTCCTTCGTTATTGATATAAACAGCCGTACCAGACTTCAGCATATTCTGGTTCTGGTCATAGGAAACGATAGACACTATTGCTTTCTGAGCCTTTGCTGCCCACTTAGGAGCAGCACCCTCAATCACACTTGTCTTGGTAGCAGTGCTGTCTGTTGTCTGTGCCTTGGCACTCAGAGTTCCAAGCAGCAATAAAGCTGACAATAACATATAAAAGAGCAGACCCCCACCCTTGCCTCCCCCTGCATGGGGAGGAGGAGTTTGATTCTGACAATGTATAGTATTCTGCATAGAGTTGAGTTATTATTGTTTTTAGCAAATTATTAAAATCTTTATCAGCCAGAGACTAACTATTTATCCCCCCTGGGGGAGTTAGAGGGGGGCTCTTTTAATAGCACCCTCGCATTCTCAATCGCTGCATCGGTAATGGTTTCTCCGCTGAGCATGTGAGCAATCTCCTCTACCCTCTCTTCGTTGCTCAGGTGAACGATGTGACTGGTAGTGTCGTCGTCGCTGTCTTCCTTGTACACACGATAGTGTTCCGTGCCCAGTGCGGCAATCTGTGGCAAGTGGGTGATGCTGATAACCTGTCGGTTGCTCTGCCCCATCTGCTGCATTATGATTGCCATCTTCTCGGCAATACTTCCCGACACACCAGTGTCTATCTCGTCGAAGATGATGGTAGGCAGTTTCACTTCCTTGGCGATAAGAGCCTTGAGGGAGAGCATCACACGGGCTATTTCTCCGCCCGATGCCACTTGTGAGAGATTCTGCGGTTCTCCGTTTTTGTTTGCAGAGAAAAGGAACTGAATGGCGTCAGAACCATCCTCGCCGGCAAATTTTTCGTCATGCTCCACCGTAATAGTGATTCTTGCATTGGGCATTCCCAACGACTGCAGGCTCTTCTCCAACTCCTTCTGCAACGGTGCAGCAGCTTTCTTGCGTCGGTCAGATAGTTCAGTTGCCAGTCTCCTGGTCTGTCCCTGCAGTTCCTCCCATTTCTTCTTCAGCTCTGCTACGTTCTCGTCGCTGTTGTCTATGGCGTCAAGTTGAGCTTTCAACTGTTCACGCAGCGCTATCAGTTCCTCCACAGTTTCCACATGGTGTTTCTGCTGCAGAGAATAGATGGTGTTGAGACGTTCGTTCACCTGTTCCAGCCTTGCAGGATTGTATTCCACCCCTTCAGCCAGTGATTCCACCTCGTTGGCAATATCCTTCACCTCGATGTAGCAGGAGTTCAGACGTTCATATAGTTCGTTGGCGGCAGTCATCTTGTCGGAGATGGCCTGAATGGCGGACATTGCATGGCGCATACCCTGCAACACGTCCGTTTCGCCTTCATTGTCGCAACCCTGTAGCTGACCCTGGGCTACATACAGATTCTGCTTTATCTCCTCTGCATGTTCGAGCATAGCTGCCTCCTCCTCCAGTTCTTCCTGTTCACCTTCCTGAAGTTTAGCCTCATCGAGCTGTTCAAACTGGAATCGCAGGTAGTCTTCCTCGTCACGGTTACGGTTAGCCTCAGCCACTGCCGTTTCCCACTGCCTGCGTGCGTCCTGTGTCTGGCGGTAAAGCGAGCGGTGATGGTTGAGCAGTTCAGCGTTCTTGGCAAAAATGTCAAGCACGCTGCGTTGGAAATCCTCTTTCCCAAGCAGCAGGTTCTTATGCTGTGAATGGATATCAATGAGTTTTTCACCGATATCCTTCAATAAAGTCAGGTTTACTGGAGTGTCGTTGATGAAGGCGCGGCTTTTTCCTGCCTGAGTAATCTCACGGCGGATGATACATTCATGTCCGTCAAAATCCAGTTCGTTCTCATCAAACCACTCATTCATTCCGTATTCAGTGATATCGAATACAGCCTCCACCACACATCTCATTGAGCCACGCCTAATGCTGTGGCTGTCAGCACGACAGCCGCGAAGCAACTCAATAGCTCCAAGGATAATGGATTTTCCAGCTCCGGTTTCTCCGGTAATTACAGAAAATCCCTTGTACATTTCAATGTCAAGGTGCTCAATCAGAGCGTAGTTCTCTATGTGCAGTGATTTTATCACGATTGAGAGGGAGATTTTTTTATTTCCTCTGCAAAGTTAAGAATATATATTCAAATACAACTCCAAAAATTATTGAAATTAACAGTCTTCTTCAACCACTGTTATTTACTTGTCAATACTCACCAGTGTGTACTGGCGGCTGCCGAGACCAATCTTTGCTGCGTGCTCGATGGTGTGCACACCGTGTTGCTGGTCAATACGATTCAACAAATCAGTGGTGTCGTTCTTAGCCGTTACTTTCTGGTGATTGATAATGTCGATGCAAGCCTGGTCAAGAGCCACGGGGTCGGTAGAAGCCAAAATACCATAGTCCTCGAGTTTTACAGGTTCAGGATGATCCACACAGTCACAGTCGATAGACATGTTGTTCATAACAGAGATATAGATTATTCCCTCCTGCCTGTTGAAATAGTTCACTACGCCCTGTGCGGCGGCAGCCATAGACTCCAGGAAACCATCTTGATCGCCAATGTATTCTGGTGTCCAAAGTTTCGACATATCGAGTTTCTCCATCTTACCTGCTGAATGGATGTAGGCTTTGCCGTTCTGACTTGCACAACCAATGGAGAGATTCTTCAGCGCACCGCCGTAGCCACCCATGGGGTGTCCCTTGAAGTGGTTCAAAGCAATCATGAAATCGTAGTTGGCCATGTGTCCACCCACGATATCGTACTTGATATGAGTCTGGTCCTTCACGGGTATACGCATCTCGTCGTATTCGTCCATGATGTCCACAGGGAAGTACTTCAGGAAGCCGTGGCGTTCGATAACTTTCCAGTGATTTGCCGAATTATTGCGGTCGTCCTTCACATCTTCCGGAGCATTACCGTATGCTGTGTTGCATTCCACGATGGTGCCGTCTACTTCAAGCACCAAGTCCTTGATAAGTTCGGGTTTAAGGTAGTTAGGATTACTGCCTTCGCCTGTGCTCATCTTGATTGCCACGCGTCCCTTTGCGGGAACACCCAGCGCCTTGTATATTTTCACTAAAGATTCAGGAGAAATCTCCCTGGTAACATATACCTTACTCTGTGCCATTGTCGTTGCCGTAGCCATAACCATTAATGCTGTAAAAATAAAAAATGTTTTTTTCATTATCACTGATATTATTTGTTTGTATGTTTATTCTGGCTGTAAAGATATGAAAAAAAATCAACTTTAGACATGAACCCCGATAGTTTTTTGTCTATCAATTATCTTTAGCAGAATCTTGGCCATTTTTAGAGCAGATTTCCAGACGCAGGTAGCCATCCATCGTTATGATAAATTTCGGTAATGCCATTTTATTTACCAATCCGATGAGTCATTATCAAACCTGTCCTCAGCATTATGTGAGATTATAAAATTCTCAAAATCATCTCGTTCTTTCCATTCAAAATAATGGCACAGCTTTATAAACTCATGTGTTGTAACTGGATTTTTCTCTGCCTCTTTTTCACAAATCTCCCATCCTTATTTGCGGACATATTCTTTATAGAACAATGCCGAAGACATCCATCGTTTATTCATACTACTCGCTAATCATACTTGATTCTGAAATAATCAAGGGTAGACTTATATTGGTCCTGTGCCGTAAGGCAGGTATCAGTAAGATAGCCGTCGATATTGCCCCACTCACGTAGACCACGATAATAGAACATCTTCAATTCATCGGTGATAATGAAAGGCACAATGCCGTTACGCAGACATTCCTTGAACATGATGAGACGTCCCACTCGCCCATTACCATCTTGGAACGGATGTATCTTTTCGAAACGGACGTGGAAATCAAGAATGTCTTCTAAGGAATGTTGCTCCTTGGTGTTATAGCCTTCTATCAGTCGTTGCATACTGTCGTGTACCAGTTCTGGCTCACAAGTTTTCTCTCCACCTACTTCGTTGGGCAGTTGCTTGTAATCACCGACGGCAAACCAAGCCTTGCGGCTGTCGGATGTTCCTGATTTTAGGATTCCATGCAGTGTCTTAACCTGTTCTTCTGAAAGCGGTTCTTCTGCCTTGTCGATAATCAGGTCGATACAGCGGAAATGGTTCATGGTCTCAATAATATCATCCACTCTTACCGTCTCATCAGCAGTCACGCCAATGGTGTTCGTCTCGAAAATATATCGTGTCTGGTCGTGAGTTAAGCGACTACCTTCGATATGATTCGAGTTATAGGTCAGATCTATCTGTGTTTTGTGATAGATACTGCCTTTCATCTTCATTTCTTTCTGCTCGCGTAGTGAGGCAAGCAGTGGTGTTACTATGCTTTCCATCTCCAATGATTTAGTTCTATATTGCAAAAATACGAAATATATTCAACAACAAAATAAATAAAGGAGAAAAACTACTCGCTTCGCGAAAATCTCACAAAAAATCCTTCAAAAAGTCTCAATATAATCTTAATAATCATATTAATCTTAGCACGAAGTGCGGTGTTGAAAAAATAATCCTTGAGATCCTTGTTTTTTAACAATTGTCTTTTGACTGATAATCAGATGATTGGGATTTGTAGATAAATGTTAATTGGGTTTTTAACATTTGCATTTTGAGGAAAAATGTTGTATCTTTGCTTTAGCAGGAAAAGGATGCATAAGCCTATGACGGTTTATGCATCCTTTTCTTTTTTGCATTTTGACAAAATGTAAGTTCGCCGGAGTTTCAACTCTGGCGAAGTCTTTTTTCCACGGAAGTTAACTTTTCAAAATGTCAAAGTTAAGTTTTTTTGGAACGGAAGTTAAGTTTAAATTTGAAAAGAGTTAAGTTTTTGAGTTTTTGAGTTTTTAAGTTCTTGACAGTTTGCATAGCGCTTGAGCATTTTGCATTGCAAGTTGCGCATAAAATGTGCAAGCACTGAACAAAACGAAAAAATGCATAAAAATGCACGGAGCGAATGCTTTTGCATTTTTATGCATACGAAAAAGGGCTGACTGATGAGCGCTTGCTCTCCAATCAGCCCTTTTTAATGTTAAAAATCGCCTTTTTGCTTATTTATAACCAATCTAAATAAGCAGGGGTATTGGCATACTAATTTATCACGTATTTCTTGCCCTTGACAACAACGATGCCTTTGTAGCCCTTGCTGACACGCTGACCACTAAGGTTGTACCATAGACAAGGTGTTGCCGCTGATGTTGAAGTGGAGATAGTTCTTGCCATTCGTCGTAGGAATAATTGCTTCTGAACACATATTTCATTGTTTTCGCCTCATAGTCGAAAGCTCTGCGTCTTATAATTTTTAATATGTAATTATCATTACCATATTCTTACGCGGTCGGCGGGAGCGAGGTAGAGTTTGTCGGTTGGTTCTATGGGGAATAGGTCGTACCAGTAGTCTACATTGTGTACTATTCCGTTGACTCTTTCGCGTGGAAGAGAATGTATGTCCTTGTCTTTGTGCTCGTCTCCTTCACCCAAGGTGCGAACTTGTGCATACTTGGCAGAGTATTTGGCTTGCCATAGATATGCATAGCTCAGGAAGAAGCGCTGGCACTGCAGTTTGAGCTGATCACCCTTGAATCCGTTGTCTTGCAGGTGTTTCTCATAGGTTTCATAGGCTATGAGAAATCCTCCGAGGTCGGCTATGTTCTCACTTACTGTGTAATCGCCCTGATTGCAGAGTCCGGGCAATGACCATGGCATGACTTCGGTTTGGCTGTAGTAGTCGATTAGCAACTGTGCCCTGCGAAGGAACTCTTCTTTATCTGCTTGACTTGCCCATATTTCCCCTAAGTCTCCCATTTTATTGAATTTTGCTCCATTGGTATCGAATCCGTGTGTTATTTCATGTCCGAAGACGGTGCATGAAACGTAGTTGTGAGCTTCATTGGCATTAGGATTGTACACCGGATCCATTATCCAAATAGGATAGATGTTCATGGAATTGTAGTTTTGAGAATAAAAGGCGTTGACGGTAGTCAAGTCGTGTTGATTGTTGATGATGGCATGGAATGAGACCTTCACGGTCTCCATACCTATGAGGCGACGGTTAAGATTGAGTTGTGCGCGTCGCACGGCCAGCACGTCATCAAAGAGCGTAGATTCTTGACTCAAATCGGGCAGTCCTTCGTCGAACCACTCATCGGGGCATCCTATACAGAAGGTCATTGCTTCAAGTTTCTCGATGGCATTATGCTTAGACTGGGCGCTCATCCATTCATTGTTTTCTATTCGTTGATGCAACACCTCCCTCATCTGGATACACATATCCAGTGTACGTCTCTTCATCTCTGGTGTGACGTAGGCATCGGTGTAAATCTTGGAAGTCTCGTAGTTCAGATAGCTCTTGGCAAAATTCTTCACTAAGTCTGCGCGAGTCTGCTCTTGTCCTTTCTCTTGATTATAATTCCCCAGTTCTTCATCGTCGAAACACACCTTGTCTTGGTTAATTAAGGGCAACATGATTTCTTGTTTCCATGTGTCCAGATCAAGATTCTGTAATTGTTGAAAGGCCTTCATCTGACCCTGAACAACGATGTCTGGTTGATCAGGGACTGCAGCGATGATGTAGGCATCTTCAAGAGATATTCCCAGATTCTCGAAAATAATTTTAAGCATGGGCCATTGCTCTGTGTCGAAACTGCGTGTGGATTTGCCAGCGAGAGGTTTGGCACAAGCCAGCACATTAGCATCGTGGTTTATGCGCCATGACAGATCATTGTCCTTTTCCAGAAAACTTGCAGCAAATTCATCCTTAAAATTGCAAGACAGATATGCCGCCATGCGTCCATTGTGGGATAAGACGTTGAGTTTGAACGGACATCTATATCCCTCGAGCATGAGCTGTGCAGTGAGTTTCCACATCTCTTCTAAGGAGGTGACATCATTGATTCGGTCAATGACCGACTGCATCTTATTGCGTTGATGAGTCACGGCATTCGCATCCATCCGGCCAGCATCGGTCAACATCTTCTCCTGTGAAGGGAAATGCAAGGCAGCTATACGTTCATTAACAATATTCTGAAGACCTACCTTTATCCAAGAATTAATATCAGCCTTGTCTTCGTCCACGGTAGTGTTTTGCCAGAAACCGCCGTTGCAGTACATGAAGAAGTCGTCGCCCGGGCGAGTACTCTTGTCCATCATATCATCGCTGACTAGCCATTCCCCATTGTCAGTCACTTGTTTTGGTGAGGAATTGTCGTCGGAGCAAGAAGTCATCACAACTGCAGCAGCGCAGCACATCATGCCTATAGCAAGTATCGAAAATCTCTTTCTCATTTTTATGTTTTTATTAGTGTTTATTTGTGTTTGTCAGGGCAAAGGTAGGAAAAAATGAAAAATGAATGGTGAAGAATGAAGAATTTTTTTTAACAACTATCACCTTAACCATAACCTTAACCTTAACGATAACTTTAACGATAACGAAAACTATGGTTGGTTTGTGTTTTTTTGCCATATTCACAAAAAGTTATTATATTTGCCAATGAAAATTTGATGTAACAGTGAACTTTGAGTGAAGAACCTACCTAAATTAAAAAATATGGAATTGAAGAAATTTGTTATTGGCGAGGATTTGCGGGAAAAGTGGAGCAAGTATGTGGGCGGCATTGTTTATGCTGAGTTCAGGAATACTGAGCATAGCGACGAACTGTGGGCAGAGATTGACAGGTATGTGGAGGAACTGCGCAGCAAGTACACCGTGGACAGCATCAAGCAAATCAGTGGGATAGAAGCCACCCGCCAGGCTTATAAGGCGTGTGGAAAAGACCCAAGCCGCTATCGTCCGTCAAACGAACAGCTGATTCGGCGTGTGCTGCAAGGCAAGTCGCTCTACCAGATAGACACAGCCGTTGACCTCATCAATCTGGCATCAATGCGATATGGCTACAGCATAGGTGGTTTCGACTACGACCGCATCGTAGGCGATACCATTACTCTTGGCGTAGGTCGCGAAGGCGAACCCTACGAAGGCATCGGTCGTGGAGTGCTCAACATTGCAGGAATGCCTGTTGTGCGTGATGCCATCGGAGGCATCGGAACTCCCACGAGCGACAATGAACGTACGAAGATGTCGATGCAGACAACTCGTCTGCTTGCTCTTGTCAATGGTTACGACGGCGATGCTGAACAAGTCCGCCAATGCTGCCAGTTTATCTGCGACCTCCTGCAACGATATGCAGACGGTAAGGAGTTTCAACAATTTTACCTTTAGATAACAACCATTTTATTACAACTGTTATACAATAACTTCATAATTTTGCATCAGAAAACAATCCTTATCAAGGATTAAAAAGATTAGCTGCTACACAGCGGATCTCATAATCACAACACCGCACTTCGTGCTAAGATTAACAAGATTAATAAGAAGAAAACGATAACGAAAATGGTTTTATGATAAAACACGAATTACCATATAATTCCCCATTAATAATTATTTAGATAAAAACCTGTAGAACCCTTTCTTGTTTTTGTATATTAAATAATAATCTTATTAATCATATAAATCATAGTGCGGAGCATGATGTTGAAATAAAACAATCCTTAAAAATCCTTGACTGAAACAGCGCACTACGTGCTATGATTAAATGATTAAAATGATTAAATGATTAATATTATAAATCTTTGTAATCTTATTAATCTTAGTGCGGAGCACGATGTTGAAATAAAAAACAATCCTTTTTATCCTTAAAATCCCTGATAAAAAGTATCCTTGACATAAGACTAAATAAAAAACCTAAGACAATGATGAAGAAAACAATTCAAGCATTAGTTTTGCTTCTCGGCTCGGCGTTGATGCCGCAGTCGGTGATGGCGCAAAGTGAGATCTATCCACAGCATTTCAACCTGGAGGAAGTACAACTGCTCGACGGACCCTTCCAGAATGCCCTTCAAGTGAACAACAAACTGCTTTTGGAATACGACGTGAACCGCCTGCTCACACCCTTCGTACGTCAGGCTGGACTTAGCAGCAAGAGCGGCAGCAAGTACTACGGATGGACTACCACTCATCCCACATTTACCAACTGGGGCGACAGCGGATGGTCGCTCGAAGGACACGTGGGAGGACATTACCTCACTGCCCTGGCACTCGCCTATGCTGCAACGAACGACGCTGCAACACGTACAGCCATGAAGGAGCGTCTGGACTATATGCTCAACATCCTCAAGGACTGTCAGGATGCCTTCGACGGCAATACTGAAGGTATGGAGGGATTCCTCGGCGGCCAGCCCATCAACCAGATCTGGACAGGTCTCTACAAGCGCGACCTCACAGAGTTCAAGAAATACGGTGGATGGGTACCCTTCTACTGTGAGCACAAGGTGCTTGCCGGACTTCGTGACGCATGGCTCTATACAGGCAGCACACTTGCCCGCGACCTCTTCCGCAACATGTGTGACTGGAGCGTGAACGTAGTCAGCAACCTCACCACATCGGAGATGCA
>Ga0256405_10005529_pt1 | contig 21670 bp, 22 predicted proteins | sample RumenRJG_02DNA_FD_189096 | JGI IMG/M metagenome (GOLD analysis project Ga0256405, IMG submission 189096) | Bovine rumen microbial communities from Lethbridge, Alberta, Canada - RJG_02 | ecosystem: Host-associated > Mammals > Digestive system > Stomach > Rumen | place: Canada: Alberta... | reverse complement strand
TGCTGTGAATACTCCATGCACTATAGCCTTTCTCTAATAAATGCATGTAGTGCAGCAACTGCTCATAATTGTGTTTCATAACAAAACCCCGAAAGTTTTTTGTCTAACTTTCGGGGTTCATGTCACGCAGGATCATCCCTCCTTCTTTCAAACCTTGACGACCGTGATCTCGATGCCCAGATCCTGCAAGGCATCCAGATAGGATGGCGGGATCTTGTCATCCGTGATGATTCCGTCGATCTGGCTGCAGTCGCAGATCTTGCTGAAGCCTTTCTTCCCGAATTTCGAGCTGTCCACCAGGACGATCGTTTTCTTGGCCGCCTCCATCATCTTCCGGTCGCGGCTCGCTTCCGTGATACTGGAGGTCGTGACACCGAAGGAAAGATCGATCGCATCGGCTCCCATAAACAGCAGGTCGCAGCTGAAGAAGGAAAGCATGTGTTCCGTGAAACTACCGACGGTAGAGACGGACTTCTCGCGGACCTGCCCGCCCAGTTGTACCACCTCGATATCCTTGCTCTGCGAGAGCATGGAAGAGGCGGAAACGGAGGCGGAAATCACCGTTATATTCTTGACATCAGCCAGTTCCTTGGCCGTATAGAGGATGGTCGTTCCAGCCGTCAACAGGACGGTATCATGTTCCCGGACCATGGCGGCGGCCGCCTTGCCGATTGCGCGTTTCTCCAGGACCGCCTGCCCCTCGTTGGCATGCTGCGGCAGGTTCCCGATGTACGGACTGATCATCACGGCACGGCCGTGGCTGCGATAGAGCAGTTTTTGCTCTTCCAACTGGGTAAGGTCTTTGCGGATGGTGACTTCGGAGACATCCAGGCGTTCCGCCAGCGCGGCGACAGAGACGCTGCCCTGGAGCTGGAGGATGTCGAGAATGGCCTGATGCCGGGCGTTCAGTTCTTCAGCCATGTCCTATTTCATTTCGATTTTACCCATGTAAAGGCCCCAGCAGCCGTCCTGGACGATCGGAATCTCCTTGCCGTCCAGGTTTTTGGCATACTCCATTTTCTCGAGGAACGTATGGCTGTGGCCGCCGACGACCAGGTCGATGCTGCGGGTCTTGCTGACCAGGACCGGATCCGTGAACGCTTCTCCGTCATACCCGATGTGGGTCAGGGCGATGACCAGGTCGCAATGCTCCTCGTTCTTGAGGTAATCGGCCCATTTCTGCGCCGTCTCGACATCATCGAACTTCGGCAGACGGTCGGAAATGTTGCGGTCGACGACTTTCAGGATATCCGTCAGGAGACCGAAGACACCGATCTTCCGACCGGCTTTCTCGACGATGGCATACGGCTTGATGTACTTCCCGGCCTCAAAAGGAGAGAAATCATAGTTGGCACAGACGACCGGGCAGTCCAGGACGCTCAGCCGGCGGGCCAGTTCTTCGATGCCGTTGTCGAATTCATGGTTGCCAAGGGTCACGACATCATAGCGCAGGGCGTTGATGGCAGCGATTTCCAGGTCGCCGTCCAATTGGGTGAAATAAGAGGTCCCCTGGCTGAAATCGCCGGCGTGGAGCAGGAGGACGTTTTCCTCCCCTTCCGCCGCCCGGACGCTGTCGATGTAGGCAGCCCGTTCGATGACACCGCCCAGCCCCGCCTCCGCACCGCTGCGGATGGGCTCAAAATGGCTGTGGGTATCGTTCAGGTGCAGGATGACCAGCTTGTGCTGTTTCGGCTGGCAGGCGCACAGCGCCAGCACCGCCGCAAGGATCAGGATATACTTTTTCATTTCCGGAATTCGTCTGAGGTTTCACCTTCGGCTGTCAGGAACCGGATGCGGCCGTCCGTCCGGTACTCGATGGGCTTGCCTTCCGCCGTCAGGCGCTGAACGCAAGGCAGCATGACATCCAGGATGTATTCGTCGAAAATCTGGAGGCTGACGGCATTGCGCGCCGCAAAAATGTCATCACCGCCGTTCAGCAGGAAGGAAATCGTCGCAACCCCGTAGATCCGATCATCGTCAATCGGTTCCCCGCCGATCTCGGCGGAGACCAGTTTCCCGTCCTGCACGACGCAACGGGCGCCGCCGACCACCTGCCAGGAAGTCGCGGCAAGCTGCTCCAGCAGGGCGCGGATATCCCGGCCGTAAAGTTCCAGGTAGCAGAGATTGTTCTTGAACGGGAACATGGAAACGATGTCGTCCATCAGCACGTCACCCGCCGGCATGTCCACCCGGATGCCGCCGAAATTCGTAATGCCGAAATCGACCTTCTTGCCGGATTTCTCCGCCGCCGCCCGCATCAGTTCGTCGATGAACCAGTCGGACAGTTCGCATTCCGGATACTCCCGGATCATTTCCCGGGTGGAGTGCCCGACAACCTGCTTGAGATCCGCCATCGCCGGCTGCGCGTCGATCAGCAATTTCGCCACGGCATAGGTCGCGCTGCCTTCTGCGAACTCCCGGCCGTTCGGGGCCTTGTAAACGCTCCCTTCGACCGTTCCGAGTTTTTCGGAGACGTCGTCCGCCGTACAGGCCTGGACCCCGGTCCGGCTGCCCTGCATGGCAGTCTGGGTCCACTGCATCCCGCGGTGGCAGGAGCACAGGGTGAGGAGCAGGGCCCCCATCCATAGGATTTTCTTCATATCTAGTTCTGTTTAAGCCATTTCCAAAGATCCTTGAAGGTCGACTTCTTGCCGAACATCAGGATCCCCACCTTATAGATCTTCGCCGACAGCCAGGCGCAGGCCACGAACGTCAGGAAAAGCAGGGCGATCGAAACGACGAGCTGCCAGACCGGGACGCCGTACGGGATGCGGGCCAGCATAACGATCGGAGAAGTGAACGGAATCATCGAGCCCCACAGCGCGGCGCCGGCATCCGGATTTCGGAAGGCCATGAATACGATCATGTAACCGATCATCAGCGGAATGGTCAGCGGGATCTGCAGCTGGCCGGTATCCGCCTCGTTCTCCACGGCGGAGCCGATGGCGGCAAAGAGCGAAGCATACAGCAGGTAACCCAGGATGAAATAAATGAAGAAGCAGACGATCATGGTCCCCCACGGCACATGGGCCAGGGTGCTGACCACCACGCCCATCTCCCCGGCGGGAGCCGCGACGGCCGCCGTATCTGCGGCGGGAATGCCGAGCGCTTCCATCTGGGCCGGATCCATGCCCATTCCCTGGGACATCTGGACCACCTGCTGCGTATCCATGCCCTGCAACTTGTCCATGCCGATCACACCGCCCACGACAGTGACGATGACCAGAGTCAGGACAATCCAGAGCAGGAACTGGGTCAGGGCGACCAGCGCGACGCCGATGATCTTGCCGAACATCAGTTCCGTCGCCTTGGCCGATGAAATCAGCACCTCAACGACCCGGCTGGCCTTCTCTTCGATGACGCTCGACATGACCATGCTGCCGAACATCGTGATAAACATGAAGATGAAGATGCCGAGGACCATCGAGATGGTCATGTAGACGCCGGATTCGGAGACGCTCTCGTTGCCGGATTCGTCCAGGGTAAATTCAGACACGCTCACATGCGAGCTGACATCCTTCATGATCTGGCCCAGGTTCTCGATGCCATAGGAGTCGATGCGGTAGGCCTCGACGGCGTCGTCCACCCGGCTGGCCACTTCGGAGGAAAAGTCCACGCCGAGCGGCTTCTTGGAATAGGCCTGGACGGAAACGGTCTTGGCCACGGTATCCAGCGGGGACACGACGACCAGCACATCCATGGCGAATTCATCCAGCCGCAGCTTGAACTCCTCCGGATTCTCCGTAGAGAAATCCAGGAACGTATTGGCCTTGTTGTCGGTCATGTACGGCATGACGATGCCGGACTGGTCGATGACGGCGACCTTCTGGCTGCGCTCGCCGCCGGAAGACATGATCAGGACCATGGCGACCATGGCGGCGGCCATGATGACCGGGACCAGGAAGGTCGTCAGGAGGAAGGATTTCTTCTTGACACGGGTCATGTATTCCCGTGCGATGACAGTTTGTACGGTTCTGAAATTCATATGCTATGCCTCCTCCGTTACCAGTTTGATGAAAATGTCGTTCATGCGCGGAATCAGTTCCTTGAAGGAATTGATGGAAAGGCCCTCGCCGAGCAGGGCGCTCAGGGCCGCATTGGTCGTGACGCCGGGAGCCAGGTTGAGCACGGCCGTGTGGCGGCCGGCGTTGTCGACATCGGACAGGACCTGGAAACATCCCTCGGCAGATGCCACGGGGACGTCGGCGGTATACACGAGTTCGATGTTGTTGTTGCCATGCTGGCGGCGGATCTCGTCGACTCCACCCGTAATCACGAGCTTCGACTTGTTGATCAGCGCGATGCTGTCGCAGAGCTCCTCGACGGATTCCATGTTGTGGGTGGACAAGATGATGGTTGCGCCTTCATCCTTGAGCCGCAGGATTTCCTTGCGGATCAGTTCGGCGTTGACCGGATCGAAACCGGAGAAAGGCTCATCCAGGATCATCAGGGAAGGCCGGTGGACGACCGTCGTGATGAACTGGACCTTCTGGGCCATACCCTTGGAGAGTTCCTCCACCTTCTTTTTCCACCAGTCCTGGATGCCGAACCGGACGAACCATTCCTTCAGGGCGACCCGTGCGTCGGAGGCGCTCATGCCTTTGAGCTGGGCCAGGTACATGGCCTGGTCGCCGACTTCCATCTTGCGGTACAGGCCGCGTTCTTCCGGCAGGTAGCCGATCCGCTCGACGTCCCGCTGGGTGATCGGACGGCCCTCGAAGAGGACCTCTCCCCCATTGGGTATCGTGATGCGGTTGATGATGCGGATGAGGGTGGTCTTGCCGGCGCCGTTCGGACCGAGCAGACCGAAAATCTGCCCCTTCGGGATGTCGACGCTGACATGGTCGAGCGCCACCTTCTCCCCGAAATGCTTGCAGATTTCCTTACATTCGATGATTCCCATATAATTGTTTGTTTCGTTTCGGCAAATATAATAAATAATTATTGATAAACAATAAAAATATTAATTAATTCAATATCTTTACAACCAATTCCACGAGCAACTGGTCCGGCGTGGCCTCGCCGCTGCCGCCGCCCTTTCCCTTGAAGTCATATTCTTCGATCAGGGCCAGGACCTGCATGCACTTGCGGAGCGGATAGAACTGGACCGCGGTATCGTACTCCCGGAAGAAATACGGATTGACGCCGAGCACCCGGGCTTTGACGTCATTGGCGGGATGCGGGTCGTTCATCAGGACGGATTCATATTTCAGGATCCGGTAGAAATGGTTGAACAGGGCAGCCGTCGCCATCGGCAGGGCGAAACGCGGCGTCGCTCCCAGGGAAGCGGCGATCCGCAGGGCCTTCGGCGCATTATGCAGCGAGAGTTCTTTCGTCAGTTCAAAGATGCTGTACTGGCGGCTGATGCCGACATTCTTCTCCACGTCCGCGACCGTGACAGCCGTCGTACCTTCCGGCAGGTTCTTCAGCATCTTGTCCGTCTCCACGGCAATCTTGTTCAGGTCCGTACCGGCCGATTCTCCGAGCAGGAGGGCGGCGTCGGGCGCGATGCTCATCCCCCGCTCCCGGTAATACTGCGCGATCCAGCGGTCCACTTCATAGTCCCGGAGGGCGGCGGAATCCATCACGATTCCGTTCTTCTGCACATTCTTGTACAAGGCCTTGCGCTTGTCGACCTTGGCGCCGTGGAGCAGGATGACCAGGACGGTCGTCTCCATCGGCTCCTCACAGTACGTCGCCAGGTCCTCCAGCGACTTCATGCTCTGGGCTTCCTTGAGGACCACCAGCCGGCGGTCCGCCATCATCGGATAACTGCGGGCTTCGGATGCGACGTTGACGGCGTCCGTATCGAGGCCGTAGAAGACCGTCTGGTTGAAATCCCGTTCGAAATCCTGCAAGGCATTTTCGATGATCGCTTCGCAGGCCCGGTCCGGGTAATAGGGTTCATCGCCCATCAGCAGATAGACAGGCGCGAATACGCCGTTGCGGACATCCGCAACGATCTTCCGGCACAAGGCGTCGGTCTCCATGAACCCCGGGTTCTTCGCCATCGTTTTCCCTTTTCCTATAATTTGTCAAATATAAGAAATTATCTGCAATCCGGCAAAGGCATCCCGTCGGGGCGGACGAAAAACCGGAGCCTTGCGGGCTCCGGGAAAGTTCAAAGGTATGTCTGGAACCACGGGACGGTTCCGAACGGGGGGATTATTCGTACCTCTTCTCCTTGTTTCTGACAAGTCTCTCCTTCATGATGTCGACCGCCTCGGTGACGGCCTCCTCGAAGGATTTTGCAGTCCGCTCGACCACGAGGGTCTCACTCGGAACGGCGACCTGGAGCTTCACAGCCTTGTTCTCCGGCTTCTCCATCAGAGACAGGACAACTTCCACACTGGTAATGTTGTCATCGAATCTTTCGATCTTCGCGACCTTCTTCTCTACATAGTCGATCAGTTTCTGGTCGGCATCGAACTTCAGGGATTGAATTCTAATCTCCATTGTTACCTCCTCTTTTAGCCCGGGGATGGGCGTTGTTATACACTTTTTTCAACTTGGCGATGCTGTTGTGCGTATAGACCTGGGTGGCGGCCAGCGAGGAATGTCCGAGCAGTTCCTTGATGGAATTCAGGTCCGCTCCCTTGTCCAGCAGCCCGGTAGCGAGCGTATGGCGCAGGACGTGCGGCGACTTTCTTCCGGAAATGCTGCTGACAGTCCCCAGTTCAGTCCCGACAATCCGCTGGACAGCCATCGGGTACAGTCGCGTACCCTTTTCCGTCACCAGCAGCGGGGCGTCATCCGGTCTTCCGGACCCCAGCATCGTTTCAGTTGCTTGTAAATATAAGCAAATTTCGTGACAAAGTGCAGGAATCAGGGGAATTTCTCGCATTTTGTCGCCTTTTCCCCGGACATGCAGGACACGCCGGGAGAAATCGACGCTGCGGATATCCAGGGAGATCAGTTCGGAGCGGCGGATGCCGGTTCCGTACAGCAGCGAGACGACCAGCCTCCCCTGCCGGCGGCGCCACCACTCCAACGAAACCTTGTCGCTTCCGACGATCTGGTCCATGTTCTCTTCGGAGACAGAGAAGGCGGTCCGGTCGAAATACTCCTGCATCGAGGCGTCCCGGTAGAACACCGGCAGGCGCTTCTCCTGTTTCGGCCGGCTGACGGCCCGGGCGGGATTGGAGGAGAGTTTTCCCTCTTTCATCAGGTAGCGGCTGAAACTGCTGAGGACCGACAGGTGCTGGGCCACCGTCCGCGGATTCTCCTTCCTGCCGTCCAGCAGCCATACTTCATAGTTGCGGATGGCGGTCGGCGTCATTGCATCCAGCAGGGCCGCATCCGTACCGTCTGCGGCGCAATACCCGGCGAACTGGGTCAGCACATCCCGGTATATGGCCTGCGTCCGCGGCGAATAGCGGCGGACGGAAGCGATATAGCGTATGAAATCGTCGGTCAGCATTCCTGCAATCCGAAATCCGCAGCGATGGACCGCATGTACGCATCCGTCGCCTCGAAGGTATTCTCCACCTTGCCGTCCAGCACGGCCTCCTTGATGGCATCCTTGAGGCGTCCGATCGTATTGCACGGACCGATGCCATAGACCTGCATGATGTATTCGCCGGTAATCGGGTTCTTCCAGTTCCGGATGGCGTCTTTCGCTTCCACCTCGACCAGTTTCTCGCGGACAAGCCCGAAGTTCTTCTTGAGACGGGCGACCTTCGCCGGATTCTTCGACGTGATGTCTGCATTGCAGAGGAGCATCAGGTCGTCGATCTCGTTGCCGGCGTCGAAAAGCAGGCGGCGGACGGCGGAATCCGTCACACCCTCATCGACCAGGGCGACCGGCCGGTGATGCAGTCCGACCAGTTTCTGGACATATTTCATCTTCTCGTTCAGGGGCATCTTGAGCGCCTGGAAGATTTTCGGGACCATCTTGGCACCCACCACCTCATGGCCGTGGAACGTCCAGCCGGCTTCGGGATCCCAACGCTTGGCCACCGGTTTCCCGATATCGTGCAGCAGGGCGGCCCAGCGGAGCCAGACATTCGGCGCGGTCCGGACGGTTTCGACAAAGCCGTCTCCGGCCTCGGCGGGCGCATAGTCATGAAGTTTTCCCTCCGCAATCGCGGCCGTCTCCAGTTCAGCGACATGGTCCACGACCTGGATGGTATGGGAGAAATTGTCCTTGTGTCCCCGGCCCTCGACCGTTTCGACGCCCTTGAGTTTCGACAGCTGCGGAAGGACATAGTCCAGCAGGCCGGTTTCATCCATCAGCCGGAAGCCCATGGACGGATGGGGCGTGACCAGGATCTTGTTCAGTTCCTCGACGATGCGTTCCTTCGAGAGGATGGCCATCCGGTCCTTCATCCGGCGCATCGCGTCAAGCGACTCGGGGACGATGGTGAAGGTCATCTCCGGCGTGCTGAGTTTGGTGGCGAAACGGATCGCACGCAGCATCCGGAGCGGATCGTCGCTGTAAGTGATATCCGGATCGAGCGGGGTCCGGATGATGCCGGCCGCCAGATCGCGGATGCCGCCGAACGGGTCGACCAGGGCCCCGAAATCCTCCTTCTGGAGGCTGAAGGCCATGGCATTGATCGTGAAATCGCGGCGTTTCTGGTCATCTTCCAGCGTCCCGTCCTCCACGACCGGCTTGCGGGAATTCCGCTGGTAGGATTCCCTGCGGGCACCGACGAACTCGATTTCGGTTCCCCGGTACCGGAGCATCGCCGTGCCGAAATTGCGGAACACGGAGACATGGCAGCCATGGTGCTCGGTTTCCTGGACATGGGCGGCGACCGCCTCGGCCAGCGCGATGCCGCTGCCTTCCACGACGATGTCGATGTCATCGGTCGGCCGTCCGAGGAAACAGTCCCGGACGAAACCGCCGATCACGAATGCCCGAACGCCCATCTGCCCGGCGACTTCGCTGACCAGGGGGAAAACGGGATGATCCAGAAAACCGCTCGTAATCGTTGCCATATCAAAAAAATCCGGCGGATGGACAATCCGCCGGTACAAAGATAAGGAAAAACGCCGACTTGCGGAAACCGCCTACCACAAAATGCCGAAGGAGCAGGTCTGGAAAGACGGGCCGCGGCCTTCCTTAAGAAAGTTGCAGGGACTGTAACGGCAAAAGATGCTCAAACTACGGAACTTGATACCTGCCATATAGTTCCAAGTCCAAGGTTCCACGAAAGATCCATACACGTTTTTGCGGGTCTTTCCTGCATCCGTATGGAACTTGTTTTTCACATGACCGGCGAAATTGAAATTCAGTTCCGCGCCTCCGTAAACGGAAATACGGTGATCCCGGTCAAAATAAATGTGGAGCAGGACCGGTGCGGAAAATTGACCGGCACGCAAGACAGATTTCTTGAGGTCCGTTCCTTCAGGAATCGGTCCGAAGACGACATTCCGGTCCTGTACCGAAAACATGCCGTCGCCGGTACGGAAGGAACGCACACCGAGGTCCATGCCCATGGTTAGGGAAACGGGACCGCAGCCAGGGCAAAGCTCCATAGTAAACATATTCATAAACAAGTCGGAATACAGGTGCGATGAAAAATCGACATCATCGGCGACATTGTGCGCAAAAGCCATTCCGAAACCTGCGTAATCCATGGTCCGGAACTCGAAGGGACGGATATCGTATTTCTTTGTAATCCGGTCTTCAGTTCGCTTTCCAATTTTTCTTATTATCTCGTTGTTGAACAGATCGAAGTGATTCTCGCTGACGGAAACACTGCTCTCTGGCGTGATCTGGACGCTGCTGCGATACGAGAAATCTTGGTCCAGCACAGTGCCTTTCAGGATAACCGTCTGTTCGTTTTCCGAAGTGATTACCATCACATCGTTCACGCTCTTGACATGAAGGGTATCGGGATTCTGGGCGGCGGCCAGGCCACAGACGGACAGGGCGGCCAATATCATGATCTTTTTCATTTTGAACTCGTTTTGCTGAAGATTTTTTTCAACTCGGCAAGGGTCGTATTGCCTTGCATGTATACCAGAATGACAGAGCAGGAGCCGTCCGCTTCCGTCCGGGACTGGAAACAGAGGAATTCTCCGTTCTTCTTGGCGGGAGAGAAACTCATCAGGGCGCAGCGGAGACGGCCCTTTTCGATCTCCGTCTCTTTATTGAATGCAGCGGAGACATCCGCGAGCACCAGGGATGTGATCTTCTGGAATTCCGCGTCGTCGGCTTCAAACCGCACGCTCCGGAACAGGGTCAGGCCGTAATCCTTGATCGAACCGCCTTTGACATACGTTTCGATCATCCGGTCCTTCGGGATGACAGACCCGTCGAAAACCGGTCCGGATTTCAGCCTGTCCTGCGCCCGAATGCACAGGGGCAGCAGCAGAAGGAGCAGGAGAAGGGAAATCTTTTTCATGTCAGTTAAACAATTCTGTGAGTTGTCCGGCAACGTCCGGGCCCTGGTCGTCGCTGAACAAATCGGTTAAAATATCGGAGACGTCGTTCATGACGACGGTTCTGTCGGTCGTCTTCTCGCCATAGGCGTACATGACGCAGTCATCCCGTCCGGCCAGGTTCAGTCCGAGCACGGACAGAAGGATCAGGCTTGCAGCCACAGCCACGGAAGCCGTCCAGCGGCGGACGCCCTTTTCTGCGGCATGCCGCTCCTTCCGGACGGACAGGAAACCCATGACCGCGCGGACATCGTCGAAAGCCGGGTCATCCGTTTCCGCCAGGAAACGGCGCAGACGCCGCTCTTCCTCCGGAGTCGTTTCGGCCTCGAAGTATTTATTTACCAATGTATTCCAATAATCGTGCGTCATATTTCCATTCGAAGATAAAGTTCCCTGATCGTTTTTCTCGCCCGGGAGAGCTGCATCCGTACCGCAGCGGGCTGCATGTCCAGTTCCCGGGCAATCTGGTCCAGCGTCACATCTTCCTCTTCCATCCGCTTCAGAATCAACTGCTGGGTCGGGTTGAGCCGCTGCCGGACCAGGCTTTCCACAACAGCGTACTGTTCGCGGCGCTCCCGCTGGTCGTCCGAGGCGATCCGGTCGGCCTCCTCGACCGGTACCTTCCGTTTCCGCCGCCGCACGGCGTCCAGGCTCGAGTTCCGGACAGCCGTCGTCAGCAGGGCCTCCGCATCGGAAGCGGAGCGGATCGCATACTGTTTCGACCAGAGTTTATAGAAAGCCTCCTGCAGCGCATCCTCCGCCTCATCCGGGTTTCCAAGGATCCGCAGCGCCCTGCTCCGGAAACGTTTCCGGAGAATCATATAAGTATCTGTCAGGAAATCGGAGGGCATGTCGGGCTGCTTTCTGTCTGATAAACGCAATACCAGCCCAAATGTAACAATAAAAACAAAAAAAATCGCCCGACCGGAGTCAGGCGATCAATTCTTGCCAGGATGGAGCATGGTCCAGCGGAACGAACGAGTCCCTTTCCCGCCGGAAAAGCAGGGTCCGCGTACCGTTGGTCAACGCGACGTAGCGGACATCCAGGACCCGGTTGTAGCGGAGGGCCTGCTCCAGGACCTCCCGGGACAGGTCCACCTCGGGACGCTTGCATTCGACGACCATCAGCGGCCGTGCCTGCCGGTCATAGACAACGATGTCCGCCCGGTACTCTTTCCGTTTTTCTCCGGCCAGTCCTCCGACATCGGCGCCGAATTTCAAGCCTACCTCGCTCATCATCATGTGCATCGGAATCCCCATCTCCTCGTGAAGGACCTTGATAAACCATTGCCTCACGCCTTCTTCGGGCGTGAGGGCAACGGATTTCTTTCTGAGGGGATCCCAGATCATTTATTTCAGGAATGTGTGCGAAGCGCACATCGCGGTCGGATCGAGGGCGGCGTCGAGCTTCTCTTTCGTCATGAGGTTCCGCTCCAGAACGATATCGTAGACGCTGCGGCCGGTTTCGAGGGCTTCCTTCGCGACCTTCGTGGAATTCTTGTAACCGATGTACGGGTTGAGAGCCGTCACGATACCGATGGAGTTGATCACCATCTGGTAGCAGTGGTCACGGTTGACCGTGATGCCTTCGATGCACTTGGTACGGAGGGTTTCCATGGCGTTGGTCAGCCAGGTGATGCTCTCGATGATGGACTCGGCGATGACCGGCTCCATGACATTGAGCTGAAGCTGGCCGGCTTCGGCGGCGAGCGCGACGGTCATGTCGTTGCCGATGACCTTGAAGCAGACCTGGTTGGTCACTTCCGGGATGACCGGATTGACCTTGCCCGGCATGATGGAGGAACCCGGAGCCATCGGAGGCAGGTTGATTTCATGCAGGCCGCAGCGCGGACCGGAGGCCATGAGACGGAGGTCGTTGCAGATCTTGGAGAGCTTGACGGCCAGACGCTTCAGGGCGCCGGAATAGCTGACGTACGCACCGGTATCCGGGGTCGCTTCGATCAGGTCCGGAGCGGCAAGGAATTCGTCACCGGTCAGTTTGGACATGTATTCGGTGCAGAGTTTGGCGAAACCCGGGACGGCGTTCAGGCCGGTTCCGATAGCGGTGCCGCCCATGTTGATCTCATGCAGCAGCTTGACGTTGCGGTCGAGATTGGCCAGTTCCTCCTCGAGGTTGTTGGCAAAGGCGTTGAACTCCTGTCCGGAAGTCATCGGGACGGCGTCCTGCAGCTGGGTGCGGCCCATCTTGATGATGTCCTTGAACTCCTCACCCTTGGCGCGGAACGCGGCGATGAGTTTCGTCAGGTTCTCGACCAGGTGCTTGTTCATGCGGATGAAGGTATAGCGGAAAGCCGTCGGATAAGCATCGTTGGTCGACTGGGCGCAGTTGACATGGTCGTTCGGGGAGCAGTACTGGTATTCGCCCTTGTTGTAACCCATGAGTTCCAGGGCACGGTTCGCGATCACCTCGTTGGCGTTCATGTTGACGGAAGTACCGGCACCGCCCTGCATCATGTCCACAGGGAACTGATCACGGAACTTGCCTTCGACGATTTCCTTGGAAGCGGCGCAGATCGCATCGGCGATCTTGCGGTCCAGGACGCCGAGATCGGCGTTGGCGGCCGCTGCAGCCCACTTGACATAGGCGATGGCGATCACGTAATCCGGATAATCGCTCATCTTCGCATTGGAAATCTTGTAATTGTTGATCGCACGCTGGGTCTGGACACCATAATAAGCATCGGCAGGAACCTGAAGCTCGCCGAGAAGGTCGGATTCGACCCTGTACTTGAGTTCACTCATGATGATAGTATTCTATTAGTTTTAGTTTAACGTTAACTGATCCGCAAATATAATCAAAACCGCGACAAAGATGAAGTTTTTCTTACAATTTGTTACAATTCAGCCACCAGACGCGAGAAAATGCGTGACATCTTGTCAGCCGCCGCATCGGCCATGGCGACCACCTGGGCCCCGTCAATCACATAATCATCCTCATCCGTCGCATGGGCGACATCCGTGATGACCGACATGCCGAAGCAGGGAATGCCGCTGTGCCGGGCGACGATGACCTCCGGAACCGTGCTCATGCCGACCGCATCCGCACCGATCATCCGGAAATACCGGTACTCGGCCGGGGTTTCGTAAGAAGGACCCGTACAAGCCACGTAGACGCCTTTCCGGACCGGGATCTTTTCTTCCGCGGCGATGGCTTCGGCCTTCCGGATCAGAGCCGGGGAATAAGGGCGGGTCATGTCCGGGAAACGCGGGCCGAACTCATCGAGGTTCGGGCCGATCAGCGGATTCGGGACGAGATTGATGTGGTCCTTGATGATCATCAGGTCGCCGACCCGGTAATCGAGGTTGGTGCCGCCGGCGGCGTTCGAAACAAACAGGTATCCGATGCCGAGGGAGACCATGACCCGGATGGGCAGAACGACCTGCTCCATACCGTAGCCTTCATAGTAATGGATGCGGCCCTGCATGGCGATGACGGTCTTGCCGCCCAGGGTGCCGACGATGAAATTGCCTTTGTGGCCGATGGCCGTGGAGACCGGGAAGCCCGGAATCTCGCGGTATGGGATGGCGAGCGGATCTTCTATCTGGTCCGCCAGTTTGCCCAGGCCGCTGCCGAGCACGATGCCGACCTGCGGCTGACGGCCGCCCAGCGTCTGGCGGACAAAGGCTGTCGCTTTGTGGATGGTTTCAAGTGTATGTTCCATATTTTTTCAAACTTGTATCATACAAATATATCAAAATTTTTGGCGGATAATCCGTATATTTGGCAAAAATCAAAGCGCATGAATATCTGGAAAAGATTGCGGGTCATGCTCCGCGACATCGGGGACATATCCGAACATATTGATACAGAAGACGCCGCCGTCCGCATACGGAACAACATCTGGTTCCGCGGTCCCAACGTCTGGATCCTGGCCTTTTCGATCATCGTCGCCTCCGTCGGCCTCAACGTCAACTCCACGGCCGTCATCATCGGCGCCATGCTCATCTCTCCGCTGATGGGGCCGATCGTCGGCGTCGGTTACTCCCTGGGGACGAATGATTTCCACCTGCTCAAGCAGGCGGGCAAGAACCTGTTGATCATGGTGGCGATCAGCCTCCTGGCCTCCACGTTCTTCTTCCTGGTCAGCCCCCTCAACCTGGTCAACCCGACCGAACTGGAAGCCCGCACCAGCCCGACGATCTACGACGTTCTGATCGCCTTGTTCGGCGGCCTGGCCGGCATCTTCGAAACCAGCAGGAAGGATCGCGGCACGGTCATCTCCGGCGTCGCCATTGCCACGGCCCTCATGCCGCCGCTCTGCACGGCCGGCTACGGTCTGTCGAACCTGAACATGCACTATTTCCTGGGAGCGATGTACCTGTTCACCATCAACAGCGTCTTCATCGCCCTGGCCACCTACGCGACCGTCAAGTTCCTGGGCTTCCGCCAGGCCGATTTCCTGGACGCCGCGACGGCCAAGCGGCAGCGTACCTACATTACCCTGATCGTCATCGCCGTCATCGTCCCGAGCATCTGGAGCGCCGTGTCCCTGGTCAACCACAGCAATTTCGAGCGGAAGATCATCGGTTTCGTCTCCGACAACAAGACATACAGCCGAAGTTACATCTACGACTACAAGATCAAGGATGGAAAGAAAGCGGAAATCTTCCTGACCGGCGAACCGCTCAATGAAGTCGAACGCGCCCAGTTCCTGCTGACCGCCGAACGCTACGGCATCCGCCAGGACGACATCACCATCAACGACCACAGTTCCGCTCCGGCCAACGATGAGTACGAACGCATGGTCCGCAGCATCTACGACCGGGCCGACGAGGAGATGGCCCGCAAGGATGCCCGGATCCGCCAGTTGGAAGAACAGGTCCTGTCCCTCCGGGGAGAAGACATCCCGTACGGCCAGCTGGCCCGGGAAATCCGGTTCCGCTATCCCGACGTGCAGGAAGTGACCATCACGCGGGGCGCATCCGTTGCGGCGGACACCCTCGGCGCCCGTCCGCGGATCATGGTCCTGGCCGGGAGCAAGAAACACCTCGCGGCCAAGGACATTGACGAAATGAAAGAATGGCTGAAGGTCCGTTTAAACGATTCAACGGTTGTCGTAATGAATATCAATTAGTTCCTGCATAAAAAATTTGTAACGTTATAGACTCCGGATTCCTTGGAATTCCGGAGTTTTTCGTATTTCTTTGTAGAGAACGAACCTGACAATTATGTTTTACAACTCTGCAGAAAGCCTCATCCAAGGCTTCATGGGCAATGTCATTGCCAAGAATCCCGGCGAACGGGAGTTCCACCAGGCGGTCAGTGAAGTCGTCGGCAGCCTCGCCGACTATCTGATGACCCATCCCCATCTTCTCGAACGCAAGATTCTGGAACGGATAGTCGAACCGGAACGGATCGTCATTTTCCGGGTCCCCTGGGTTGACGACAAAGGCAACATCCAGGTCAACCGCGGTTTCCGCGTCCAGATGAACAGCGCCATCGGTCCGTACAAGGGCGGCATCCGTTTCCACGAATCCGTCAACCTGTCCATCATGAAATTCCTCGCCTTCGAGCAGACCTTCAAGAATGCGCTGACCACCCTCCCCATGGGCGGAGCGAAAGGCGGCTCGGACTTCAGCCCGCGCGGCAAATCCGATGACGAGGTCATGAAGTTCTGCCAGAGTTTCATGACGGAACTCCAGCGCCACATCGGTAAGGATACGGATGTACCGGCCGGCGACATCGGTGTCGGCGGACGCGAGATCGGCTACCTCTTCGGCCAATACAAACGCCTGCAGAATGAATTCGGCGGCGTCCTGACGGGCAAGGGCCTCAACTGGGGCGGCAGTCCGCTCCGACCGGAAGCGACCGGCTACGGCCTCTGCTACTTCGCCTCCGAGATGCTGGCGACCCGCGGAGAATCCTTCGAAGGAAAGACCGTGACGATTTCCGGTGCCGGCAACGTCGCCCAGTTCGCGGCGGAAAAGGCTTTCCAACTCGGCGCCAAGGTCGTCACCCTCTCCGATTCCAACGGTTTCATCCATGACCCCGACGGACTGGATGAGGAGAAGATCGAATATGTCAAGGAGTTGAAGAACATCTACCGCGGCCGCATCCGGGAATATGCCCAGCGCTATCCGACCGCCAAGTATTATCCGAATGCCCGCCCCTGGGGCATCAAGTGCGACATCGCCCTCCCCTGCGCCACCCAGAACGAAATCAACAAGGCCGAGGCGGAAACCCTCGTCGCCAACGGCTGCTTCTGCGTCGCGGAAGGCGCCAACATGCCGTCCGAACCGGACGCCATCGCCGTGTTCCAGAAAGCCGGGATCCTCTATTCTCCGGGAAAGGCCTCCAATGCCGGCGGCGTAGCGACTTCCGGTCTGGAAATGACCCAGAACTCCATCCGTCTCAAATGGACGCCGGAGGAAGTCGACAGTTACCTGCACCGGATCATGTCCGACATCCATTCCGCCTGCCTCCTCCACGGACGGGAAGAGGACGGAAGCATCAATTATGTCAAGGGAGCCAACCTGGCCGGCTTCATCAAAGTCGCCGATGCCATGCTGGCACAGGGACTCGTTTAGACCAGTTCGATCCCGGACGCGTGACAGCGTGCCCGCATGTCCTCCGGCCAGAGGCTGGACTGGATCTCCCCGATATGGGCCTTGCGGAGCAGGAACATGCAGAGCCGGGACTGACCGATACCGCCGCCGATGCAGGGCGGCAGCGCACCCGAAAGGAGCTTGCTGTGGAACAGGAGCTCCTTTTTCCATTCCTGACCGCGCAGGGCAAGCTGGCGCTCCAGGGCGGCCGGATCGACGCGGACACCCATGCTGGATACCTCGAAGGCACAGCCCAGGACGGAATTCCACAGCAGGATGTCGCCGTTCAGGCCGGCATAGCCCGCTTCGTTCGGCGTACTCCAGTCATCGTAGTCCGCCGCACGGCCGTCGTGGACCGTCCCGTCTGACAGGACGCCGCCGATCCCGATGATGAACACCGCCTTCTTTTCGCGGACGATCGCATTCTCCCGTTCCTTCGGCGTCAGGCCGGGATAGCGCCGGAGCAATTCTTCCGAATGGATGAAGAAAATCTCATCCGGCAGTTTAGGAACCAGTTGCGGGAATTCTACATACAGTTTGTTCTCCGTAACCTTGATGGCCTCGTAAATCCGCCGGACGGTCCGCTGGAGGAACGCCAGGTTGCGGTCTTCCTCGCGGATGACCTTCTCCCAGTCCCACTGGTCCACGTAAATGGAATGCAGGTTGTCCAGGTCCTCGTCGGGACGCAGGGCATTCATGTCGGTATAGATTCCCCGGCCGGGAGCCACATGCATCTCGGCCAGTTTCAGGCGTTTCCATTTCGCCAGGGAATGGACGACCTCAGCCGGACGCTCCTGCATGCCGCGGACCGGGAAACGGACCGGGCGTTCGACGCCGTTGAGATCGTCATTGATGCCCGTCCCGCTGAGGACCACCATCGGAGCGGTCACGCGGAGCAGGGCCAACTGGGCGGACAGGTTCGACTGGAACATGTCCTTGACGGATTTGATCGCCTTCTCCGTGTTCTCGACGGAACCGAGAAGGTTCTTGTATGCGTGGGGAATGATGAGGGTCATGCAAGTTCGTTCAGTACGGAGCCGGTGCGGTTATTCCACCCGGCTGCGGGTTGATTCAGCGGAAGATGCGGCAGATTCGGCAGCCTGCATGGCGGAAGAAGCGGCAGCGGCAGCCTTGGATTCTTCTTTCAACTGTTTCTGGCTGGATTTCAGGGCCTTCTTGGACTCTTTCATATCTTTTTTGGTCGCATTGGCCGCCCGTTTGCTGTCCTTGATGACGGCATTGTGCTTCTTGATCTGGGCCCGGGCATCCTTCATCTGGCCGGAGATCTTTTTCAGCTGCTTCTGGTCATCCTTAAGCTGGGCCTTCATCTTGGCGATCTCATCCTCCATCGCATTCAGCCCCTGCTTTTCGGCGCGGTTGGCCCCGCCGCCGACTTTGAGCGCCTGCTTCTGGAGTTTGAGCGCTTCCTGCTTCAGCTTGATGGCGTTCTTCTGCTGCTTGATGGTCTCCTTGATGACTTTCTGGGCATCCTTGCCCTGTTCGACCTGCTGGCGTGCCTGCCGGACCAGGGTCTGGCTCCGGTCGATCTGGCTCTGGCTGGCCCGGGACTGCTCCTTGTTGCGGCGGGCAGCCTCTTCATAGGCCTGGCGGTTCTGCTGTACGGTCTGGTTGGTATTCTGGGCGCCGGCGGAAAGGGTGAAAAGGGCCACGACGGCAGCCATGCAAATCATTTTTTTCATATCGTTTCTGTTTAATAATCCACATCGTCCCGGCATGCGGGAATCTTTACAAAGTTATCGTTTTTTGACGGAAAGGCAAGTTCTTGTACGGAAAATGTGTATCTTCGCGGCCATGATCCGCAATCTGATATTCGACATGGGAGGCGTCATCTTCTCCCTGGGCTATGAACAGGCGATCCGCCGCTTCGAGGAAATCGGCGTCGCCGATGCCCGCCACCTGCTCGATCCCTGCGTCCAGACCGGTCTTTTCGGCGACCTGGAAGGCGGCAGGATCTCCTGCGGGACCTTCCGGGAAGAACTGAGCCGGCTCACCGGCCGGGAACTGACTTCGGAACAATGCGCTTACGCCTGGAAGGGCTACATTCTCGACGTTCCCCAGCGCAACCTGGACAAACTGATGGAACTCCGGCGCCGCGGCTACCGGACCGTCCTGCTCTCCAATACCAATCCCTTCATCACCGAATGGGCCCACAGCCCTGAGTTCAGCCGCACGGAAACCTGCCCCGAAGGCGGCCGTCCCATGGACGATTTCTTCGACCGGCTGTACTTCAGTTGCGACCTCCGGATGATGAAACCCTCCGAAGAGATTTTCTCCCATGTGCTGGAAGCGGAAGGCTTCCGTCCGGAAGAGACCCTGTTCATCGATGACGGGGAGCGCAACGTCGCCGCGGCCGCCTGTCTCGGCATCCGGACCTTCTGTCCGCATGACAACAGCGACTGGACCGTTCCGATTGAATCTTTCCTGACCGCATGATACGAAAAACCCCGGCTGAGCCCCTTGATGATACAAAATGATACAATGAACCCCGGCTGAGCCGGGGTTCATTCTTTCAGGACAAGGCCCTTATGCGGAGTGTGCTGCGGACTGCAGGACTTCGGTCAGGGTCGGATGGGCGTGGATGACGGCCTGGAACTCGGAAAGCGTCGCCTTCCGGTTCATCAGGGCCGCGATCTCCTGGACAATGTCCGCGCTGTGCGCACCGAAGAGGTGGCAACCGAGGATCCGCCCGGTTTCCCAGGGTGAGCCTTCGGGCTGCCCTTCCGCCGCGACGACCAGTTTGACGAACCCGTCCGGTTCATCCATGCTGAGGGCCTTTCCGTTGGCACGGAAGAAGGATTTGAGGCACTTGACCGGAATGCCGGCCGCCTTGCATTCATCTTCGGTCTTTCCGACCGTCGCAGCCTCCGGATTCGTGAACACGGCGGCGGGGACGATGGACAGGTCGATGTCGCAGGGCTCTCCCAGGATGGCAGCAAGGGCACGCAAACCCTGGAACGTCGCCACATGGGCCAGCATGTACCCGCCGGTGACGTCGCCGATGGCATAAATGTGCGGGACATTGGTCCGCATGTCCTTGTCGACGACGATGCCCTTCGGGCCGAATTCGATACCGGCATCGGCCAGGTTGATTCCGCCCACGTTCGGGCGGCGGCCGACCGCCATCAGTACCTTGTCGGCAACGATCTCAACCGGCTTCTCCTTCTTGAGATAGGTTACCTTCAAGCCCGCACCGGTCTGTTCGACCGACTGGACCTGAGCGGAAGTTTCGATGGAGATGCCACGCTTGGAAAGCGTCTGTTTCAATCGCTTGGCAAGATCCGTGTCGAACCGCGGAAGAATCTCCTTGCAGAATTCCACGACGCTGACCTCCGAGCCGAAACTCTTGAAGATCGAGGCGAATTCCAGGCCGATGACACCGGCTCCGATGACGCAGAGGCGCTTCGGAACGGCATCCAGTTCCAGGATTTCCTTCGACGTGATGACATCCGGAAGGTCGGCGCCCGGGATCGGGAGGCTCGCGGAATAGGAACCGGTCGCGATGATGATGGCATCACCGGTCACCTCGGTCCCGTCCATAGCCGGATCGTCGGATGCGACGCAGACGGTATGGGCGTCCTTGAAGGAAGCCTTGCCGCGCAGCAGGGTGATGCCCTTTCCGCCCAGCAGGAATTCCACTCCCTGGCGGAGCTGGCTGACCACTTCTTCCTTGCGGGAGACAACCTTCGCAAAATCAAACTTGTACTGAAGGTCATCGATACCGAAGGTTGAAGCCTTGGCCAGGTCTTCCAGCAATTCGGCATTGCGGCAGAAACTCTTGGTCGGGATGCAGCCTTCGTTGAGACAGGTACCGCCCACAGGACCGTCCGAAATGATGGTTACCTCCAGGCCTTTCCTGGCAGCGGCCACGGCGGTCTCATAACCGCCGGGCCCTGCTCCGATAATGATCAGTCTCATAGCGTGTCCTTGAATTTGAGGATCGGCTGGCGGGCAGCCGTCGTCTCATCCGGACGGCGGATCGGTGCATTGTGCGGGGCATTCCGCAGGATCATCGGATCCTCGGCCGCTTCCGCGGCGATCCGGCGCATGACTTCGATGAATGCGTCGATGGTTTCCTTCGACTCGGTCTCCGTAGGCTCGATCATCAGGGCCTGGTGGAAAAGGAGCGGGAAGTATATCGTCGGGGCATGGAAACCGAAGTCCAGCAGGCGCTTGGCAACGTCCAGCGTGGTTGCGCCATGGCCGTCCGGCGCCTTGTCGGCACCGTCATTGACCAGACCGTCATAGACGAATTCGTGCTTGCAGACCGTCGGGATCGGCAGTTTGTAGCAGTCCTTCAGGGATTCCTTGACATAGTTGGCGGCCAGGGTCGCGAACTTGCCGGCGAACTTGATGTTCTGCTTGCCGAGCATCAGGATGTAGGCATAGGCACGCAGGATGACGCCGAAATTGCCGTTGAAGCCGGACACGCGGGTCTGCGGCAGGAACTTCGCCAGGTGCTCGGCCACACCGACCGGACCGGAGCCCGGACCGCCGCCGCCGTGCGGGGTGGAGAAGGTCTTGTGGAGATTCAGGTGCATGATGTCGAAGCCCATGTCGCCCGGACGGACCATGCCGAGGAGCGGGTTCATGTTCGCGCCGTCATAGTACAGCAGGCCGCCGCAGCCGTGGACGAGTTCCGCGATTTCGCGGATATCCTTCTCGAAGAGGCCGAGGGTGTTCGGGTTCGTCA
>Ga0256405_10005527_pt1 | contig 21674 bp, 15 predicted proteins | sample RumenRJG_02DNA_FD_189096 | JGI IMG/M metagenome (GOLD analysis project Ga0256405, IMG submission 189096) | Bovine rumen microbial communities from Lethbridge, Alberta, Canada - RJG_02 | ecosystem: Host-associated > Mammals > Digestive system > Stomach > Rumen | place: Canada: Alberta... | reverse complement strand
GCACAGCGTATTGAAGGAACCCTTCTGGGCAATGGTGAGCGCACCGGCAATGTCGACCTTCTCAATATTGCCTACAACATGTTTACACAGGGTATCAACCCCGAGCTCGATATTGAAGATATCAACGAGATCATCGATGTCTATGAGCGCTGCAACAAGATGAGCATTGACGAGCGTCATCCCTACGCAGGCAAGCTCGTGTTCACCGCATTCTCAGGCTCTCATCAGGATGCCATCAATAAGGGCATCGCTGCGATGAAGGAACGGAAATCCGAAATCTGGGAGGTCCCCTATCTTCCCATCGATCCATCTGATATCGGCAGAGTCTATGAGCCGATCATCCGCGTCAATTCCCAGTCCGGAAAGGGCGGTGTGGCATTCATCATGAGCACCTACTTCGGGTTCAAACTGCCCAAGGGAATGCATGCCGAATTTGCCAAGGTCGTTCAGGCGATCTCCGAGAAGGTCGGCGAGGTTCCGCCGGATGACATCATGGAAGCTTTCCGTAAGGAATATCTGTACAGGAACGAACCGTTGCACTTCCGCAAGCTTCAGGTCGCAGACCTCTCCAGCGATGTCAAGACCAGCTTCGACACAAGAGTCCGCGTGGATTATTCCAATCACGGTGTACCGGAGTTCTTTGAAGCATTCGGCAATGGACCGCTCGATGCGCTCCAGCGCGGATTTCGCGAGAAATTCGGTTTCAATGTCCGGATCCTCGATTATGAGGAGCATGCGCTTCAGTCCGGTTCGGATTCTCAGGCGGCAGCCTATATCCATCTGCTTGACAGCGACACCGGAAAGGTTACCTATGGTGTCGGCGTCAGCTCCAACATCACCCGCGCATCTGTCCGCGCCGTGTTCTCCGGCATCAACCGCCTGGGACTCGGTGAAAGACAGCAGGGCATTGCAGACCACTATTGAACGGCATTGACCGTTTTCCGGTCATAAATACATGCAGCAATGTGCCCGTTTGCCGGGCAGCTCATATTATCTTTATGTGTGTCAGGGGGAATATTCATTACAAGTCACATTCCGGTCGGCGTGAGAACTGTTAGAAATATCCTTCTGACACGCAGTGTCTCAAAACAGCAATTGTAAGCAGCAAGTTATTAGCAGGATCCGGAAAAAACCGGAGAGAGGAAGGAAAAGTGGCAGAGCAGAAGAAACTGGTCGCCGAAATCACGGCGATGGACGAAGATTTTACACAATGGTATACGGATGTCTGCATCAAGGCAGGCCTGATCGCCTATTCAAATATTAAGGGATTCATGGTCTACAAGCCCGCCGGCTATGCGATCTGGGAAGCGGTCCAGAAGCATCTTGACGCACGATTCAAGGCTGTCGGTGTAGAAAATGTCTATCTTCCCATGCTGATCCCGGAGCGTCTTCTGAGCAAGGAGAGCGACCTGGTCGAGGGATTTGCCCCCGAGGTTGCATGGGTCACGCACGGCGGCTCTGAAAAGCTGGACGAGCGCGTATGTGTTCGCCCCACTTCCGAGTCCCTGTTCAGCGATTTCTACAGAGGCGAGATCCAGTCCTACCGCGACCTTCCCAAGATCTACAACCAGTGGTGCAGCGTTGTCCGCTGGGAAAAGGAGACCAGGCCCTTCCTGCGTTCCCGTGAGTTCATGTGGCAGGAAGGCCACACTGTCCACGCAAGTGCCGAAGAGGCAGAGGCAAGGACACAGCAGATGCTGAACGTCTATGCGGACTTCTGCGCGGAGGATCTTGCGATCCCCACGATCAAGGGCAGAAAGACCGACAAGGAAAAATTCGCGGGCGCGGTTGCGACCTACACGATCGAAGCTCTCATGCACGACGGCAGGGCGCTGCAGTCCGGCACCAGCCATGACTTCGGAGATGATTTCGCTAAGGCCTACGGCATCCAGTTCACAGATAAGGATAACAAGCAGAAGTATGCATTCCAGACCTCCTGGGGCCTGTCAACACGTATTATCGGCGCGCTGATCATGGTGCACGGCGACAACTCCGGTCTGGTCCTGCCTCCCAGGATCGCGCCCACACAGGTCGTGATCGTCCCCATCCAGCAGCGCAAGGCGGGTGTACTGGACAAAGCCTATGAACTCAAGGAGACTCTGAGCAATTTCCGCGTCAAGGTAGACGACAGCGACAAGAGCCCCGGTTTCAAATTTGCCGACCAGGAGATGCGCGGCTTCCCGCTCCGTGTCGAGATCGGTCCCCGCGACATACAGAACGGCAAGTGCATCATCGCCCGCAGAGATACCGGCGCCAAAGAAGAGTGTGAACTGGACAATCTGGCCGCCCGCGTCGGCGAGCTCCTGGAACAGATCCAGAAGGATATGTACGAGCGTGCGAAAAAACACCTCGAAGAGCACACCTATGAAGCTTCCAGCCGTGAAGAATTCGAGAAGATCTTTGCGGAGAAGACAGGCTTTGTCAAGGCCATGTGGTGCGGCGAACTTGCCTGCGAAGAAGAGATCAAAGAGAAGTTCGGCGTGACCAGCCGCTGCATGCCTTTCGAGCAGGAGCAGATCAGCAGCACCTGCGTGTGCTGCGGCAAACCCGCAAAGAAGATGGTCTACTGGGGCAAGTCCTATTGATTCCGGTGTCTTCGCGCAGGGGCGCATCGACTTGTTTTGAAGAGATACGATCAGTCACGCAAAGTTCCGGGATGACTGTGAATAAGTAACGTGAGATGGTATTTTTATGAACGATATAAAGATTAGGATTCCTGACGGAGCGGCAAAGATCCTGCGCGTTCTTGAAGACCACGGCTATGAAGCCTATGTGGTCGGCGGGTGTGTGCGGGACAGTCTGCTCGGACGGAATCCCAATGATTGGGACATTACGACTTCGGCGCTTCCGCTGCAGGTCAAAGCCCTGTTCCGCCGCACCATCGATACCGGCCTCAAGCACGGGACGGTGACGATTCTGCAGAACGGGGAGCCTTTCGAGGTGACGACCTATAGAGTGGACGGTGAATATCTGGATGGCAGACATCCCTCGGAAGTAACTTTCACCGCGAGCCTCAAAGAAGACCTGCAGCGCAGAGATTTTACCATCAATGCCATGGCTTACAGCGAGACAGAGGGCCTGCAGGATTATTTCGGAGGATTCCGGGACCTGCAAAACGGAGTCATACGTGCCGTCGGAGATCCCGTGAAGCGCTTCGGGGAGGACTCCCTGCGGATCATGCGCGCAGTGCGCTTTGCAGCCCAGCTGGGGTATACAGTGGAAGAGGATACACTGCGTGCCATGAAAGCACTTGCGCCTTCGCTCTCCAGGATCAGTGCCGAGAGAATTGCCGCTGAACTGGAAAAGACGCTGACGGCCCCGCATCCGGAAATGCTGAGGATGGCCTATGAATGCGGCATTACCGCTGTTATTCTGCCCGAGTTTGACCGCTGTATGGAGACACCGCAGAATAATCCCCACCATGCCTATAATGTCGGAGAGCACATAATTTTCTCCATCATGAATGCGCGGCCGGACCGGATCCTGCGTTTTGCCATGTTGCTGCATGATCTTGGCAAGCCTTTATGCAAAACGACAGATGAGAATGGTATTGACCATTTTTACGGGCATCAGCAGGTCAGCGCCGACCTGGCAGGGAAGATTCTGCGCCGTCTCAAGATGGACAACGATACCCGCAGAAGTGTTGTGCAGCTTGTCCGCTTTCACGACCGTGCGGTCGATCGCACGGAGGCAGGTGTGCGCAGAGCCATCCGGCAGATCGGAGAGGATCTTTTTCCCCTCTTTCTTGAAGTGAAGGAGGCGGACATGCTCGCCCAGAGCGACTACAAGAGGCAGGAAAAGACGGAAAGCCTGCGGGACATCCGCCGTCTCTACAGCAAAGTTCTGGAGGACAAGGACTGCCTCTCGCTCAAAGACCTGGCAGTCAGCGGGAGCGATCTGATCGCGGCGGGGATGAAGCCCGGCAGACAGATCGGAGAAATGCTGGATGCCATGCTCACGGATGTCATCGAAGAACCCTCTCACAATGACCGGGAGTATCTGCTGGCTGCTTATGTTACTCACGCCCTCCCGAAAGCGTAAACAGATAGCTCACGGTGTGACCGGTAACGATCAATGACGCCCATGTATTGACAAAAACAGCTGATTGCAAGTAATATTAAATTTGGAAAAGTCCTGTACAGTCATTCGGGACACGAAAGAGAAGGCAGCCGGCTGTATGCGGCGTATTTTTCGAAGCTGCGGAGCGGCATAACAATTAAAACAACCTGCTTGCAGGAAAAGTACAAGGAGAAAACATGAATAAGGGACAGTTTATTGACAAAATGGTTGAGAAATCCGGACTGAGCGTGAAAGACGCTGAGAAGGCATACAAGGCTTTTACCGAGACTGTGATCGATGCTCTTAAAGACGGCGAGAAAGTCCAGCTTGTAGGCTTCGGTACTTTTGATATCGGTGAGCGTTCCGCAAGAGAAGGCAGAAATCCTCAGACCGGTGAGTCCATTCAGATTGCTGCCTCCAAGACACCGAAGTTCAAAGCCGGCAAGGCGTTTAAGGATGCCATCAACGGTTGAGAAATTGTGTAGTTCTGAACGATTACAGCCCGCTGTCATAAGGCAGCGGGCTGTATCAAAAATGATTGAGGCGGCACGATCGTGTTCCGCCGGACACACTGGTGCAGAAAAGAGAAAGCAGGCACAGCATATGCGGTTGGATAAATATCTGAAAGTCACAAGACTGATCAAGCGCAGAACGGTGGCCAATGAAGCGTGTGACAACGGCAGGGTGACCCTGAACGGCAAAGTCGCAAGGGCCAGCGCCGAGGTGAAACCCGGCGATATCATCGGGATCTCTTTCGGAGACCGTGAGACAAAGGCGGAAGTCCTGGCAGTGCGCGAAAATGTGCGCAAGGAGGAGGTACAGGATCTTTTCCGTTACTGCTGAAAGACGCCGTGTCACGGAACTTTGGTATGTGAGAGGAAAGAGCAATGAAGAAAACCGGAAAATCCGTAAAAAGAACTGCAAAGAAAACAAACAGCGGGACCCGGAATCAGAGCAAAGGCCTTCTGACACAAGCTAACCGTCATGACCGTCTGAGTCTGTTCCTGGCCGGCCTGGTGGTTTTGATCCTCGTGATCGTTGTTTCGGTGAACGGAATGGCCCTGGGAAGGCGCCTTCGTGAGAATCACCGGCGCGCCATTCAGCTGAACGAGGAGATCAAGACGGAAAAGCAGCGCTCTGCGGATATTGAAGAGTACCGCAGATATACTTCTACGGATGCATATATAGAGGAGGTCGCCCGCGAGAAGCTCGGACTGATCTACGAGGGAGAGACCGTCTTTAAAGAAGATAAATAGAAGGACAGCGCAAAAGGCGCCATGCAGAGAATGCATGGCGTTTTGTATGTGCGCCGGGCATGGCGCAGGACTTGAATTCAGTGCTTGAAAACAGAGCGGGCGGAGATATGGTGCGATGAACAGGATGGAACAACGCGTCAGAGACTATATCGAGGAGAAGAGGATGATCCTCCCGGGAGATACCGTTGTTGTCGGTGTTTCCGGGGGAGCGGACTCACTGTGTCTTTTTTTGATCCTTTATGCCCTGGGTGCGGAAATGAACTTTCATCTCCATGTCGTCCATGTGCATCACGGACTGCGGGAATCCGCCGGGGAGGATATGGATTTTGTTGAGAAACTCTGCAGGCAGCTGCAGGTTCCCTGCACGGCCGTGCAGGTTGATGCGGCAATGCGGGCAAAAGAGTGGGGGATCGGCGTCGAGGAGGCAGGCAGGAAGCTGCGTTACGACGCCTTCCGGCAGGTCTGTGAACGCCTGGCGGAGCAGGACGGGTCCGTGAAAACGTCATTTCGGATCGCGGTCGCCCATCATCGGGAGGACCAGGCGGAGACGGTTCTCTTTCACCTCTGCCGGGGAACGGATCTGCGGGGGGCGAGAGGTATGCTGCCCGTGAACGGGCAGATCATCCGGCCGCTTCTGCAGGAGAGCAGGACTTCCATTGAGCAGTATCTGACGCAGAAGGGTTTTGCCTGGCAGGAGGACGAGACAAATACGGACACGGCCTATACCCGCAATTACCTGCGAAGAGAGATCCTGCCGCGCCTGGAGGAAGGCGTTCACGGGTCCGCGGCGGAGCGGATCGCCCAGTTCGCTTCTGCCTGTGCGGACGCGGAAGCGTATCTGGAGGCAAAGACGGACGAGGCTGCGCAGCGGTGCCTCTGCGGGCCTGCATACAGGGAGGGGATCGATATACCGGAGAAATATAACTGCTGCTATGTGCTCAGCCTCCGGGCCCTGCACAGGGAGGACCCCTATCTGCAGGGAAGGGTACTCTACCGTTTCCTTGCGGCCAGCACGGACAGCGGAAAGGATATCGGCACAGTCCATGTGGACGCGCTTCAGAAACTCTGTGCAAAAGAGACGGACGGACGCCTGTCAATGCCGTCCCGGGTGACTGTTTTCAGGTTTGCCGGAAGACTGTTTTTCTGTCGGGACGCTGAGTCTGCGGAATACAGGACGGAAATGCTGTCACAGCGGACTGAAATTGCTGCAAACCGGGCAGAGAGAATACCTCAACAGGCTGAGTCTGCGGCCATGAATACAAGGCCTGCAGCGGACAAACAGGCACCGTTTCCGGGCTATCCGCTTGCGGAGAGAGAATATGACTGCCGCCTTCTGGATTTTGACGGGAACATGTCCTCAATTCCCCGAAATGAGTATACGAAATGGTTTGATTATGATAAAATAGGAACGTTTCCTGTTTTTCGAACCAGACAGCCGGGCGACTATATGCGCTTGTTTTCTGACATGAAAACAAAGAAAATTGCCAGGATCATGCTGGACGGCAAGGTTCCTGCAGGAATCCGGGACAAGATCGTGCTTCCCTTTTTCGGGAAGGAGGCACTTTGGATTCCCGGGCTGCGTATGGGAGATTCCTGCAAGGTGGGCCCTGAAACGACCAGGATTCTTGAGATTCACTGGAACTCTGATAATGACAGTTAGAAAAACACAACATCAAAAGGAGAATAGTGTGAAAAATCACACAGATGTGCTGATTTTTCACACGGCTATTTGTGCCGGAGCGCCACAAATAGCCGTGATGGCAGAAGAGAAACCGCATTCGCGGATTTCTCTTCGCCCCGTCGCGCATGGCGCTCCGGAATGGGGATTAAGATGGCGTACAGAATTGAAGAAATGATCAGCGAGGAAGAAGTCAACCGCAGGATCCGGGAACTGGGAGAACAGATCACAAAAGACTATGAGGGACGGACGGTCCGTCTGGTCTGCATCCTCCGCGGCGCAGTATTTTTCATGTGCGAACTCGCCAAGAGAATTGAGCTTCCCGTCAGATTTGATTTCATGTCTGTTTCCAGCTATGGCAGCGGAACCTCTTCCAGCGGAATCGTCCGCATCATCAAGGACCTCGAAGACCCGGTTACGGACGAGGATGTCATTATTGTGGAGGACATCATTGACTCGGGCAGAACACTCAGCTTCCTCAAGGAGCTCTTCAAGAGCCGCGGCGCTGCTTCGATCCGTGTCTGCACGCTGCTTGACAAACCTTCCCGCCGTGCGCCGGGAATCGACATTAAAGTCGATTACACCGGTTTCCAGGTACCCGACAAGTTTGTAGTCGGATGGGGAATGGACTACGACCAGAGATATCGCAATCTTCCTTATATCGGTGTGATCACCGGACTGGATGAGGAATAAACATTACACAATGAATTGCCCGGGGCGCTGAAATGTGCCTCAGCAAAGACGGCTTAGGAGATTATTTTGGAAAAAAAACCTACCAGAGGCACCGGTAATTATCTGGGGCTGATCATCATTATCGTATTATTCTTTACGTTTTTTTCTCCGCTTTTGAGGAACTCCTTTTCTTCGGCTGAAACAGCCTATACAAAGGAGCAGTTCGCAAAAGATCTTGCGGCGGAAAATGTGGAGAGGGTGGAGATCAGTCCGAACAAGGACAACCTGACCGGCTATGCGACCGTAACTGATAAAGAAGGAAAAAAGGAAATACTCTATGCCACCGTGATCGCGGATATCGAGGAGATGTCCCGGGAGGCGGATGTCCTGACAGTCGTTCATGACATCCCGGCAGAGAATACATTTCTCACAAACGTACTCCCCATGCTCCTGGTCATGGCTATATGCTTCCTCTTTTTCTATTTGATGTCAGGACAGGGAATGGGCGGCGGAAATGCCAAGATGATGAATTTCGGCAAGAGCCGGGCCAGGCTCTCCACCGGAGAGGAAGTTACTTTCAAGCAGGTCGCCGGCCTCGATGAAGAGAAATCGGATCTGGAGGAGATCATTGACTTCCTCCGCAGTCCCGCCAAATATACGAAGGTCGGCGCGCGTATTCCCAAGGGTGTTCTTCTGGAAGGCGCACCCGGTACAGGTAAGACCCTTCTGGCAAGAGCTGTCGCCGGTGAGGCCAAGGTGCCTTTTTTCAGTATTTCGGGTTCCGACTTCGTGGAAATGTTTGTCGGTGTGGGCGCCTCCCGTGTCCGCGATATGTTTGAGGAGGCAAAAAAGAATTCACCCTGCATCGTCTTCATCGATGAGATCGACGCAGTCGCGCGCCGCAGAGGCACAGGCCTGGGCGGATCCCATGATGAGCGCGAGCAGACCCTGAACCAGCTGCTCGTCGAGATGGACGGTTTCGGCGTCAATGAAGGGATCATCGTCATGGCGGCGACCAACCGCGTCGATGTCCTTGACCCGGCGATCCTTCGTCCCGGCCGCTTTGACCGAAAGGTCTCGGTCGGCCGCCCCGATGTAAAGGGAAGAGAGGAGATCCTGAAAGTCCATGCGTCCAATAAGCCCCTGGGAGACGATGTAGACCTGGAGGAGATCGCGCGCACCACAGCCGGTTTCTCCGGCGCGGACCTGGAAAACCTTCTCAACGAGGCTGCCATTGCAGCCGCAAGGGCGGACCGCCGATACATCCAGCAGAAGGATATAAAAGAGGCATTTATCAAGATCGGCATCGGAACCGAAAAGAAGAGCCATGTAATCTCCGAAAAGGAGAAACGGATCACTGCCTATCATGAGACCGGCCATGCCATTTTGTTCCATGAACTGCCGGATGTAGGTGAAGTTTATACGATATCTGTCATTCCTACAGGCCGGGGTGCCGGCGGCTACACAATGCCCCTGCCCGACCGCGATGAGATGTACTACACCCGCGGACGGATGCTGCAGGAGATCATGGTCAGCCTCGGCGGCCGGATCGCGGAGGAAATGGTCCTCGACGACATTACCACCGGCGCATCCCAGGATATTAAGCAGGCTACCAATATTGCCCGTCAGATGGTGACACGTTACGGCATGTCCTCCTCGATCGGAACCATCAACTATGAGCAGGGCGGAGAGGACGTCTTCCTCGGATATGATATCGGGCATGAGAATCGAAACAGCGAGTATATGGCCGGTGAGATCGATAAGGAAGTGCGGAGCATTATTTCCGATTGCTATGCAAAGGCGAAGGTGATCATTTCCGACAACCTCGACATCCTTCACCGCGCAGCTGCGCTGCTGATGGAAAAAGAAAAGCTGACCGGAAAGGAATTTGACGCCCTTTTTGTGGAAAAACATGCTGCTTCGACAGCCGATGCGGCTGCAGGCGTATAAAACCGCAGAGGCATAAAACCGCAGAGGCATAAAACCACAGAGGCATTAAACTGCAGAGGCATAAAACTTTAGAGGCATTTAAAACGGACAGGAACAAACAGTTAATGCCGGACTGGATATGAAAAGAACATGAGACGACAGTTTCGGAAGGGACTGTCGTCTCTTACATTAGAAATTACAGGAGGCAGACAGATGGAATACGGAGGAAGCTTTCGGGAAGGACATGGACAGGGAATCTTTTTCAGCGATACGACAGAAGATTATCTGTCACCCTCACAGCCGGATCTGTTCCGGAAAGTTACCATACGGCTGCGTGTTGTAAAGGGAATGGCGCAGTCCTGCTTCCTTGTGACAAGAGAAAGGTATCTGCGCATGCGCAAGCAGCAGTCGGATCTGAGTTTTGACTATTATGCAGTGCAGTTTGAGATCACCAAATCGCCTCTGCGCTACTATTTTGAGATTTTTGCGGAGGGGCGAAAGTACAAGTACACGAGGCGCGGTGTGAGAAATACGATCCGCAGGGCGGACTGGTGGCATATCATTCCCGGCTATCACACACCGTCCTGGGCACAGGGCGCTGTAATGTACCAGATCTTTGCGGACCGTTTCTGCAACGGAGATTCATCGAATGACGTCCTGACCGGCGAGTACAGCTATCTGGGGAAACCGGTCATCCGTGTCGAAGACTGGGACCGGGTACCTTCTTCGGAGGGATACAGAGAGTTTTACGGCGGTGACCTGCAGGGGGTGATCGATAAGCTGGATTATCTGCAGGAACTGGGCGTAGAGGCAGTCTATCTCAATCCGATCTTCCTGTCGCCCTCCAGTCATAAATATGACACCCAGGATTACGAGCACATCGATCCGCATTTAGGAAAGATCGTGCACGATCAGGGAGAACTTCTCTTCCGGCAGAAGGCTTTTTCCGGCATAGGTATGCGCTACAACCGAAAGGCTGCGCGCTATCTGAGCCGCGTGACGGATCCCGCCAACCTGGAGGCCAGCGACCGTCTGTTTGCAAAGCTTGTGCAGGAAGCGCATAAACACGGCATTCGGGTGATCCTGGACGGTGTCTTCAATCACTGCGGATCCTTTCATCGATGGCTGGATAAAGAGAAGATCTACGAACAGCTGCCGGGCGGCAGAAAAGGGGCACGAAATTCGAAAAGATCCCCTTACGCATCCTATTTTAAATTCAAAAAAGACAAATGGCCGGGAAACGATACTTATGATTCATGGTGGGACTTTGAGACCCTTCCCAAGTTGAATTATGAGAACTCGGAGGAACTGTGCGAATATATCCTGGAGATCGGCCGCAAGTGGGTATCGCCTCCCTATAACGCCGACGGATGGCGCCTGGATGTGGCTGCCGACCTGGGGTATTCGCCGGAATTTAACCACTGTTTCTGGAAGCGGTTTCGCAAGGCGGTCAAAGAGGCCAACCCTGAGGCAATCATTATCGCCGAGAATTATACGGACTCCCAGGTGTGGCTGCAGGGGGATGAGTGGGACACCATCATGAACTATGAGTTCTTCATGGAGCCGGTCACATTTTTCCTCACGGGCATGGAAAAGCACAGCGACTCCCGCGATGAGGAACGCTATGGCGATCCGGATGCCTTCTGGCGGGCGGTCACCTGCATGAACCGGGATGCCATGCCCTATAATGCGCTCCGGGTCGGAATGAATGAACTGTCCAATCATGACCACTCCCGCTTCCTGACACGGACCAACCGCATTGTGGGGCGGGCGGACAGGCTGGGACCTGCAGCGGCACTCAAGGGCGTCAATATGCAGATCATGCGGCAGGCAGTCCTGCTGCAGATGACCTGGCCGGGGGCGCCTACGATCTACTACGGCGATGAAGCCGGTGTGGGAGGCTTTACTGATCCCGATAACCGCAGGACCTATCCATGGGGCCATGAGGACCAGGACCTGATCTTTTATCACAGGATATTGACAGGCCTGCGCGGCAGATCCGGGGTTTTGCGGCGCGGTTCCCTGCTGCGCCTGCCCGATGGAGACGGCCTGCTTGCCTATGCGAGATTCGTTCGCCTGGGCGCCGGACCGGAGGCCTATATCGTCCTCATCAATATCAACCATATCGAAGTCGAGTACCGGGCGGACATCACCTGTGCCGGCGTCACTCCCGTTGCGGAGTTCGAATGTCTCCTCAGGACAGACCGCGGCGGTTATACTGCTGTCGATTCTCTGATGCCGGTGAAACCGATAGAGCAGAAGGAAATGCATAAGAGCGGAAGCGTCAAGCGCTTTTATACGACTGACGGAATACTTCGGATCAGCCTGCCTCCGGAGTCAGGTGTGCTGCTGAGATGGAAGCCGGATGTAATGAAATAATGCATTTGTGACGATGCCCTTGAGGATTACAGAATACTTTTGTGCAAAAGTTACAAAAAAACACCAATAAGTTCATTGGATTGCGAATTGCGGACAGTTTATGAATTTTTTATAATATACCTATTGGTGAAATCGATTACAACCGGACGCCTCCCTGCTGGAGCGGCAGTGAAGGGCAGGCCAGGAGACGGGGAAACGGGAACGTCTCGAGAGCCGTATGGTGGTCGATGCGGTAAAATTGTATTTCCGAGAGGAGGAAGAGGTTCATGTTTGAAGAAAAGAACTGGGAGCCGGAGTTTACAAAGCGCCTGGAAAAGCACTACGATGAACTGAAGTGGCTCTATGCGGAGCTTTATAACAATGACCAGCAGGCCTTTGCATATTTTGTCGATATGCTCTATAGCTATTATTCTCAGCGGTCGGAAGTTCTGAAACAGTGGGACCAGATGCGCGAGGAAGTTCCGGAGTGGTACAAAGGCAATGAGATGCTGGGCATGCTCATGTATACCAACTGCTTTGCCGGCACGCTCCAGGGAGTCAGGGAGCACCTGGATTATCTGCAGGAGTGCGGACTCAACTATGTACACCTCATGCCTCTGCTGCAGAGCCCCGCGGGACGCAGCGACGGCGGCTATGCAGTATCCGACTTCCGCAAGGTGGAGCCTGCTCTGGGCACCATGGAAGATCTGGCGGAACTGGGCAATGAGTGCCACAACCGGGGTATGTGTGTCTGCCTGGACTTCGTCATGAACCATACCAGCGAAGACCACGAGTGGGCAAAACGCGCCCGTGCCGGCGAAAAGGAATATCAGGACCGCTATTTCTTCTACGATGACTGGACCATCCCCAACGAGTTTGAAAAGACTGTGCCGCAGGTCTTTCCTCAGACTGCGCCCGGCAATTTCTCCTGGTGCGAAGAGGCCGGCAAGGTGGTCATGACCACTTTCTATCCCTATCAGTGGGATCTCAACTACGCAAATCCGGTCGTCTTCAACGACATGACTGCCGATATGCTCAATCTTTGCAACCACGGCATCGACATCATCCGTCTTGACGCTACACCCTATATCTGGAAACAGCTGGGCACAGACTGCCGCAATCTTCCGCAGGTACACACCCTTGTCCGCCTGATGCGTATGGCCACCGAGGTTGTCTGCCCCGGCACCCTGCTTCTGGGTGAGGTCGTCATGGAGCCCTCCAAGGTCGTTCCTTATTTCGGGACTCTGGAGAAACCCGAGTGCCACATGCTCTACAATGTCACGACCATGGCCAGCACCTGGCACACCGTGGCAACGCATGATGTGCGCCTCCTCCGTCACCAGATGGAGACGGTCTTCGCGCTGCCTCACGAGTACACCTTCCTCAATTATCTTCGCTGCCATGACGATATCGGCTGGGGACTGGATTATTCCTACCTCAGGCAGTTCGGCATAGAAGAAGTCGCACACAAGAAATATCTCAACGATTATCTGACCGGCAAAGGCTATAACAGTGACGCCCGCGGAGAGCTCTACAACGACGATCCCCGCCTCGGTGATGCCCGTCTGTGCGGCACCACTGCTTCCCTGTGCGGTATTGAAGCCGCCGAGTATGAGCTTGACGACTATAAACTGGACCGTTCCATCCGCCTGGATATCATGCTCCATGCCTTCCTTTTCACCCAGAGCGGAATCCCTGTACTGTACAGCGGCGACGAGATCGGCCAGAAGAACGATTATACCTACCATGAGAACCCTCTCAAATGGGACGACAGCCGCTATCTCCACCGCGGTGATCTCAACTGGGATGAGGTGGAACGCAGAACAGATCTCTCGACCCGCGAAGGCAGGATCTTCAGCGCGCTCCGTGTTCTGGAGACCATCCGTGCAGAGCACGAAGTTTTTGACAATGAAGCGGACACATGGATCGTCGAGCCCTATAATGACCATATCCTCGGAATCGGACGCTATTACAATGGAGAGAAGCTGATCGCGCTCTTCAACTTCAGTAAAGACGACGAGACCGCCTGGATCAACGAAAGCGAAAAATATTATGACCTCATTACCGGAGAGCCCCGTGAAGCAAAAGCGGTCGCCATTCCGGCCTATGACTTTGCATGGCTGCTGACAGATTTCAACAACCCTGTTCCCAAACGCGTTGTCAATCTGATGGCGGAAATGGGCAAAAAACTCTCCGCCATGGAAGAAAAATCCACTGCGGACAAAAAAGCAGCAGCAAAAAAAACCACGGCCAAAAAAACCGCGGCGAAGAAGCCTGCAGCAAAGAAAAACACCGAGGAAAAGAAAACAGCAGAGACAAAAAAATCTGCGGCAAAGAAACCCGCGGCAAAGAAGCCCGCGGCAAAGAAACCCACAGCAGCAAAACCTGAAGCAGGAGCGGAAAAGGCTGTTGTGAAGGCGGCGGACAAGGAAGCAGTCCCGGCAGAGGCGGCAGTTCCCGCTGCGGAAAAGACAGAGAAAAAAGCTGCAGTGAAAAAACCCGTGGCGAAGAAACCTGCGGCAAAGAAACCTGCTGCAAAGAAGCCTGCAGCAAAGAAACCCGCGGCAAAGAAAGCCGCTCCGGCAGAGACAGCAGTCCCTGCAGAGAAGAAGACATCTATCCTGAAGACTGATAATTGAAGAACCAGGGTGCAGAATCATAAGGTGTCATCAGCGGACAAGGATGAAAAGGGATACGTTACACCTCTTTGAAAGGTAAAACAGGCCATGACCATTAAAGAAGTCGCCAAACTGGCGGGGGTTTCTCCAGCTGCAGTCAGCCGTTTTCTGAACGGCGGATCTATCAGCGAGGAGAAGCGGGAGCGCGTCAGAAAAGCAATTGAAGAGACCGGATACAGGCCTAATCCGATGGCACAGACCATGCGGACAGGCAGGATCAACCAGGTGGGGGTGATCGTCCCCCGCCTGTATTCCGATTCTGTCAGCCAGATCACAGCCGGTGCCTCACAGCGGCTTTTTGAAAGGGGATATATGACCCTGTTGGGGTGCACAGACCACGACCCGGCGGCAGAGCTCCGCTATATGCAGGTTATGCAGGAGAGCCAGGTGTCGGGAATCATCCTGATGGGGGCAGAACTGACACCGGAGATAGCGCAGGCGATTCGTGACAGCCGCGTTCCCGTCGTCATCACGGGACAGAACTTCGAGGAATTTCCCTGTGTTTATCATGACGATTTCCATGCCGCCAGGGACCTGACAGGACTGCTGATCCAAAAGGGCAGGCGCCGCATCGTAATGGTCGGCGCACCTGAAAAGGATATCGCAGCCGGTCTCAACCGCCGGCGCGGGGCGGAGCAGGCCCTGCTGGATGCGGGACTTGATGCCGCAGCCATGCCTTATGAAGTCAGCACATTTGACGCAAAAGGCGGCAAGAAAGCGATGGAACATCTCCTGCAGCAGTACCCGGACCTGGACGGCGTGATCTGCGCGACGGATACCATGGCTATGGGAGCTATCTCTGCCCTGCGCGAGGCGGGAAAAGACATCCCCAAAGACGTGAGTATTGTGGGAGTCGGCGACAACTGGATGGACAAGGTGTCTGTCCCGGGGCTTACGACAGCGCATCTGTTTTTCCGCCAGTGCGGTGAAGAGGCGGCAGGACTCCTGCTGGATCTGCTCGAGTCAAAGACACAGACCGCCGGAGTGCGCCAGATCCGTCTGCAGTACCTCATTATGGAGAGGGGTTCCGTATGACGGCTGCAGACAGCACCTGCATCAGTTAAAACGGAAAGGAATGCAAGAACTTATGGGGAAAAAACTGATCTTCCTGGATATAGACGGGACCCTGACAGAACCCGGTTCCAATGAGCCGCCGCAGAGCGCTCTGGAGGCGATCCGCGGAGCACAGGCAAAGGGACACAAGGTACTTCTGTGTTCCGGTAGAAATTATGCCATGCTCTCACCTCTTCTCAAATTCGGCTTTGACGGCCTTGTGGCGAGCGCGGGGGGATATGTCATGGTCGACGGAAAAGTGATCTATGATCATCCCATGACCAGCGAGCAGGCGAAGACCGCCATCGATGCCCTGCATGAGGGGGGTGTTTTCTGCACTGTCGAAACACTGGACGCGACCTACGGCGATGAAGACCTGGGTTCTTTCCTGGCTGACAATGCCGGGGCAAAGGGCAACAGCGAGATCGAACGCTGGCGCAAGGCCCTCGCTGAGAGCCTGAATATCCAGCCCATGTCCCTGTTTGACGGTTCAAAGCCGGTCTACAAAGTGGTCATCATGTGCATGCGGGACGAACAGCTCCGTCCTGCCCGGAACCTTCTGGAAAAAGATTTCAATTTTGTGATCCAGGAGATCACCGATCCCGATCATCCCTGTCTTAACGGTGAGCTCATCAGCAGGGCGTTTGATAAGGGACGCGGCATTCTGCACGTCTGTGAGCATCTTGGAATCCCGGCCGAGGATACTTTCGGCTTCGGCGACAGTATGAATGACCTCGAGATGATCCAGACGGTCGGGACCAGCGTCTGCATGGCAAACGGCAGCAAAAAACTCCAGGAGCTGAGCGACATGGTCTGTCCTGCGGTGACCGAGGACGGCCTGGCAAAGGCATTCAAAGAACTGGGGCTCTGCGATTGAACCGTTTGAAACGAATCCTGTTTATTCTTCATCGCAAAAAACCCGTGACTTCAGTCATGGGATATGTGCGCAAGAAGGGAAACTCGTTTCATCGCGAAAGACTTACAAGCGAGGCATGAATACCCGGCGAATTTGTTTGCAATCGTTTTCAATAGACTTTGGGTTATATTAAGCATGTTTTTGCTTTGGCTATGAATCATTTAAGTAAAAGTGCACAAAAACAAGGTGTATTATTGGGGTAAAACCCCAATTTACAAAGCAGAAAAATTAAAATAAAATAAAGTCAGACTGAAAACGTTTACAAAATAAAGACTTGTAACTGTTTACACAATGTTCTATGCGCGTCTGTCTGAAAAAGCGGACCGGCGTGCCCAAAGAGAGGGAGGAAATCAGAATGGCATTGGATTACCACAAGTGTGCGCAAGAGATCGCTGATAATATCGGCGGCGGCGCAAACGTGGTCTCCGCCGCGCACTGCGCGACAAGACTGCGTCTCGTTATCGCGGATAACGGGAAAGTCAACAAGGCAGCTCTCGAGGAAATTGACGGTGTCAAGGGTATGTTCGAGTCCAGCGGACAGCTCCAGCTGATCATCGGCACCGGCACCGTCAACAAGGTCTTTGACGAGTTCGTAGCAATCACCGGTGTTGCGGCGGGCACCAAGGACGACGTCAAAGCAGCAGCTGCAGCCAAGGCTCCGATTTGGAAACGCGCGCTGAAAACCATCGGTGATGTTTTCGTCCCGATTCTTCCTGCCATCGTTGCATCCGGTCTTATGATGGGTCTCGTAGAAGCCCTCGGTAAGATTGATGCACTGAACTTTGCAGGAAGTGACTGGTATGCATTCCTTGACACAGTTGCAAATACGGCATTTGCGTATCTGCCTGTTATCGTCGCAATTTCTGCCGCACGAGTCTTTGGAGGCAACCTGTTCCTGGGCGCGGTCATTGGTCTTCTGATGATCCACTCCGCATTCCTGAACGGTTGGAACGTTGCAAGCCCCCAGGCGATTCATAATTTCTTCAATATTCCGGTGGACGGAGTTTCCAAGGGTATGATTGATCCGGCTATACTGAAATATATGACGCCGGTGAAAGACACCCTGGATGGAGTGAATCCTGCCTTGATTGCAAGCGGCAAAGAAGGTTGGGATCTGATTACACAACCTCCGGCAATTCCCCGCTGGAACCTGATCGGCAATGTTGTAACTATTCAGAGATCCGGCTATCAGGGACATGTTATCCCGGTTATCATTGCAGTCTGGTTCATGAGCACCATTGAAAAATGGCTCCACAAACACGTTCCGGAGATGATCGACCTCTTCGTCACTCCTCTCTGCACCGTTTTTGCTACTGCTCTTGTCACTCTTGTTGTGATTGGACCTATCTTCTCCTTCCTTGAGACAAAGGTTCTGCAGGGCGCACAGCTTCTCGTTTCCAATCCTTTTGGTTCCGGTCTCATGGGCGCAATTTATCCCTGGACTGTCGTCATGGGCCTGCACCATATGTACAACGTCATCGAGGCCGGCATGCTTTCTGTTGAAGGCGGCCTCAACACCTGGATGCCCATCGCTTCCGCAGCTAACTTCGCACAGTTCGGCGCCTGCCTTGCGGTCGGTCTCAAGGCTAAGAATGCAAAGACAAAATCCGTTGCGATTCCTTCCGCTCTGTCTGCTTCTCTGGGTATCACAGAGCCCGCGATCTTCGGTGTCAACATGCGCTTCTTCAAGCCCTTCATCTCTGGTATGATCGGCGGCGCTGTCGGCGCTCTGGTCGCTGCGTTTATGGGCATTGGCGCTAAGGCTTACGGCGTAACAGGCATTCCCGGCTACCTGACCATTGATAATGCAGGCCTCTACACCATCGTTCTCCTGATCTCCGGTGGTATTGCTTTCGTTCTGACCAATATCCTCTGGAAAGAAGAAGAGAAGAAGAAACCCGCCGCTACCCCCGCTGCTGAGATCAAGGTTCCCACCGAGACCGTCATCAGCTGCTCCGCAGGTGAAGTCAAGGCTCCCGCAAACGGTGAAGTCATTGCCCGTGAAAAGATTGAAGACGAGACTTTTGCAAGCGGCGTCCTCGGCGACGGCGTAGGCATCCGTCCTTCCGCAGGCTATGTTGTAGCTCCTTTCGACGGCGAGATCACCTCTGTCGCTGATTCCAAGCACGCCATCGGCCTTGCAAGCCCCTCCGGCATGGAGCTTCTGATCCACGTCGGTGTTGACACCGTAGCCATGAACGGCGACGGCTTCGATCCCCAGGTCGCAGAAGGCGACCAGGTCAAGGCCGGCCAGCTGCTGCTCAACTTCGATATCGACAAGATCAAAGCTGCAAACCACCCCGACACCGTCGTTGTTCTGCTGACCAATGCAGATGACTATGATGATGTCAAGTGCGCAGGCCAGTAATTCGGAGATTGTAAATCTGATTATACGGACACAGCAATACAGAGATACAATTTACTGAAACTGTCAAAATGACGAAAACAGAGCCGGTTTCGCAAGAAAACGGCTCTGTTTATATAATGTTGGAGAGACTTCCATCTCGTTATCCCGCAAATATATTGGAATAATCGACAAAATAGAGAGACAAAAAGTTATTAAAATTGTCGAAAAAATAAAAAAACACTGTTTTTTCTTTAACTATTTCGTAGTATAATAACACTAGCGCTTGAGAGACAACATTTTTTGTATCTCACCATAATTATATGCAGCACTATTTGTAATATCAGAGAAGGAGAATCAAACATGAAAGAAATTAAATTCACAGTTACTGATCCGCTTGGAATTCACGCTCGTCCCGCTGGAATCCTTGTTAAAGAGGCAAAGAAGTTCAGCTCCAAGATCACTGTTTGGAAGGGCGACAAGAGCTGCGATATGAGAAAGCTCCTTGCTCTGATGGGCATGGCTGTTAAGCAGAACGATGAGATCACTGTCCAGGTCGAGGGCGATGATGAAGCTGCTTGCGCAGAAGCAATTGAGAAATTCCTGAAAGAGAACTTCTAATTACTAAGCTTTCGAATTAGATTGCCAGATTGTCCGGGGGTGCGACTGTTCGGGATTCGGACAGACGCATCCCCGATTGTTTTACAAAAAACCAGGAGGAAACAGTTATGGTAGTTGCAACCGGCAAGAGTATCCTTAACCGCATCGGCATTGGTAAGATCAAGATCTATAAGGCACCTACGTATGACATTTACGAAGGTGTTGTCGAAGATCCCGCAGCGGAAGTAAAGCGTTTTGAGGACGCCCTTCAGAAGGCCATCGATCAGCAGGGTGTTCTGTATGAGAAGGCCAAAAAGGACGCAGGCGAAGAGAGCGCCGGAATCTTTGAGGCACACCAGCTCATGCTCGAGGACGAGGATCTGCAGGATTCCACCAAAGAGATCATCACAGAGCAGAAGAGAAGCGCAGAGTATGCAGTCAAGACTGCATTTGACAACTATGCGCAGATGTTCGCTGAGATGGATGATCCTTACATGAAGGCCAGAAGCGCCGACCTCATCGACGTAGAGACGGATGTTCTCGACTTCCTGATGGGCAACGACGCCAGCAGCATGCAGGGTACAGAGCCCTCCATCCTGGTTGCTGAGGATCTGGCTCCCTCGGAGACTGTCAAACTCGACAAGTCCCTCCTGCTGGGCATGATCACCCGTGAAGGCTCCTCCAACAGCCACACAGCGATCCTGGCCCGCTCCATGAACCTTCCTTCCCTGATCCAGGTCAAGGATATCGACGACAGCTGGGACGGCAAGATGGCCATCCTGGACGGTTACAACAGCTGCGTCTACATTGATCCCACTCCCGATCTGATGGCGACCCTCAAGGCCAAATACGACGCAGACCTCAAGAAGGATGCTCTGCTTCAGGAACTCAAGGGCAAGGAAAGCACCACCATAGACGGCCGTAACGTGCATATTTATGCCAACATCGGCGGCCCCGCTGACCTTGGCAGCGTGAACGAGAATGACGCAGAAGGCGTCGGCCTCTTCCGTTCCGAGTTTGTATACCTCAACAGCAAGGAAGAGCCCACAGAAGAGCAGCAGTTCGCAGCTTACAAGCGCGTTGTCGAGACCCTGGCTCCCAAGCTTGTCATCATCCGTACCTGCGATATCGGCGCCGACAAGACCATCGATTACATGAACCTGGACAAGGAAGAGAACCCCGCACTGGGCTTCCGTGCGATCCGTATCTGCCTGACCAGAAAAGAGTTCTTCAAGAAACAGCTCCGTGCTCTGCTCCGTGCTTCCGCATACGGCAACATGGGCATCATGTTCCCCATGATCATCAGCAAGTGGGAGCTTGTAGAAGCCAAGGCTATCATGGAAGAGTGCAAACAGGAACTGATCAAGGAAGGCCACAAAGTCGGCAAGTTCCAGATCGGTATCATGGTTGAGACTCCCGCTTCCGTCTTTGTCGCTGACGAGCTGGCAGAAGAAGTCGACTTCTTCTCCCTGGGCACTAACGATCTCACCCAGTACACCTGCGCGATCGACCGCCAGAATGCGAAACTGGAGCGTTTCTCCGACACGCATCATCCGGCAGTCCTCAGGGCCATCAAGATGACCGTCGACGCTGGTCACAGACATGGCGCATGGGTAGGTATCTGCGGCGAGCTCGGCGCAGACCCGACCCTGACAGAGACCTTCCTGCGCATGGGTGTTGACGAACTCTCCGTCAACGCAAAGAGCGTCCTGCCTCTGCGTAAGATCGTCCGTGGCTTAGACCTTTCCAAGGCTTCCGAGTGGACCCCCGACGAAGTCTGATCCTGACCGGGACATCCTGTCCCCCATATGATTGCATACTGAAAGCCCGCCGCGAGCAATTCGCGGCGGGCTTTTTACGTCAAAAAAAGTGAGTCAGGAGTCAATTGGGACAATTCTGAAAAACTTATTGCATGCAATGAGTTTTTCAGAACCGTCCCCAAGACTCATGTCTATTCTACCAGTTTGTTCAACAGGCCCATGATCTTTGGAATCGCCTCCTGCTGACCGGCACCGGCCATGGCAGCCGTGTATTTTTCACGGTCTTTATACAGGGACCGCACAGTAGAGACGAGCTTTTTGTCCAGGATGCCTTCTTCTTCACTTTCAACGAGGACTTTGGAGAAGCCCTG
>Ga0256405_10005526_pt1 | contig 21679 bp, 17 predicted proteins | sample RumenRJG_02DNA_FD_189096 | JGI IMG/M metagenome (GOLD analysis project Ga0256405, IMG submission 189096) | Bovine rumen microbial communities from Lethbridge, Alberta, Canada - RJG_02 | ecosystem: Host-associated > Mammals > Digestive system > Stomach > Rumen | place: Canada: Alberta... | reverse complement strand
AACATATATTGGCTTACTTGTCAACTGTTTTTTGTAATATTTTTAAAGTTTTTAGGCATAAAAAACAGTGGCTCTCTATGACAGAAAACCACTGAAATGATGCTTAACTGAATGGCATTGATTCTTTTTTTGTGGATAAAATCTTTTGTAATTATTTCTTGCTAAACTAACAATAAATAATTCCTCCAGCAGATAATTTATATGTTTTCATTCAACTACCTCCCTTTCAAAAAATTTGATAGCACTGGTTGGATTCGAACCAACAACTTCAGCTTTGCAAGCCTATGCCCTTCCAGCGGCTACAGCGCTTTGTTTTGATAGGGCTATCTTATATGATTAACCCTTAACTAACAATCAATATTTCTGAAATCGTTATCACTCAATTCATAATTTTGTTGGTTATTTTTCTCATTTTGGCACGAAAAAAAGACCAATTTAGTAACTAAATCGGTCTTTTATGAATACGATTACAATATAGTATTTACGCGACTTTCCTCCACTTTACTTATGTTTTATATGAGACAATTGATTTCATTTAAAATTCATTCTTCGCTTTTGACTCTCACTTTTTCAAATCTACCCCTCAGCCACCATGACTTTGCACACCTTCTTGAAGCATGCTACTACATACCTGATGAAATTTTTCATTCCATCCTGCTTTAGCTTTGCCACATAATCCTTTTCTTTGATCTGCTTCAAAGCCTCTTCACATGCCTCATCAAGATCTCCGTTCTCAGCATACTTGAGCTCGATTACGATTCCGGTCCTGTTTGTCGGAACCTCCACTAATATGTCACTATAGCCTGTTCCAGACTCTGCATTGGACTTTATAAGCCAGCTTGACTTGTAGCCTAAAAGGCCAAGTAAAATACCATGATAGAAATTTTCCTTCTTTTCTCTGGCGACTGCGGTGTCACGTATACTGATCGTATTCCAGAGATAATCACCGAATATCTGCTCAATTTTTTCCGCGTCCCTATTTACAAATGCATTGCAGAGCTTATCAAGCGTCTCTCCGTCATTTCTTGCTACATCACGGAACCACTCTCTGATTTTTCGGATGAAAAGATTTCTGACTTCTTTATTTGGAATCACTAAACGATATTTACCGCCTTCCGTACGTCCCTGATGTGTCAGATATCTCGTTGTAAAAAGTATACTCCATAGATTTTCTATGCTTTTATCAACCTCATCATATGTGAGTTCCGGTGATATTTCTTTTTCTATTGCCTCACCCGCGATCAGACGCTCTATTTCGTTTTTGGTTTTAACGTCCGCTTTATCTATAAATCTGCGGACTATGGCATTTCCGCTTGAATTCGACCAGAAATCCTGCGGTCCGACGGTCTGATCATACTTAAGCTGATCCACATAATTTATGACATCCCACGGACAATATATATCAGCTTTACCAAAATGATACCCATCATACCATTCCTTTGTCTCCTCAAAATGCGATGCCAGACCATAATCTTCCAGAATTTTTTTTACTTCGTAGTCGGTAAAACCAAACTGTTCATCAAATCTTGGATCAAGGATGGACAACACTTTAAAATTATTAAGCCCCGTAAAAATACTCTCTTTTGTAATGCGCAGGCAACCGGTCAGAACAGCAAACGCCAGACTGTCATTGGTCTTTAAAGCCATTCCAAAAAGGCCTCTGATCAATGAGACCATCTCCCTGTAATATCCATTCTCAAACGCCTTATCCAGAGGAACATCGTACTCATCTATGAGAATTACAACTTTTTGCCCCAAATGCCTGAATAATAAATATGACAATATCTGGATACTCGAACCCAAAATATCCTCATCCATAGAAAACTTCCCATTTTGCATCCCGGTAATTGCTTTATATTGCCACTTTTCATCGTCAGAAAGGTTATCACTTTCCAAAAGAAAATCAAAACGCTGTGCTTCTCTTCCTATCAGTTCCGTAATACGATACTTTGCACTGTCAAAAGTTAATCCTTCCACGCTTTTGAGTGATAGAAAAATAACAGGATATTTTCCCATATATTCGTCACAAAGTGCTTTGTTTTCCGCAATATATAAGCCTTCAAACAAGGAAGCATCCGCACCTGTCTCAAAAAAAGCGCGCAACATGCTCATGTTTAAGGTTTTTCCAAAACGACGTGGACGCGTAAACAGCGTTACTTCGCCTCCTGTTTCCACCAACTGTTCTATAAGCTTTGTCTTGTCAATGTAATAAAATTCATTCTTTCGGATTTTTTCAAAACTGTCAATTCCTACCGGCAATTTTAAATTACATACCATATGAACCTCCACAAAATATAATCCGCCATACTATGGCTATAGTATAGCGGATTCGGATTTGAATTACAATTTCATATTATGTAAAAATGACACTCCCTGCAGATTCAGATACAGTAATCGCTCCAGCCACCCTCATCGGCAGTTGTACAACTATTGCGAATCATAAGTTTTCCTTCCAGCTCCGTGCGCACAACACTTTTGTGTCCGCCGCGCATCCGGTCGAGTAAAAGATACAATGCAAATTTTCCCATTTCCTCTTTTGGCAAGCCAACGGTTGTCAGCATCGGGCGCGTATACTGCGCCTCTTCAATATCATCACTGGCAATGATCGACGGAACATAATACCGGTTCTTGTTGGTACCAAGAAATTTCAACATTCCAATGGCTGTAATATCATTTGCGCAATAAATTCCCGTCGGCCGATCCTCCGACTGCAGAAATCTCTGCATTGCTGCATATCCTTCCGCCTCGGTCTGTCCCGTCTGGATAATATATGCTGCTTCCGGTTCCATATCGTACTTATGTAAAGCTTCCAGATAACCACGGTAACGTGCTTCGTTATAGCAGTCTCCCACATATCCGATGCTGCGATGGCCCAATGAAATCAGATATTCCACTGCCATCATGGCAACTTTCTGTCCATCACACAGCACCTCATCCACTTCATAATTGGTCGAATTCCGATTGACTGATACCACACTTTTGAATTTGCGGTTCAGCTTTTTCAATGCATCTTTATTACATTTTCCAATAATGATCAAACCATCGCATTTCTGATCTGTCTCCCCATACATTCCATCAATCACACGGTCAAGGTTCTCCTGCCGGCATTTTTTATCATTGGAAAAAAGCGGCATATACCATACCTTCGTCAGTATAGCAACCTGCTTATGTATTTCACTTTCAATTACCCGTAAAAGTTCATTAAAGAAAGGATCTGTGGTTGCTTTTTCCATTCTTGTCATCAGGACACCAACATAATAGATCTTCTCTTCCTTATTTTCCGTACCCATCTTCAGATTACGTGCTGCCTTGTTCGGGGTATAATTCAGATCAATTGCTGCCTTCCATATTTTGTCGCGTACCTGCGGAGAGGAACATTTGTAATTCGGATTGTTCAGCACACGGGAAACCGTAGCCACAGAAACTCCTGCTTTTTCTGCTATTTTCTTTATTGACATTATGCAACCTCTCCTTTTCTGGCACCGCTTTTCAAACAGCGTCTTTATATCCTAGTAGTATAGTACGTTTAATATGAATTAAAGTCAAGTATTTTTTCTATTTTCCACTTCCCGCATATTTCTGCTGAATATATGCGCCCAGCCTTTCAATGCGCTCTGACGCATGTGCAAAAAACATCCGGTACGCAGGACACAATTGATTCAGCCCCGGCTTTCCATCCACAAACGGCTCGCGCCATCTGCGGCAGCCGCCCCTGCAAAGAGAAAAATACGGACATTCATGACAGGTTGCACAGACTGGTCTGGAAGCCTCTACAAATGCTTTTGCTTTTTCCGAGCTTTTCATCTGTGCAAATCCATCTTTCACGGTTCCCAGTTTCCACGCATCCATGCAATAAAAATCACACGGATATACGCTTCCGTCTCCTTCTACCACAAAATAACAGTTACAGCAGCCATTCATTCCACATTCCTCTGCCGGATATCCTGCTGCCATCTGTGCCAGATTGGAAAACATACGAATATCCATCGTCTCCCCCACGGCAAAATCCGCATACCACAGATCAAACAGCTCGCACAGAAATTTTCCATACTGCTCCGGTTCCACCGCATAAATGCTGCGCTCCTGTGTCCCATCCTGCCGTTTGATTTCATCCATGCACGGAATAAACTGCACAAACGGATAACGGTTGCGTTTCCAGAATTTATAAAGAAAGGAAGCCTGTTTTGCCGTGTCATTTGTAACGACCGTCACCACATTATAGTCCACATGGTACTGCTCCAGCAGCTGCACGGAATTCATGATCCGTCCAAATGTATCCTGTCCTCCGGCATCCTTGCGATATCTGTCATGCATTTTCTTTGGACCATCCAGCGACAACCCTACCAGAAAACGATGTTCTCCCAGAAAATGTGCCCATTTCTCATCAATCAGCAGGCCATTGGTCTGTATCGTGTTTTCAATCTGCAGTTTTTTATTGTTATATTTCTGCTGCAGTTCCACTGCCTTTTGAAAAAAATCCAGCCCGGCCAGCGTTGGCTCGCCCCCCTGAAACGCAAAGGTGAGTGAGCCGTCCGCATACGCAATTGCTTCCCGGACAAGGGTCTCCAGGGTCTCTTCCTTCATGAATCCCTTACTGTATTCCTCTCTGTGACTGCTGAGACATTTGTAAAAACAGTATTTACAATCCATGTTGCAATTGGCGGATGCGGGTTTGATTAAGATACTGGCTGCTGGCATAGTGGTTCCTCCTTGTGTTTAATCAATACGGAAAAATTGTTCCTCTAATTCTTTTTTATCTGCCCAAAATCCTGCTGCTTCAATTTCCACTTTTAAGAGTGGTGAAGGGTACTCAAATGGCAGTTTATAATCATCTATAATAGGAGATGTTCCACCATCTTTCAAGTATGCATGTGTTTCCATCATGAAAATAAAGCCTGTAATTTCCGTCTTTCCCTGTGATATGCCATTTACCCATAATTCTGCAACTGCTGTACCTTTATCAGTTAATCGGAACTGTACCTGCACAGTAACATTTCCTTCTGGCAGTGGATCAGCGGATGTCACCTGAAATACCTGTTCTCTGTGATAATTGTAAGCATATTTTAATCGATTTTTCTGAATGAAAAGAACATAACCTCCAAAACGATTTCCCGCAGCATACAATATTCCTTCCTGGTTAGATTCATGTGCAATCTGAACAGTAATCTTATGATTTCTACGATTAAACATAGTTTTGGTCGTAATATCCAACGGATGCAATACTCCACGATAGGTAAATTTCTGTGGCTCGATATAGAACTTATTTTCTTTAACAACATTAAGCAATTCTTCCGGCTTTTGCGTCAGATATGGTCCATCTCCCAATGGTAAAACGCCATATTTTCCTGCCTGCACATACCATAAGGCAATAAGTTCTTTTAACTTATCAGGATATTGTTCTGCCACATTCTTTGACTCCGAAAAGTCTTCTGCTACATGATACAATTCCCACGTTTCATTTATATAATCTTTGTCATAAATATGATTTGTGATGGCTTTCCATCCATCTTTCCAGATACCACGGTTTCCGGTCTGTTCATAATACTGAATATGTCTGACATCCGGTGCCTTTGCGTTATCAAATGTTCCTGCAAAACTTGCCCCATGATATGGCTTTTGCGCAATTCCCTTAATATGATCTGGCTTATCTACGCCAAGAATATCCAAAATTGTCGGTGCAATATCAATTACATGCAAGTACTGATTACGGATTTCCCCTTTCGCATGTATCCCTTTCGGATAACTCACAATCAATGGATCTTTTACTCCGCCGGAATGTACCCAGGACTTATACCATTGAAATGGTGTATTTCCTGCATTTGCCCAACCAACCGGATAATGTGGATTTGAATATGCACTGCTTCCCAGTTCATCTAAATGTTTTAAAGTTAATTCTACATTATTAGTCTCTTCCAACAGGTTCAATGATTTTTCCTGATTTACTCTACCGTTTTTTCCGCCCTCGGCACTGGCTCCATTATCGGAAAGCAGTACAATAACCGTATTTTCAAATTCTCCGATTTCTTTTAAATAGTCTACTACTTTACCAATCTGTGCATCTGCATGTTCCAAAAATCCCGCATATACTTCCATATATCTGGCATACACTTTTTTCTCATCATCCGTCAGTTCATTCCATGGCTTTACAAACTCATTTCTCGGATTTAAAACCGTATTTTCCGGCACAATACCAAGGCGTTTCTGATTTGCAAACCACTGCTCGCGGATTTCATCCCAGCCTGCATCAAACGCTCCCTTATAATGGTCTATATATTCCTTCGGTGCCTGATGCGGTGCATGCCCTGCCCCCAATGCAAAATAAAGGAAAAACGGATTATCTGGATATACCATATGCTGACGGTTAACCAGGCGAATGGCCTGTTCTGCTAAATCTTCCGACAAATGATATCCTTCTTCTGGTGTCTTTGGTGCACGGATGCGCTCATTATCTTTTACCAGATCCGGTGTATATTGATCCGTATATCCTTCCATAAATCCATAGAAACGGTCAAAACCTTTTCCAAGTGGCCAATTCTGAAACGGCCCGGCATCTGTGGCTTCATTAAACGGTGTCAGATGCCATTTACCAACAGCAAAATTGGTATACCCAAAAGTTTTTAATACTTCTGCTGTCGTTGCATACGATGGATTCATATAACCTGTCTGGTTTGGGAAACTACCATCCAATGTATCTACAACTGTAGAAACACCTGCACTGTGATGATTAGCTCCTGTCAAAAGAGAGGCTCTGGTTGCAGAGCAGATTGCTGTCGTATGAAAATTATTGTAACGCAGGCCACCTTCTGCCAGTTTGTCAATATTTGGTGTATGAATGGTAGACCCATAGCATCCAAGCTGCGCAAATCCAATATCATCCAGAACAATATACATGATATTTGGTCTGTTACTTAAAGATTTTTCCGGTTTATAACTACTGATGGAATCTTCTTTTGTGATTCCGATTGTTCCATTAAATTCTGCCATTTATGTTCCCTCCTGTTATTTTGTAAACGTTTTACCTGCTTCTTCATAATACTCATTGTTTATGGCACTTTTTGCATCAACATCCTTTGAAATGGTCCCATTTTCCAGTAAAAATTTTGCAAGTAAATTCAGACGGTCCGCCTGTTCCTCCTTAATTTGAGGATCAAAATTGTCAAAACCAGATTCCTTTGGATATATATTTTCATACAACTCTTTTGGATTATCCGATGTCGCCAGTGCTTCGTATGCTTTTTCCGGATTTTTCGTAATATATTCTTTTGCCCTCTGTAATGCTTGAATAATTGCTTCTGCCGCAGCCTTATTTTCTTTTAAATAATTTGTTCTCCCCATTGCAAAAAACTGTGAGGACAAATCTGCATCTCCCTGCGAGGTTGTCAATATATCCCCCACACCGGAATGACTCATCTGCCATACCCCTGTACCTGTAGATACAACTGCGTCAGCATTTCCAGATGCAACCAGTGTGCCTCCATTTGCAATGTCATTGATCACTTCTACATCATCCAGCGATAACCCGTTTGCCTGCAAAAGGTTATTCAGATATACATGCGTGACGGTTCCATACGCAGCTACTACTTTCTTTCCTTTCAGATCTGCCGGTTTTTTAATTCCGGAATTTTTCCCGGCTACAATTCCCATTTCTGCCTCAGAATTCAGATTTGCAAATAACTCTACCTCTAAGCCATTACCTTTTGCAATAATCTCCGGTACATCTCCTACAAACGCAACATCCAATTGCCCCGATGCAAATGCTTCATTAATCGCGGTTCCTCCCTGTGCAAACCCAATATACTGCGCCTTATACCCTGCTTTTTCCAATTCCTCATCCAAATACCCCAATTTATACGCCAGCCCTGCATTTTCTACAAGCTGCGTTCCATCTGTCGTTGGCGAACCAATTTTAATTATTTTTTCTTCACTTTTTTGTATGTCACTGCTGCTTCCCGTATCCGCATTATTTGCCTGTGCGGCACCTCCGCAGCCGGTCAGTGCAAGTACCGCCGCAAGCATAATTCCGGGTATCCAGTTTTTCTTTTTCATAATGATTTCCTCCTACTCTCTTTTTGCATTTATCTGTATCCAGGGTGTCATTCTTTCAAAAATAACACTGATGATCTTATCCATCACAATACCAACAATTCCGATTACCATCATGCAGACGATTACTTTATCAGATCGCATCAGGCTTCTTGCTTCATTCATCCGGTATCCAATCCCAGATGTCGCCGCAATCAGCTCCGATGCCACTACTGCCATCCAAGAAACCCCAAGTCCAAGTTTTAATCCTACCAGCATCTGTGGCAGGGCATGTGGTAAAAATACCTTGGTAAATGTCTGCCATTTTCCCAGCTTATAAAGCTTTGCAACTTCTGCAAATCCCTGTGGAGTTCCGGTAATTCCGCTCATCGTGTTTACAAGAATGGGAAACACTGCTGCAATAACTATAATAATAACTTTTGAACCTTCCCCGATTCCTGCCCATAATATAATGAGAGGAATCCATGCAATCATCGGAATTTGCCGTATTGTGGTAATAAACGGATGGAACAACGCATTTACCGTTTGCGACATTCCCATTGCCGATCCAAGAATAATTCCGATTACGGCTGATGCCAGAAATCCTTTGACTACCCTTCCTATACTAATTCCCAAATCTGCCGGGAGCTGTCCGGTATGTATCATATCGCCTCCCGTCAAAACCACCGAAGAAATTTTCGGTAAAATCGTATTTGGAACACCTGTAAATGTTGTTGCGATATACCAGAATATAAGTACCGCCGCCGGAACTGCCAGTCCCAATAAAATACGTTTCGTTTTTTTCATTTTCCCACCTCCTAAATCACATACTCCACTTCATATTTCTCATCACTGTCTTCAAAGAAATAATCATAAATTTTCTTTTTATATGCAGCAAACTCTGCCTCGCTGCGCTTTCCCGCCGCTGCCCGGTCAACTTCTATGATATCCTTGATCTCCCCCGGCCTTGCTGACATAACCACGATTCGATCTCCCAGGTAGATTGCCTCGTCAATGTCATGTGTTACCATAACCATCGTCGTGCCCTCTTTTTCCTGAATCTGGAGAATCTCTTTCTGCATCTGGATTCTTGTCAAAGCATCCAGCGCACCAAACGGTTCATCCAGAAGCAGGATCGTTGGATTGTTCGCCAGTCCTCTGGCAATTGCGGCACGCTGTGACATACCGCCGGACAACTGACTCGGATAACTGTTTTCAAATCCCGACAGCCCTACAAGTTCGAGATGTTTTCTTACTTTTTCATCCCGTTCCTGTTTTGGCAGATCTCCAAGCCCGAATCCTACATTATCTTTTATTTTTAACCACGGAAGCAGGCGATGATCCTGAAACACCATGCCACATTTTGGTCCGGGTCCGGTGACCGGATGTCCGTTGCGCTCCACCTGTCCGTCCTCATAACCAACAAGCCCGCAGATAATTTTTAGCAATGTGCTTTTTCCACATCCGCTGTGCCCCACGATGGTAATGAATTCTCCTTTTTTACCTGCAGATTGATGTCATGCAGCACCTCCATCGGCTGTCTGTTCACCAAAAACTGTTTGTTCAGGTGTGTGACCTTAATAATGTCGTCTCTTGCTGTTTCCATTCCTGCACCTCCTTCGTTTTCTGCATTATATACATGGAAACAGGCAGATTACAAAGGAATTATGTGAAATCTTGTTTTATTTCCCTGTATTCATATTAAGTTAGTATGTTTTTGTTTTTTGAGAAAAATATAGAAAAAATAGCGATTCCGACACGACTTTGTTTCGTTTGGAATCGCTTATGCTTAAGATTTGTATATAATATTGCATCCAGAATCTGGCAATCTGTGAAAACGTTTACACCCTTAATTCATCTGTTCTTTGGCGCTTTTCAGAAGATCCAGCAGACCTTTTTCCTTGATCATTGCAATTCCCTGCCCCTCATCGCCCAATATAATGAGGCGATCTCCCGGATGGATATCAAAAATTTTTCTTGCTTTTGCCGGAATTACGATCTGTCCCTTTTCTCCTACCTTTACCATTCCAAAAATATGCTTTCCTTTCGGAGGCACTTCCAGCCCCAGCCCGTCCTTCTTTTCATAATTAATCAGATCATCCACCGTTACATTAAAAACATCCGCAAGCCGCTTACATTTTTCAATATCCGGCAACGACTCCCCGGTCTCATACTTGGACAGCGTCTGCCTGGACACCTGAATCCGATCCGCAAGCTCTTCCTGCGACATCTGATGTAATTTCCGAAGTTGTATAAGATTTTCTGCAAACATTATTTTTTCTTTCCTCCAATTCCACAGATCAGCCACCGGAGCACCGGAATACGCCTGATGATTTCATAAGCCAGATATGCACCGCCAAAACCGGCTGCTGCCACACACAGATATACCATAACCACTGGCAGATGTGTTGCATATTCATGCAGATAATATGCGCTCATAGCAATAAAAAGATAATGGAACAAATACAGTCCCCATGATCTTTGTGCCATCCAGGTTGTAACCGGATTGGTAAAATCACCCCATTTTTTCATAAAAGCAAGTACTGCAAGAACGGCAAACCAGGCAAACAGATTACAACCTGGCGTATCCAGAACGGAATGCTCCGCGTAAGGTTTTCCCCAGTAAAATATCGTAAATACAACCGCCAGTATCCCCGCACATACCGTAAGCGGTAACCACCATTTTTCCAGCCGGTTCATCACTCTCTCATGGGAGAAAATAAAATATCCCATGAAAAATCCAACTCCGTATATGCCAAACCGATACACAACAATTGCAGGTGTATTCAAAATCTGCGCGGCACCCCAGATCACAATTGCAAACAACAGTAACACCGGAACTGTAGTTTTTTCTCCCCATTTCCACACTCTGTCTTTTTCCGGTTTGCGAATCCACACAAGCAGCACCGAAAAAATCCACAGCATCTGGATATACCACAACGGTCCAATTCCGCTGACTGCCATGATGCCAAAGAGCACCGGCTTCGGAACTGCCGTCATAGATTGTAATCCACCGCCGATCTGCAGATTATAATATCCAAGGATCCACCAGAACACCAGCAATCCAAGCGTAGAAGGGACAAGCAGTTTTCTTGTCCGGTTACGGATAAATTCTTTTGCAGAACGATTATCCAGTGCAAATCTTGCGCTCATTCCGGACACTACAAACAACAACAGCATAAACCACGGATAAACTATATATTGAAATGCATCCTGATACTGCACTTTTGCAAACGGACCAATGACACCAAACGTTTCGATTCCATTGAACATATAGACCACATGATATAACACAACCAGAATTACAGTCATCCACCGGATGTTATCTATGTATGATTTTCTCATATTTGTACCACCTTTGCAATTATTTTTAACATTATTATAAGCAGGAAAAAACAGAAAATCCACCAGGTATCCTTAACAATACCAGGTGGATTTCGTTAAAAATAAGAGCATACGCAGCGTTTATTTTTTCATCAGCTTCTGCGCTTTTGCATAAGAAAAGTTGTACGTGCGGAGTCCATTCATACTTTCCATATCACTTTCTATTCCCAGAACATATTCATTTACCCACGTTCCTTTGTGCCCTACAATCACAGGCGCCGCATCCGTAGACAGATACGGAAGCATACGGTCATTTTCCTGCTGCGGACCACGTGCAATGTCATATTTTGCAATCCAGTAATCCGGACGCACAATACCAAATGCAAATACCGCAATGGTCACAGCTACAATCGTATAACGGAACAGTGGAAACGTTTGCCGGTAAATCTGTGCCACGATTCCTCCAAGCAACACACCAATGAGTGCCAGCATCCACAACACAAACACACGCAAAAACGTGAGACGGTAATTCTGAATATACAGACACATCCGGAATGCCGAAGAAGCAATCATAACATAGGTACATCCGGAAATCACGGTCAGCAGTATTTTCTTGAAACGGTTTTCACGAAAACATCCCATGAAAAACAACACAAGGCTCACATTGATAATACACACAAACAGTAACTGGAAAAATCCCTCCCTTGCATATCTTGCATAGGTATAACCATCCGGAAGCTGCATTTTTCCGAGAAACAGAGAAAAAATCTGGATTACGGAAAACAGCAGATACACCACTGATACGAGTACAAGAATCGTATTTGCAATCATTGGTTCAAGTTTGCGCAGGTCCTTACTCTGGGCGGAAATTGTTCCTTTTCCAAGATATCGGATACCACAGTATGCCGCAAACAATGCATATGCAAACATAAAGCCAATGCCAATTACGCGTGATATCGGAACATCAAAGGAAAACATTCCGGAAAGTGCGTGGGCAAACACCGCATCTGCCTGATACAACAGTGCAATGACAATACCAAGAATCGGAATTGCACAGATCAAACCAATCAATACATAACCCGTTTTTGTCATCTGATGTTTTGTCCGCAGTTTACGGAAACAGGAAAAATCCATAAACGGTTCTGCCAGACATCCAATGGCACCAAAGACAGCCGTCACAATCGCTGAAAATCCTTTTGCCAACGTCCATTGGCTTGTATCACAAACTTCAAATAAGAGCATACAGATAAGAAGTACAAAAATTCCTGCATGATTCATCATACTTACCGACCAGTTTCCCGTCATGCTGGTCGATACCGCAAGCGCAAACATTCCTGCCATGCAAAACACACTGATTGGCTTTACTTTAAGTTCCCGCAGGGTACATCCGCGAAAATTTGCCAGCACATACCCACAGTAACCAATTGTCACTATTACAAACACCGGAAACGTAATGCTGTGAAAATTATCACCCGAATTAATTCCGGATATCTATTTTACAGTTATCTTTGTAACCGTAGAACATACCCCGTAAAATGTACTGTTTTCATATTTCTTATATGCCCGTACTTTATACTGATACGTTGTGCCTTTTTTCAGATTTTTATCCGTATAGGAAACGGTTGAACCACTGTTTATTGTGGCAATCTTCTCATATTTTTTTGTTTTACTGTTGTAACGGTACAACTTGTATCCCGTTGCCCCGCTCGTCTTTCCCCATTTCAGCGTTACCGCGGATGACTTCGTACTGAGTTTCAGATTCTTAACCTTCAATGGAGTTGTACATGTTTTATACTCTGAGGATGCAGAGCCCCATACGGTTTCTCCATTTACTTTCTTGTACGCTTTTACCTTAAATTTATATTCCGTAGCATCTTTAAGTCCTGTCACTTTATAGGAGGTAACTGATCCTCCGGATAGCGTTACAACACTTTCATATGTTTTTTTGCTGCTGTTATACTTATATACCCGATAACCGCTTGCCCCGGAAATCTTATCCCATCCCAGAGTCAGATAAAGACTGCTTCTCTTTTGAAGTTTTACTCCTGTTACCTGTGCCGGAGGAACCGTTGCCTTTACGACAGAAGAATATGCCCCGTAATAGTTGGTCCCACCGATTGTCCAGTAACAGCGTACCTTATACTGATAAGATTTTCCGCTTTGAACATCCGTATCTGTATAACTGCGGCTACTGGTCTGTTTTATGTTCACATATTTTTTCTGTGTTTTATCATACCGATACACACGGTATCCGGTTACATCATCGGCAGCTTTGCCCCAGCTTAGTTTTACCGGGTCAAATGCATTCCCCACAGTTGCTTTCAATCCTCCGGTTTTTGCACTGGTGTCCTTGTACCAGAAATTTACGTCCAGATTTCCCGTATATCCACTCACTTTTGCAACGGATGAATACTGCCAGAATTCATAGTCATATGCTGTGTCTGCATAAGGTTCCCCGCTTTTTGCATTGCTCGTTGTCGTATTATTGTACCGCGCAATCCAGATGCCGCAATCCTCCAGGGAATCTGTATCAATATAGGATTTGATCCATGCATATGAAGCATAAACAACCGGCTGATATCCCGCATCGGAAATCGTATCTGCAAATGACTGGCAGACCGCTGTCTCTTTTGCTTTGGAGAGTTTCCCCCCTGTCAGGCGGTTGTGACTTCCTTTTTCCCTGTCTATAACAATCGGAAGGGTCACATCCCAGCCGTATTTATCTGCCAGATCCAGCACATATTCTGCTTCCTGTTTTGCCTCTTTTTCTGTCAGTGCCTGTGAAAATATGTACAGACCGACATTGATGTCGTTTTCAAGTGCCGCCTGAATATGGGAATCCGCAGCCGTATCTTCATAAATACTTCCATCGGAAGTGTCCCTTGACGCTACACGGACAAATGCAAAATCTATCCCTGCATCATGTATTTTTTCCCAGTTAAGTGCTGTTGTTTTTTTATTTTTTGCCTGCCACCAGGAGACATCTATTCCGTTCAAAAGCTGCGCATCTTCATAGTCCGATTTGTGATAATAGGTAACACTTGTATAATCCACTTTCGAAGTAAAAGAACCATCCAGAAAATCCTGTGTATATCCGGAAGATGCCTTAGATGCCCCCAGCAGCCGTGGCATGGCATATGTGGACAACAATCCGTCCCTCTGCGTATCCACGTCTGAAATCTGTGTATCATCCATCTCTTCTTTGATGCTTTGTCCCATCACACCATCCATCTGTGTTTTGGGTACCTCTGCCCTCAGCTGCTGTGGTGCAATCATACAGATTCCCGCCAGTATCATTCCTGCTGCTACAATTTTTGCTTTTGTAAATCTCAATTTCTATATCTCCTGTTTGTGCATTTATTTCATAAAATACATTTACCGCCGGAACAACAAAAACTGTCGCAAATACAACCCATGTTCCAACATCCTTTGCAATTATACCCCAATTCTACTCTCTTTTCCATCCGTTATCTGCTGTATTACAAAAATTACCACAAATTCCAGGTATCCCCATCACAATATCAGCCACAGAATCCAAAACATTGACCGGATAAACGGTCCTGCCTGACTCACACAGATTCCCGCAACAGACTTTTCAGTTGCTCCAGAATATGATTCACACATGTCTCCACATCCATCTCCGCGGTATCTACGACAACATCTGCATGTTCCGGAATTTCATAAGGGCTGGTAATTCCTGTAAACTGCGCAATTTTTCCTTCCCGCGCAGCCTTATACAATCCTTTTACATCCCTCTTTTCACACTCTTCAATGGAAGTGCTGACATAAACTTCCCGAAAACCGTCTCCGATAATCTGTTTTGCATTCTCGCGATCATGCCGGTACGGAGAAATAAATGCGGTAATCACGATCAGGCCTGCATCATTCATCAGCTTTGCAACCTCTGCAATCCGCCGGATATTTTCTACCCGGTCCTCATCGGAAAAACCAAGATTGCTGTTTAAGCCCATCCGCACATTATCTCCATCCAAAAGCATCGTTTTCTTTCCCATTGCATACAGACGCTTCTCCAGCGCATTTGCTATCGTAGACTTTCCTGCGCCGGACAACCCACTCATCCAGATGGTAAAAGCCTTCTGCTGCATCTGCTTTTCGCGCTTCTGCCTGTTAATGTCCATCACATGCCATGTGAGATTATGTCTATTGTCTGTTTTTTCATCTCTTTGTGTATTGAATCCCTCTGTCATCTGCCCAGTCCCTTTTATCGAAATAATTTTTTCCAGATCGTCCGAAACGGATGCTTTGCTTTGTCCCGGAACATCACAAATTCATTTGCCCTCTTTTCCAGCTGTCTGATTCTTTTTTCCTGCTGGTTTATTTTCTGACGCTGAATTTCATTCGTTCTTCTGAGATCCATAGTGACTGCTGCAAAGAACTGAATAATTTCTTCCTGCATTTTTTCATTTTGCGGATTCCACTTCGGTAAATCTTTAACTTCATTTGAAAACAAAGGATGTCCATCCCCGATATACTCCCTGGCTATCCGTTCATTTTCCGTCTCATACTTTTTCAGAAACTGCTGCAATTCCTCTTTTGCAAGCATTTCTGTGTGATCCTTCTGGATATAGTTTTCTGAGATCTTTTTTAAAAATTTTCCCATGTAAGAAATTTCCTTCATGGTGAAACTTTCTTCCTGATTTAATATTCTCTTGATCTCCGTTGTATTCTTGTCCAGAGATAAATTTGCATTTTTTTCAAGTTCGTGAAACTCCGGTGTCACATCAATTCCTATTTCATGCATAAAATCATGAATAATTGAACCATCTCTCCAGCTTTCCGCATCGAATCTTCGCACAATCAGGTTTTCTTTTCCAATCACTTCTGCGATCCCATCTAGTATTTTCCCATACTGGTATATATCTTTTTCCTTTTTTTGTGTTAGTTCAAAGTATTCATCGCAGGATAATACCGCATCACTCGTTGATTTCTGCTTAACTTTCTGATTCCAGCGGGACAACAAAAATTTATCCTGTCTGCGAAGATAAACAATTACCTTGATCTGATACCCTTGTTTATCTGCCTCTTTTTTCAAATCACAAAGCAGCGATTTCTTCAAATAACTTAAACAATACCAGATAGACTCATCGGTCAATATCACATTATCATAATTTTGAAAAGCGTCCCTGACCTGCTGTAATCCTTCTTCCAAATACGTTTTTTCTTTTTCTTTATCTCTGATTCCTTCTCCATTACGGACTCTTCCAGACAAAAAATGGGCATTTCTTCTTGCATTTACCCTGGGATATATATGTGTGGATTCCGGGAAAAAATATCCATGCTTTTGTAAAACATCCCAGTTCTCTGCTAAAAATTTCTGTATGGATGATGTTGCTGTTTTTGGAGTTCCTATATGTAAATATAAAGTTTTCATTTTCACATCCTTTCTGTCATTACTTTATTAACAAGTCTATCATATATTTTTTTCCTTGAATGAACCTTGAAAACAATTCATTTTTTGTTTTTGCTCTTATATAAAGACTGACATGTGTTTTCTCTCACTTGTGATACATACACAAATTTTAATTGCAAGATTTCCAGAATCCGCTATAATAAATTCCAAATACAACAATAATTATTTTGATTTAGCAAAGGGGATTCCAATTGAAAATTTTAGTAATTGAAGACTCCGTCCGGCTTGCGGATACCATTGCAGAAGCTTTACAAAACGAAAACTATGCGGTAGATATCGCAAACGATGGACAGATCGGCTATGAGCATGCCTCAACCGGCATTTATGATATGATTATTTTAGATCTCATGCTTCCGAAAATGAACGGTTATGAAGTTCTTTCTGCTCTGCGCAGGGATGGAGACAATGTTCCGGTACTTATTCTCTCCGCAAAAACAGAACTTGATGATAAAATTCAGGGATTTACTACCGGTGCGGACGATTATATGACCAAACCATTTGAAATTCGTGAACTGCTCATGCGCATACAGGCGATCAGCAGACGCAGCAATCATCAGGATACTTCACACCCGGTCGTTGGAAATCTCTCCTACGATCCTGCTACCTGCGAAATCTGCAACACACAGACCCAAAAATCTGTCCAGGTATCCGGAAAAGAAATGCAATTATTGGAATTTTTTATGAATAACTGTAATCAGGTTCTCGAGAAAAACCAGATTACCACAAAGATCTGGGGATTCGATTCCAATGCAGAATACAATAATGTAGAAGTATATGTTTCCTTCCTGCGACGAAAATTTCATCATCTGCAGGTCAATGTGACAATTCGCGCCATTCGCGGAGTCGGTTATATTATGGAGGTTTCCGATGATTAAATCTTTACAAAAGAGAATCAGTACACTTTTTATGTTTCTGCTTACCATCATCTGGCTTGTTATTTTACTGCTTTTTGTCAACAACTCCTACCGGAACAATCTGAGTGATCTCCAGCAAACCGTTCGTGCCGCTCTCCACTATACTACATGGGATGCATTTGTCATCTCTAATGGACAGACGTCTCCGTCCGAACTTGATCATATTCCCTATTGTCTTTTTTCTATTGATGAATCCAATGAAATGGATATCATGTTTGACACTTTTTCTGATGTCTCCGACAGTTATCTTTTAAAACAGGGAAAAGCTCTCATATCCAATGGTAAGAAATATATATTTATCAGGCGTTATGTCTCTGTAAATCATCTTCGCGCCAAAAAAGGACAATATTATGTTTTGATGCTCAGCGGAACACCTGCTTTAAAAGCAACACTTCCGACTGTCTCTCTCTGTTTTATTCTGGCAATTCTCGGTATTATTGTATTTACCATTTCCTCCAAAGCACTTTCCCGCTGGATGGTAAAACCGATTGAAAATACCATTTTATCCGAGAAAAAATTTATTTCCAATGCCAGTCATGAACTGAAAACCCCTCTCTCCGTCATCAGTGCCAATGCCGAACTGTTATCTTCTGAAGTAGGCAGGGACAATAAACATCTGTTGTATATTCAGCAGGAAACTTCCCGGATGATCTCTCTTGTCCAGAAAATGCTTACGCTCACACGGCTGGATGCTCCACAGATCCAGAATACCCATGCGGTTTTCCCTGTAGATGACGCACTGCTTGACATTATCTATCCGATGGAAAGTGTTGCTTTTGAAAAACACATTGCGCTTTCCATTGATGTTCAGGAACAAATGAAAATGGATGGAAACGAGAGTCAGATTCAAAATCTCGCTTCCATCCTGTTAAATAACGCATTAAGCTACACCCCGGAAAACGGAAGTATAGAAATTCACGCCCATATCCACAGCCGTAAGTTTTTTTTATCCGTGGAAAATACCGGCGATCCGATTCCGGAAGAAATCCGTGACCGCTTGTTTGAACGTTTTTTCCGCGCAGACGAAGCACGCGCGGATAACGGTCATTTTGGACTCGGTCTGTCCATTGCGCACTCTATTGTCACGAACCATTCCGGCAAAATTACCGTAGAACGGCAGGGGGACAAAAATGTATTTTCCGTTGTGCTGCCTGTGACTTTCCACAAATAATTCAGCGCACCTGATTGCCCACAATGCGGTAATAAATTTTTGAAGTGATCCGGAATACCACATAATAGATAACCGCAAATGCAAGTACCGTTGTAACGAGACACCAGACAAACAACTGCCCGCTGTCCATAATCAACAGGGACAGCACTCTGCGGATCAGTGGAAATGCCGCCACGACATGCAGTACTGCCACCACGATCGGCAGAAAGAACACCATGCGGATCTGCGTCTCGATCGCCGACTTCACCTCGACATTGCTCATGCCCACCTGTTCCATGATCCGGTATCGCTCCTTGTCCTCGTACCCCTCCGATACCTGTTTGTAGAAAATAATCATCACTGTCACTGCCAGAAAGACGATGCCAAGGAAAATCCCAAGGAAAAAAAACCCTCCGTACAGTGCCAGCAGCTCCTTCCGGTTTACTGCCCTGCCGCGCACGCGCCGCCAGACAACGCCATATTTTTCCCCAGAGGAATAATTCTCCACTTTTCCGCTGCACGCGATCTTTTCTGTCTCCGTTCCGGTAATATTGATTCCAAGTACATTTTCATAGGCATACGCACTGACATTCTCTGTATTTGCCTCAGCGATCGCCAGTTTCTGCAACTTCTGCAGCGTCTGCATATGATCCACAACGATATAATAAACCCCGTCCATGAACGAAATAGACCCTCCATTGCTGCAATTCTTACAGTATCCATTTTGCTGTACGGTAAACGTTTCTCCAAGAATCTGTATCTGATCTCCACGCAATGTTTTCGTAGACTGGAACCGTTTTTCCCGGTAGATAAGAATTTTTCCGGCTTCTACCTTTGGCACATCCGCCTCTGTCAGCGTGTGATCCATCCGAAGGAAATTATCCCGCGTCAAAAAATACAGGCTCGCATTTGTCGGTTTCTGCCCAATCGTAAGAGAATCTTTCTCCAACGTCATCGCAAAATTCAGATACGAATAACTCTCACTGTCCGTCACGTTTGTTCCCGTATCCTCTATAAACTGTATAATATCCGAACTCTGCTCCGATACATTTTCCTTCACCTCAGAATAGCCGGTCTGCACGTTGATCTCATATGGATAGAGTATGTTAATCTCATCATCAAGACCCACAAACATACAGACCGTGGTAGACACCATGACCATCACCATCGTCGATAAAATACAGATGCTTGCCAGCCCCGCCGCATTCTGCTTCATCCGGTACATCATCGTCGATACCGCGATAAAATGCTTTTTTTTGTAATAAAATCCATGGGTTTTCCGCAGCAGCTTTAACACCGCAATACTGCCCGCCGTAAACAGCATATATGTTCCAGCGATCACCAGAAGCACTGCCACAAAAAACAGGCTGATCACTTTCATTGGCTGCTCTGTCGTAATGGCAATTGCATATCCCGCACCGAGACATACTACTCCTAAAATTGCCATAAGCCACTTCGTTTTCGGCTCCTTTTCCCCCACACTGCTGCCCCGCAAAAGTTCCACCGGATTTGCCAGTTTCATCTGCATCAGATTGTAAAAAAGCGTCATCATATACAAAATACCAAACACCAGCACGGTATTTTTCACGGCAGACGGCGGAACGGAAAATTCGATCGTCACCTGAATCCCCAGAATCCGGTAAATCAGCATAAGTGCCAGTTTGGAAAACAAAATTCCAGCAACAATGCCTCCGACGATCGAGACAAACGCGGTAAACACCGTCTCAATGGCAAGCACTTTCGCAATATGCCGCTTTTCCATCCCGAGAATATTGTAAATTCCCATCTCTTTTTTACGCCTTTTACTGATAAAGCTGTTTGTATAAAAAATATAGATATACGAGAAAACGCCTACCACAATCACACCAAACGACATGATTGTTGTAATATAATAGGCTCCGCGCATTTTTTCAAGCCCGGCACTGTTGTTGATAAACATCATAATGTAAAACATAAGCACCGTGATCATTCCCGCAACCATATAAGGAACATACAGTGATTTGTTATTTTTCAGGTTGTTTTTTGCCAGCCGTACATACAGATTATTCATAGTTCTCACCACCTGTCGTCAGAACGGTCAATGTTTCCGAAATCTTTGCATACAATTGTTCATTACTCATGCTTCCGCGGTACAATTGGTGGAAAACTTCCCCGTCCTTGATAAAAAGCACCCGGTTTGCATGGCTCGCCGCCTTGGTACTGTGCGTTACCATAAGAACCGTCTGCCCCTCCTTATTGATCTGCGAAAACAGCGTCAGCAGGCTGTCGGTTGCCTTGGAGTCCAAAGCTCCTGTCGGTTCATCCGCAAGGATCAGCTCCGGCTTTGTGATGATTGCCCGCGCCACCGCCGCACGCTGTTTTTGTCCACCGGACACCTCATACGGATACTTCTCCAGAATATCCACAATGCCAAGTTTCTGCGCAATTGGATAAAGCCACTCATTCATCTGCTTATAAGGCACATTTGAGAGCACCAGCGGCAGGAAAATATTGTCCTTCAGCGAAAAATTGTCAAGCAGATGAAAATCCTGAAACACAAAGCCAAGATGCTCCCGCCGAAATGCTGCAATTTCTTTTTCCCGCACCGTCACAAGGTTTTTCCCGTTCAGCAGTACTTCTCCCTCCGTCGGACGGTCAAGCGCCGCCAGAATATTCAAAAGTGTTGTCTTGCCCGATCCGGACTCGCCCATGATCGCGACATACTCGCCTTCCTCTACCGAGAACTGTTGATTGTCAAGTAAAATTGACCCACTTTTTCATTTAAATCTGACCCACCCATTTGTTTTCTGGGGTGGATCAGATTTTTAGGTTATTCCTGTTTTTTACACTGTGAATTGA
>Ga0256405_10005523_pt1 | contig 21689 bp, 19 predicted proteins | sample RumenRJG_02DNA_FD_189096 | JGI IMG/M metagenome (GOLD analysis project Ga0256405, IMG submission 189096) | Bovine rumen microbial communities from Lethbridge, Alberta, Canada - RJG_02 | ecosystem: Host-associated > Mammals > Digestive system > Stomach > Rumen | place: Canada: Alberta... | reverse complement strand
CATTTCATGTGAATCTCATCATTTTCAAGCTTTCACATGCTTCCCAAAACACCCATTTCATGTGAATCTCTTTATTTCTCTCCCTTCACATGCACTTTCCAACCCCCATTTCATGTGAACCCTTTCATTTTCTTGCTTTCACATCATAACGCTCTACTCCAAATCATGTGTCCTCTCCCCAAATCTCCATTTCACATGAAATCCCCCTTAAAACTTTCATGTGAAATAGCAAGTTATTTTCCTTTCACATGAATCAGTCTTCACAAATATCATGTGACCTCCCTCCTAAAACATCCTTCACATGATTCCACCTCAAAAACAATAATGTGAATCACATAAAATCTCACAAATCACATTCCACGCCCAAACCTACCCTTGCATACCCCAAATCTGATTAATCAAGTGCGGCTGGCGCCGCAGAGGGTATCCTATATGTTTGCTTGATTACCCAAATGCATCTAAGAAATAATCCTGTCAAGGCTGGCGAAGCCACCGAAGGCTCCGTCCTTGACAGGATTATTTCTAGATGCTTGTAATCAAACAAGCAAACATATATATATCTTTGCGCACGCACATAATCTGGATTCTCGATTACATCTTAGAAACAAAGTCCACTCTGTGAGCGTAGCGAACACTTGCTTTTCTAGTAAATACGTAAATTTCTTTTCAAATCTACACTCCCCCGTATCCCCTCATTCCTAAGCAAAAAAACAAGTGCAGCTTATGATATCATTCGCCGCACTTGTTTCTACATTCAATTATTCTTTAATATCAAGTCCGAATTCTTCAGGAAGAAATCGAGGACATACATTTTCCTTTGTTGCGATTACTGAAGATGCCAGTCTGTTACCAATCTTGCAGGAATCTTCGAGAGACATACCATATGTAAGACCAATAGCAGCTCCAGCAAAGAATGCATCTCCACATCCAGTAACATCTACTACAGCAACTCTCTGTGGTGGGCAAACTCCTCTGTTTCCATTTCCATCTGCCCAAACTGCGCCTTTGTCACCCATAGTGATAATCATCTTTGGAATATGTGACATTTCAAGCTTCTTTGCGAGGATGTCAGCCATCTCTTCTGGATTCTTCTCTGAATAATCCTCTGAGAACAGCAATCCAGCTTCGCTCTGGTTACATACGATACAACCGGTCTTCTTCAGCAAGTCTCTACGCTCCATAGCAATAGTCATATTTGAAACTACCGCATAAACCTGCTTTCCATATTTCTCAGCGAGATGGAAAATCTTCTTTAATATAGAAGCTTCCATATCGATTTCTACTACGATACTGTCAGCATTCTTTACGATTTCATCGCCATGCTCTTCAAAGATATCTCCGATAGCCGCCAAATCAGGTCTCTTTGAGATAGAAGCTACCACCTCACCATCATTGTCAAATACAGCGAGCCATGTTCCGAGACCGTCCTCAGTACGACGAATATACTGTGTATCAACTTTATGTCTATTGAGTTTGTTTATTACATCATCAGAAATACTAGTATTATCAACTACACTGATATATGTAGGTTTAAGTTCAACATTTGCAATATCTTCTACAACATTTCTGCTGACTCCACCATGTACCTGAAGCACACGACCTACATTTCTTCCTCCCGGAATATACTGTGCAGTAGGATATCCTTTGATATCTACAAATACAGCTCCAACAACGACAATACCCATTATAAATCTCCTCTACTTTCACAATTCCTGTAAAGTTATAAACAGTCCCTACTATAGGATGACTTTTTCTATCTTACTTTGCATGGAATCACTTCGCAACAACTTTTTGAAAAAAATACAAAAATCTTTCAAAGTCTGCCTGAAATCTGTTGCCACAAACTATAAACACCTAAGCATTCAATCTCATCCGAGTGCCACATCCAATACCATCATGAGTACGAAACCTATTGAAAAAACAACTGTTGCGAGATTTGAATGATTGCCTTCTGACATTTCAGGAATCAATTCTTCTACGACTACGTACATCATGGCTCCAGCTGCAAATGCCAGTAAATATGGCAGGATTGGAATAACCGCCTGCGAAGCCATAATAGTAATTATAGAAGCGATAGGTTCTACTACACCTGAAAGAACACCATACAGAAAAGTCTTCCACTTTGGCATTCCTTCTGCCAGAAGAGGTGTAGAAACTACAGCGCCTTCAGGGAAGTTCTGTATCGCAATACCTATAGCCAGTACTAAAGCTCCCGTTAGAGAAACAGAAGCATGTCCACTAACCCAACCGGCATATACGACACCAACTGCCATTCCTTCAGGAATATTGTGTAATGTTACAGCCAGAATTAATTTAGTAGTCTGTTTCAACTTGCTCTTTGGGCCTTCGACACTATGATCGAGATGCATGTGAGGAGTCACCAAATCGAGTACGAGTATAAACAACATACCTATCAAAAAACCGACAGCCGCCGGCATAAAAGCCAGCTTTCCATATTTCTCTGAACTCTCAATCGCCGGCTGAAGCAGACTCCAAAATGAAGCAGCCACCATCACTCCAGCAGCAAAGCCCGTCAAAGCTTTTCTAAGTCTGTCCGACATCTCCCGTTTCATAAAGAATACGACAGATGCACCTAAAGAGGTTCCTAAAAACGGGATTAGAATCCCGAATAATACTTGTTTAATCATTCTATATCCTTTACGTCCTGCAACACTCCCACGATCAGATATCTATGAGTACTGTCTCTGGTCATACAAGTGGATAGTGTTACCAAAGTATCTTTCTTTACATCAATCTTCATATCCGATCTGACGTGACTATATTCATCAGACACGGTTGAAATATCATTTACAAATTTCAGTCTACCGTCTTCATGTCTCATGTTGTAGTAATACAACAGATGATTATCATCATGGACTGAAGCGGCATAAATCTTGTACTTATATAGCTTCTTCTCAGTCTCGATAGTAAAAGTATCATTCTGATTAAAGAAGGCTTCATCCTGGAACTTTGTCAGATCAAAGAACATAGTTCCATTGTTATACATATTATGACCATAAATAATGGTATCAAAGTTATCTTCAAATCCTCTGGACTGTTCCTTCTGAACATACAGACATCCCGGTCTTCCATTTGAATGGTCCAGATTATGAAGCAGATAATAATCAGTATCCTCTTCCTCATTTGACATTAATATCGGATAATCAATACTTGTATTTGGAATATTGATCCATGCATATATATCTGAATTCTGCTTCTTCAAAGCTTCGAAATCGATCTTCTTTTTTACCTTTGGATCACGTTTCTCTACCTTTGCTTCCTTACGCAGGTCATTATAGGCTTTCTCATTATTATTTCTACGATAAACCTGAATAATCAGAGCAATAGCAGAAACTACAAAAATCACCCCAAATATTGATGTTATTATAAGTCGTTTTAAGTCTTTTTTATCCTTCATATCTTCCCTCTTCTATAAAATATTTGTATATCTATTTTATATCACTTTATAGTATTTACAATACCGCAGACAATATATGTTATAATCTTATCAGGAGGTAATAATTATGTCTAAACATCCTATTAGAGCTATCCTGTTCGATATGGACGGAGTCCTCACTGACACAGAAAAATACTACAACAAAGCCATCGTACAGACTATGCATGAGATGGGCTATCGTTTCTTTACCAAAGAAGACGCCCTGTTCCAGAGAAGTCTCAATCACAGAGATTGCGAAACCATGTACAAAGAAAAGCTTGGAGCGGATTTCGACTACGAAACATATCACAAAGGCTACAACAAGCTGGTCAAAGAATGGCTTGCTCAGGATGGTATTCCTGTAAAGCCGGGTATCAAAGAACTAATGAATTATCTCGAAGAGAACCGTATAAAGGCCGCAGTCGTAACTGCAACCGGCTATGATAACGCTATCGCACGTCTCAAAGATGCCGGCTTAATCGATTACTTCAATATAGTTATATCTGCACATAATGTTGCAAATGGTAAGCCTCATCCGGATCCTTACCTCTACGCTGTAGAACAGCTTTCAGAAATCTTTGAGCAAAACGGCGACAAGCCACTCGAGAAAGATGACTGCCTGGCTATCGAAGATTCTCCAAACGGAATAGCCTCTGCTACATCAGCAGGTTTAAAAACCATCATGGTTCCTGATTTATCAGAACCGGATGCAGAACTTCGTAAAAAATTATTCGCAGTATGTACTGACCTTTCAAAAGTCATAGATGTACTGGAAGACACAACATCATTTGCTTATTAATTCTAGAATAAATAAAGACTCATGAAAGATGAGACAGCCTTTAAATTCGTCTTAGGCATCCCTCTTTCATGAGTCTATTTTTTTACTCTGTTCTAAGAGCGACTACAGGGTCTTTCTTTGCTGCTGATTTAGCAGGCATCAGACCACCTATAACAGTGATAATCACACTGAGAAGTATCAAAAAGATTGCTGAGTCAACCGGGATATGTACATTTACTCCGTCTCCAACAGCCTTTGAGATTACAGAATTAATAGGGAAGGTCAACAACCAGGAAATAAAGATTCCCAGAATGCCTGACGCAAATCCTATGATAATAGTTTCTGCATTAAACACCTGTGATACATTTCTCTTTGAAGCTCCGAGAGCTCTGAGGATACCGATTTCCTTTGTACGTTCGAGAACAGAAATATGTGTGATAATTCCAATCATAATACATGAAACCACGAGTGAAACTGCCACGAACGCGATGAGTACATAACTGATTACATTTACTATAGAAGTAAGTGAAGAAGTCATAAGCTTTACATAATCTGTGTATGTAATCTTCTGCTCTTTACCTGCTTTCTTATTATAATCCGCAATACAGTCAGCTACTGCGTCTTTGTCTTCAAAACTGTCAGTATAAATACTGATAGATTCCGGAGCGTCATAGCTTACTTTGCCGAAGGCATCCATATTATCAGCATATGAAGTACCACCGATGTACTGATTATAAACAGAAATCAACATATCCTTATCCGGATTTGTATTCAGCCACTGTGTAAGCATATTTGCCAGAGTGTTTTCATCGAGATTCTGGTACATGCTCACATCCTGTCCAGTCTGCTGAGCCATGGAGTTCATAGCTACTCTGTAGAAGTTCGCCTTCTCGCTGATACCCATCTTTGAGATGTATTCCTTTGCAAGAGATGCTTTTTCATCATCATTTGCAGCTTCAAACTTCATACCTGTGAGAACATTGATTTCAGGATTTGCTTCCTGGTCTTTGATGATCTCTGTAGCGTCAGTTCTCTTTATTACATAATCAGTAAGTTTAGATGTGTATCCGATGCAAGTAGAGATAGTCGCATTATTTGCGTCCTTCTTTGGCTGGATGATTCCGGAAATCTTTACCGGGATACCCTGCTTTGCCATATTCTCTGTAGAGATTGCATCGTTGGTCTGAATAGAATATGTACCATCTGCGTTCTTCTTATACTGTTCTGCATTTGGCACGATATAGAAGACATGATTCAGTACATCTTTGTAACTCATTATCTTCTCTGATTTGCCCTTTTTATCCTTAGAAACCAGTTCATCGTATTTATCACGTGAGATGAGTCCCAACTGATAGAGATTTCTAGGCGAAAGCATATTTGTATAGTCGAGTACGAGAACCACTTCATCATACTCTGTAGGCCACTTTCCGCTGACGAGCTTATAGCTGTCCTTTACTACATCAGAAACAGCCTGTCCATTCTTTCCAACCATCATTTCGGAAAAATTCTCTGTCGCCGGAGTAGTGCCGGTAAACATCGAAGCCATCTTTGAATTTGTACCAAGCTGTGTCTGTGATGCTGTAGTGTTTCCATTCTTTGTAGGATCTATATCTGAGCTGATAAGCTTGTTATCAGGGTTGTATGACCATGCTCCAAATGATACGGCATAACTGTAGATGACACCATTTTTCCCCAGATACTTATTAATCTTTGAATCTTTGTTATCCAGGTATTTTTTAAAGCTAGTCAGATCGTTCTCGGCTACGTTTGTAGCAGCACTAGGATCTGTCATATCTACACGGCTTGAGTAGAGGTAACCCTTCTCATTCTGTGGCGCTTTGCCTTCGGCTCTTTCGCTTCTCATCTCAAACATCGCTGAAAGATCCATAGTCTTTGAAGTGATAGTAACCGGATATGACTGCATAGTTGATTCCTGCAAATCAGAAATATATCCGTTTACACCAGTTGAAAGAGCCAGGATAGTTGCGATACCGATGATACCGATGGATCCTGCAAAAGCTGTCAGGAAAGTTCTTCCCTTTTTAGTTTTCAAATTGTTAAAGCTAAGTTTAAGAGATGTCCAGAATGACATGGATGCTTTCTTCTGGTTTGAAACCTTTCTCTCATCCTTTGCTTCCACCTCGACCGGTTGAGAATCATTGCTGATTTCACCATCACGTAGAGATACGATTCTGGTCGAATAACTCTCTGCAAGTTCCGGGTTATGAGTAACCATAACTACGAGACGGTCCTTTGCAACTTCCTTCAGGATATCCATAATCTGAATACTGGTCTTTGTATCCAGCGCACCTGTAGGTTCGTCTGCCAGGATGATTTCAGGGTCGTTTACGAGAGCTCTGGCGATAGCCACTCTCTGCATCTGTCCTCCTGAAAGCTGATTAGGTCTCTTGTGAATATGATCTGCCAGTCCGACATCAATCAGAGCCTGTTTCGCTCTCTCTGTCTTCTCAGCACTAGAAATTCCCCCGATAGTCAGAGCCAGCTCGACGTTGCTGAGGACTGACTGATGAGGGATCAGATTATAACTCTGAAATACAAAACCAATAGAATGGTTTCTATATGTATCCCAATCTCTATCTTTGTATTCCTTTGTAGAAATTCCATTTATCAACAGGTCGCCATCATCATAACGGTCTAATCCACCGATGATATTCAAAAGTGTAGTCTTTCCTGAACCACTAGGACCGAGAATTGAAACGAATTCGTTGTCCCTGAGAGTCAGGTCTATTCCCTTCAAGACCTGCTGAGTTTCGCCAGCCATCTTGTAGGATTTTCTAATATTCCTTAATTCCAGCATGTAATTCTCCTCTCATAAACATTACTGAGATAGATACTGTATTCAGCAATTTATATTGCGTACAATATAATTTATATCACATACTGCGTATATTATCAATTAAAGGATTTGTTATTTTTTTATAAAGTTCCGCTTCTTTGTTCCATCCACGGTACTCTTTGAGCAGACGTTTGTCCTTCAGTTTGTATTTTTTCAAATACTTTATGAAAAAATCTGTAGTCTTATCAGCACCGGAAATATTCACATGATCTCCACCATCGAGAATATCACGGTTCATATCGATTCCAAGTTCCGGATGCAAATTCATATTTATATAATCTACATTCATCTCCTTTGCAATATTCTGAACCTGTCTATCTCTGACGAAATTATAATTCTTTGGAGAAGGAGCACTGTACAGAACGAGTTCAGCTCCAGCTGATTTAACCATATGATTTATGTACTTTATAATCATCTTCTCATATGGATACATAGTACACTTAGGCTTCTTCATATTCATATAATCAGGGCCAAAGGTCGAAGGCTGCACATCGCTGTACACACCGAATCCCTTAAAAGTATGTCCCTCCTTTGGCTTGTCAAAAGGAGCCTTCCATGCAGAATGATACTGAATAATAGGCATGAGGTCGTTCATCGTATTCAAAATGAGATCCTTCGAAGAACCTACGAAACCTTTGTATTCAAATAACAGATTCGTTTCAAAAAAGACTACCTTGGGTTTCTGCCTCTTCAACGCAAGATTCAGAAGGTGGCGAGATTCAGCGGCTGTCTGTCCGGACTGACTGCACAAAAACGATGTAATACCACTTTTATCCCAAAGCTTCATTGGCGAAAAAGTCGTATAACATTCACTATCTCCTACCGCGAGAACGTCTAAAGTATTAACCTTCTCTTCGTTCAGCTCTACTTCTATCTCGTTTCTCTTTAAAATCCCTTTGCTGTTTGTACTGACTGCAAGCCAGACGCAAATCCTGCTTGCAATTAAAAGCAACACATACAGAATAGCTATAAATGTCACTTTACTAAATACATTTTTAATATTACTGTGTTTCATGACAACTCCCATTTGATTTAAATTCCGATCCGTATGTAATCAGTAAACTCCCTAATATTTAAAAGAAACAAATCTCCATGCCGATTAGAACCAAGATAACTCCACCGAGTATATTGGCTTTATCAGAGAGTTTCTCCCCAAACTTCTTACCAAAGCGCAGACCACATGCACATATCAGATATGTCACTACTGCGATTATCAGACAGCACAGAAACGCCATATTAAAACGATAATCTGAAATAGTAAAACCAACTGATAAAGCATCGATTGATGTGGCAATACCCTGAATAAGCAGGGCATTTTTCCCGAGTTTTCTAATCTCAGCTGCTTCGTTCTCCAGATCGAGCTCTTTCTCATCGTCTGTCTTCAAAGCTTCACGAACTCCCTCAAACAGCATCTTTCCGCCGATGTACATTAGAAGCACTAGTGCGATCCAAGGGATAAACTTCTGAAAAGCTCGAAAGGTATTCGCTACAGTTCGTACACAAATCCATCCGATGAGCGGCATTATAAACTGAAAGAAAGCGAATGTGAAAGCTATGAATACCTGCTTTCTCCTCCTCATATGAGGTTCATTTAAGCCATTAACTATAGACACAGAAAAAGCATCCATTGCCAGCCCCACACCGAGCAGAATGCTTTTCATTACAAAATTAAACATATAATTCCTCCACAATTTACGTATATACATCATACACGATTTGTGCTTTAATAGGTAGGTATTCGTGTTTTTTTGATTAATTTTATAGAAAGAAGATGACTACATGAAAACCGAAAATGATTTCTTCCTCGAATGTGAACGTCAATGGCTGTTCTGGACACTGACATTCGTCGGCGGTTTCTACGGTGCCTACACTTACACTGTACGTGGTGGAGTATTCTGTAATGCGCAGACTGCGAACATCGTCCTCCTCGGCATGGCGATAGGAACTCACAATTTGATGAAGACATTGTATTTGTTAATTCCTATTTCAGCTTATTTTCTCGGAACTATCATTTCTGAGATTTTTGCGAAGCAGATTAAGAAGCTTCAGTTCCTAAGATGGGATACCATCATGATAGGAATCGAAATCTTTGCTGTAATCATCCTAGGTTTGCTCCCAAAGAGCGCTCCGAACCAAATCTGTCAGGTCACACTGAACTTCCTCTGTGCGATGCAGTTCAATACTTTTAGACAGAATGAGGGTGTACCTATGGCTACTACTTTCGTCACAAACCATATTCGCCAAACCGGCAGTAATCTCGTGAAATCCATCCGCGATCACGATAACGCCGCAGCAAAACGTTGGAAGAAACATGGAATGATGCTGGTTATGTTCCTCGGAGGTGCCATCCTATCTGCATTCCTCTGCGCATACTTGGACGTTCGCTCTATCTTTGGTGCTCTTCCAATTCTAATATTTGCATTTATCAAATTGGCAATAGCCGATAGAACATATGAGAAAGACTTATTAAAAAAAGTACCTAGAGGACATTAGTCTTCCAGGTACTTTTTTCATATCTTAATTCAACTCATCTCTCAAGGTTCCGATATCATCAATTTCCAAATCGATTCTCAAACCTTTATCGTTTGAAGCATGTGAAGGATTGAACCAACAAGTCTTTATATCCGCGTTATTTCCGCCCTGAATATCAGAAGTAAGCGAATCGCCAATTATTAAATACTCATTTAAGTTATTACTTCCAACCTCTTTAAAGACCTTTTCAAAGAAGCCGATTCCAGGTTTTTCTATTCCTACTTCTTCAGAGATAAATACGCCATCCAGTATTTCATCCAGTCCACTGTTCCTTAGCTTTAGAACCTGAGCTTTTGTAGTTCCGTTTGTAACAGCGTACTGTTTGTACTTGCCTACGAAGCCACGGACTGTTTCTTCTGCGTTTGAATTATATACAACAGTACTTCCCAGTCCTACCTGATAATCCTCATTAAATGCTTCTGCTATAGAAGTATCAAATCCGCTCTGTTCAAAGAACTCTTTGAATCTGCCAACCAATACTTCAGGCTTAGTAATTTCACCGCGTTCCAGCGCCTGCCAGTATTTACGATTTATATCCTGATAGCTGGTAAGCAACTCGTCAGTAAGCTCGCCGAGATCATACTTCGTAAAAAGCTTCTTCATCGCAGCTTCCTCAGCCAGCTCGAAGTTTAACAGTGTTCCATCGATGTCCCAAAGCAGGTATTTGATATCCTTCATCATTACTCCTCTACATATTTTCGTTCTTTAATGCATCAATAGGGTTCTCAGAGGAGATTTTTTGCGCAGCATAGAACATACTTAAAAATACGACTACGAAGATTGCGCAGGATGCGATTATCATGCTCTTCCATGGAATTATAAGGCCATAATCAAATGCAGTACTTGTCAACATATGAAGTAAGCAACATGCACCAATTGAAAGAGGCAAACCAAAGATCAAACTTCTAAATCCATAAATCAGACATTCGAAGTTTAGCATCTTTCTAAATCCCTTCTGTGATAAACCTACAGATTTCATCATAGCAAATTCTTTTCTACGAAGCATTATATTTGTTGAAATCGTATTAAAAATATTTGCCAATGTGATTAGAGACATCAATAAGATGAAGCCGTACATGAAGACTTCCATGATTTCCAGAACCATCTTTTCGCCTTCAATCATCTCGGTATAATCCTTCAAGTTTCCGTTACCGTTCTTCTCCTTTATGATTTCCTTCATATCTCTGTATGTAAGTTTGTGGTTAGAACTATTAAAGGAACATTCCTGGCTGATCCAGTCATCGCATTTAAACTTAACCACATGCTCCTTCATAGACAGAGGGTAAATCATATGGAAGGCCAAAACAGGGTCATCTTCAATATTAACAGTAGTTTTAATATCGAAATCAACAGAGCCTCCATCACCAACTTGACACGTTAACGTAGTGTCTTTCAGCCCACCTTTAAACATTTCGATATTTACAGCCTTAGCGTTTAATACAGTTTTAGTATTATTCTTTAACAGACCTATCGGATGTTTCGTATCATAGAACTCTTCTGAATCTAGGTGATTTTTTTCCGCTAGGGCATCGAAAGACTTATCATCGAGGAAGACAACGTCTAAATAGTTATCCTTTGAATCTGTATTTGTTTCATTATACATTTCGTTATAATGCTGGTATTCATCCGTAAGCTCGCCTTCTGTGGACTTAAATCTAACGCTTCCCAGGATTTCAGCAAACTGAGCCTTTGTAACACCTTTTGCATTCTTAAGAGCTTTGTAAACCGGATACATATCCTGTGCTTCATCATAATTCTCAGAATATGATATATCACATGGAATTCGTACCTCTGTTTCCATCGCGCCCTTAAAGTAGAGGCAAAAAGCTGAAGTAGCCACAAACAAAATGATACTAAAGCAAAGTGAAACTATAGTGAACACATATCTCTTTCTGTTTCGCTTAAAGTTCTTCGTAGCTATCATTCCTTCGAAACCGAACAGCTTAAGGCGAAGCGGTGAAGTTCTGATCTTACGTGCAGTAACTTTTACATCTCCAGTTTGTCTGATTGCGTCGAGTGGCATGATTCGCATGGCTCTGCGAGCTGGTATCCAAGCGGAAAGCAAAACTGTTACATAGCATGCGATAACTGAAATCAAGATTATCCATGGGTTAAGGGCCAAACTAATCTTTACATCAGTAGCCTCTACTGAAGAAGCTGCAAAGTTATCCTGCAGTAGGAAAAATGTTAATCCTATTCCAGCACATCCTACGAGTATACCAATCGGAATTCCGATTCCTGCCAGCACTGTTGCTTCGTGCAAGATGCTTTTTCTAATCTGTGCTTTCGTAGCTCCGATAGATTTCAGGATTCCAAACTGCTTCGTTCTCTCACTTACAGAAATAGCAAATGAATTATAGATGAGAGAAATAGAGCCCAGTGAAATCAGCACCATCAGGAAGATAGCCAGATTTCTGATTGCAGATGCGATGTTGCCTTTTCCAAGGACGCCATACATACACATCAAATCCGTATGTGTAGCGACCGCTTTGATATGATGCTCCTGTTTGAGCGACTCAATAACATCACTGAAAGATGCAGGATCCTTTATAGTCAAAGGTACATCTACTATAGATGCAGTGTTTTTATAGCCTGTAATACTTTCAGGTTTTCCACCGATAAAAGCTGAATATCCCGGCGCTGGAAGAGGTTCGATATCACGAGATAATCTCTCCATAATTCCGACTACCTTGTATGTATGTGTAGTCGTATTGCTCAGAGTTTCCTTATCCTCTTCAAACTCATCTTTAGAATAAAGGAGTTTTCCATCACGACTTCTATGTCCGACATCAAGTGTCAATTTCTGATTTAACTTTACCTTTACATCGCCATTATCTATCAAGGACTGAGATACGATAATCTCATTCTGATTCTTTGGCATACGGCCCTGAGCCACCTTTACCTTTACCAAATCAGACAGGTTCTTTGGAGCTGCCATGATTCTGATATAAGGTTTATAGATATTCTTTGAACCTATATTTGCATAACCGATTTCCTTTAGATAAGTGCTCTTATCAACCTGCTCATCCTTTATAAGCGCCTTTGCCTGATTGCAGTCCAAATCTTTTACAACTACATGATAGGCACCTTCTGAGGAAATGATGCATTTCTTTAAGTATTCTTTTCCCGAATACGCTCCTTCCAGAACTGCCGTAAAAAGAGTCATCGAAAGAATGATTCCTATAATAGTCACGAAAGTTCTAGCTCGATTTAACTTTAAGCTTTCTATCGTATATTTCTTCAAGACATTCATAATTATGATCTCCTTAACTCCTCATCACGAACTATCTTTCCATCTTCGATAGAGATAACTCGATCTGCCTGTAAAGCTATATTCTCATCATGTGTGATAACGATGAGAGTCTGATCATACTTTCTATTTGAAGCTTTCAGGAGTTCCATAATCTCCTGGCTGTTCTTTGAATCCAGGTTTCCTGTCGGCTCATCTGCCAGAACAACTGCAGGTGCATTCATAAGTGCTCTTCCTATAGATACTCTCTGCTGCTGTCCACCGGAGAGCTGATTAGGAAGATTCTTCAGTCTCTTCTGTAGACCGAGGATATCGATAAGCTCATTCAGTCTCTTCTCATTTACCTTTCGATTATCCATCAGCACTGGAAGAGTCATATTTTCCACAACATTTAAAACAGGAATTAAGTTATAGAACTGATAAATCAGACCTACAAATCTGCGTCTGAAGATTGCAAGCTGCTCCTCATTCTGCGCGTATACATCCTGTCCATCCATATAGACATGACCACTGGTAGGTCTGTCTACTCCACCGAGAATATGAAGCAATGTAGACTTTCCTGATCCGGATGGTCCGATTATCGCCACAAATTCACCTTTTTTCACGCTAAAGGAAACACCGTCCAAAGCATGCACTTCATTCTCTTTGCTTCCATATACCTTTGTAAGATTTTCTACTTTTAATATATCCATACTTTTTCCCGTGATTCACACCCGGAATCACTATTCTCCTTTCTGATTCTCTAACATCCTAACAAAAGAAAGTGACACTAAAGTGACAATACAGAATTAATTTTGTCACTTTAGCGTCACTTTTAAATTTCCTGTCAGATTACGCTCTTATAGAAACGGACTTCAAAAGTCGCTCCTCTAACGGCTCCGGTATTATCCATCCTGTTTGAAGCCTTAATAGTTCCGTTCTGCTCTAGAATCACAGACCGAGCCAGTGCGAGACCGATTCCTATACTGTGTTCCGATGCATTCTTTCCTTTATAGAAACGATTAAACAGATAAGGTATATCTTCCTGACAGAATCCATCTCCATCATCCGATATTCTGATTTCTGTATAGAGAGGATTCTCTTCAACGCTGATACTGATATTTCCACCGATATTCGTATGTTCTACGCAGTTCTTTATCAGATTTCCTATAGCCTCTCTACTCCACTGCAAATCACCGATATACTTCTCTTCATCTACCTTCATATCCAGGGTGATATCTTTAAGCTCCATCGAAACCATAAAAGGTTCCACTGATTTCTCAACCAGCTCACGCACACTTACTTCTTCATGCACAAACAAAGCTGTCTTTGCATCTATCTTTGAAAGCTTCAGAAGTGCCTCTATCAGCCAATCGATTCTCGCAAGAGAATACTTTAAATCTCTATTTAATTTGAGTCTATGCTCATAATCCAACTCTTCCTTTGACAGGAGTTCCACTACGAGATTCATACTGGTAAGCGGCGTACGAAGCTGATGCGAAATATCATAGATTGCATCCGCCAGATTCTTCTTATCCTGGAGTAATGCATCTGACTGCTCTTTCAGTCTTATCGTCATCTTCTGAATCTCACTGGCCAGTATCGCGATTTCTCCTTCTTCACATTCCTCGATAGAAACGCCTTCTTCACCATGCAATATTCTATCCATCAGTTCCGAAAGTTTCCTGATCTTCCTGTCACGTCTTCTCTTATATATGAAAAAAATAACTGCTGTAATACAAACATATGCCAGAAATAATTCTACATTAATCATATTATCAATCCATTCTATATCCCATACCACGGACTGTCTTTATAATAGCCGGTTTAGAAGGATCATCCTCTATTTTTTCACGTAAACGCTTAATATAAACTGTCAGTGTATTATCATTTACGAAATCACCAGCGATATCCCAGATTTCATCGAGAAGCTTCGTCCTGGAAAGCAGGATTCCACGGTTCTGAAGAAATATAGTGAGAAGCTTATATTCCAAAGCAGACAAAACGATTTCTGTGCCGTTTTTTTCCACGCGAGCTTTATCCAAATCTATCATCAGATTGTCGACAGAAATCTGATTCGATGAAACACCGTATTTTCTCAAAGCATTCTTTATACGTGAAAGTAACTCTCTCGGTCTAAACGGTTTCGCAATATAGTCATCTGCACCCAGTTCAAAACCGGTTACGACACTGCTTTCATCCCCCGATGCTGTAAGAAAGATAACCGGTATGGAAGTATGGTCCTTAATATAGGAACAAACAGAGTATCCATTTCCATCTGCGAGAGATACATCGAGTAGAACCAGATTAGCTTCCTCAGTTACTCCGTCTATCATCTTATCCAGTTTAGATTCTGCTTCTTTCTGTCCGAAACATACATCTACCATAAAGCCTTCGCCAGTCAGATATTCTCTAAGCGAATCGATTATAGCTTTATCATCTTCTATTAAAAGTATCTTTAACATAATGCCTTCCTCTTTAATTTATGCAACTAGTCTTATGATACCAAATCATCTGACATGAAAAAACCCTCTTTACTGATTTCTCAGCAAAGAGGGTAAATAAACTAAATCTATTCACTTTAAATCTTTGTGTCAGTATTGCCTCCGAGGAATTTAGGAAGAGATTTTCCATCTTTTTTCCACTGAGCATACTCTGCAGTCGCAGCAAACATAACGTCTCCAGAAGAGTTAAGTGCAGTTTCCAGAGAATCCTGTACTACTCCGATGATGAAACCTACTGCTACTACCTGCATAGCTACATCAGCATGTACTCCAAAGAGTGAACATGCCATAGGGATTAGGAGAAGTGAACCTCCTGCTACACCTGAAGCTCCGCAAGCACCGAGAGTCGCTATAAATGCGAGGATCAAAGCTGAGCCAAAAGATACGTTGATTCCAACTGTATTTGCAGCTGCCAGTGACATGATTGCGATAGTTATAGCCGCACCATCCATATTGATAGTAGCGCCGAGCGGAATAGATACAGCATACATTTCTCTATCCATACCGAGTTTATCGCAAAGCTCCATATTTACCGGAATGTTCGCAGCTGAGCTTCTAGTAAAGAACGCAGTAACACCTGATTCTTTCAGACATCTCCAAACCAAAGGATAAGGATTCGTCTTTAGAACGAGCGCTATGAGGAGCGGATCTACTATCAGAGATACGCTGAGCATGCATACTACCAACAATAAAATCAGTTTTCCATAATCTGTAAATATAGAAAGGCCATTCTCAGATACATTGCTGTATACCAGTCCCATGATTCCAAATGGTGCCAGATTAATAATCCACTTTACAGCCATAGAAACGATTTCTGATATATCACTGAATACTTTCTTTGTATTATCAGATGCGAGTTTCTTTGCTGCCAATCCAAATACTATAGCCCAGAACAGGATTCCGATGTACTGGCCTTTGACCAGTGAATCCACAGGGTTTGAAACCATATTAAGCAGCAGATTTGACAGAACCTGTCCTATACCTTCAGGTATCACGTCAGCTTTTGCAGTTTCTGTAAGGATGAGTGTCTGTGGGAACAGGAAACTGCCCACAACTGCAACGAATGAAGCTAACAATGTACTCAGTACATATAGGAAGATAACCAATCCAAATCTCCTGTCGAGCTTGTCATTACCCTGCGCGAGAGCTGAAATAACGAGCACAAATACGAGAACCGGAGCGATAGCTTTAAGCGCTCCTACGAATATGGTTCCTAGTAAAGGGATAAAATTAAGCCCATCAAAGGTGATTCCGAGCACAATTCCTATTATCAAGCCACAAATTATTCTTAGTATCAAACTAGTATTATTGTATTTCTCTACAATCTTCATAAGGCCTCCTTTACCACAACTAGTACAAAACATTTCTTAATTTATCGACAGATATTAATAATACATTATAGTTTATGTTAAAAATAATTTGAACAAATCTATTATTGAAAACTTTCTAAAAAAAGAGTAAACTCGAAAAGCTGTTTATATGCATTTTTAACAGAATAAAAGTTTTTAGGTTAGGAGATTATCAATGAACAACGACAGGTTAGTTCCTGCTCTTTGGACAACCATGAAGGGATACACCAAGGAACAGTTTGTAAAAGATTTCATATCCGGAATCATCGTAGCGATTATCGCACTTCCGCTTTCTATAGCTCTGGCACTCGCGTCAGGTGTAGGTCCTGAAGAAGGTATCTATACTGCAATCATCGCAGGTTTTCTGATTTCTGCTTTCGGCGGAAGCCGTGTACAGATAGCCGGACCAACTGCTGCTTTTGCAACTATAGTAGCAGGAATAGTTGCTCGTAATGGCATGAGTGGATTAGCTTTAGCCACTATTTTTGCAGGAATCATGCTCATCGTAATGGGTGTCCTCCGTCTCGGAAGCCTCATCCGCTTCATTCCATATACTATCACTACAGGTTTCACAGCCGGAATCGCAACTACCATCCTGATAGGACAGATCAAGGACTTCCTCGGACTCACTTTTCCAAAAGGAACAGTGACTATAGAAACCCTCGACAAAGTAAGAGCCATTTCAAACAATATCTCTACTTTCAACAGTCAGGCTCTCATCGTAGGTCTCGTTTCTCTCGCAGTCCTCATCGTATGGCCATATATTCCAAAGATCGGTGATAAGATTCCAGCTTCTCTCATCGCCGTATTCGTCGGAATCGGAATGGTAAGCGGACTCAATATGAAAGTAAACACTATCGGCGACCTCTATAGTATAGGAAGAAACTTGCCTACACTTCACGTTCCTACTATTACATTTGATTCACTTCGTGATGCAGCTACAAACGGTTTCACTATCGCTATTCTAGCCGCAATCGAGTCACTTCTCTCATGTGTAGTAGCCGACAGTATGATCAATGCTCACCATAGATCAAACCAGGAGCTCATCGCTCAGGGTCTCGGAAACATCGGTTCAGCACTCTTCGGCGGAATCCCTGCTACAGGCGCTATTGCCAGAACTGCTGCCAATATCAAAAATGGTGGACGCACACCTATCGCCGGAATCGTTCATTCTATCACTTTGATTCTGATGCTCGTGGTTTTGATGCCTTATGCAGCACTCATTCCTATGCCTACTATCGCAGCTATCCTGTTTATCGTAGCTTATAACATGTGTGGTTGGAGAACTTTCGTCCACCTTTCAAAGACTGCTCCAAAGAGCGATATCATCGTGCTCATAGTCACATTCGTACTTACAGTATGCTTCGATCTCGTAGTAGCTATCGGAGTCGGAATCGTGCTCGCATGCGTACTTCTGATGAAGAGAATGGCTGACGAAGCCGAGCTCATCGGTTGGGAATACTACAACCAGGATTCCGATCCAGATGACATCGAACACAAACATGTTCCACAGCACGTTCGAGTTTATGAAATCAGCGGTCCTATGTTCTTTGGCGCTGCCGATCTGATTTCTCAGATGTCACTCAAAGATTACACAAAGGTTCTCGTAATCAGAATGAGAGCTGTTCCTGCACTCGATGCCACAGCTATGCATTCCCTCGAGATTCTTCATGAAAGATGCCGCCACGCAGGCGTATCTATGGTCTTCTCTCATGTAAACGACCAACCTATGCGCACTATGAAGAAAGCCGGTTTCGTTGAAAAAATCGGTGCTGAAAACTTCTGCGCCCACATCGATGATGCTCTCGTAAGAGCTTCTGAAATAGAATAATATATAAAAAAATAACCCCGCCTCCTCCACTGAGTTATACAGTGGGAGGCGGGGTTTATAATCTTAATACCAGTCTGTATCATCTGTTCCACCATAATAAGTTACACCCTTATAGGTATATGGAATATTATAGAGTTCAGAATTTGAAATATATTCCTGCATTGAAGCTGGGAACATACTTATATCGAAATCATCGTCCGGTTCTTCTAGCTTGTACTGCTCTGTTATAAAACGTTTAAAGGTCTCATATGAAGCCTGATCTTTAAAAACTGTCTTTCCACAGTTATGTACACAAGCTTCACCTCTGGCATCAACTGGTTCTGGCTGAGGTTCTGGATTTGCAGGAGCTGCGCTGGTAGACTGACTATTTTGGCCTTCTACATTTGCAGACTGTGCCTTTTGATTATTCGTCTTTCCCTGACCTTCAGCCTGAGATTCAACTTCTTTCTTATTCTTTTCAAGGTTTTCTGTTTCTTCATTTAGTTTCTTTGAATTATCCTTGATAGCTTTAAGTGTAGCTTTCTTCTTTGAAGTTTTTGAGCTCTTCTTCACTTCTTTATCAGCTGTAACTTCATTCTTTGCAGATTTGGAAGAAACCACTGCGACGCCGATTCCACTTCCTACTATAACTACCGCCACAACACAAACGATTACCTTTGCCTTGAGAGGCATCCCCTTGATCTTCTCAAGAATTTTTTTCATAACTTAATACTCCTCTAATTATATACTAGTCGTTTATCACTCGCCCCTATCAAAAATCCCTATTTCATGCATAAGTAAAATTAAAACTTAACTATTTCGGGCTCCTTTGTAAATGAGCTAAATACTGCTGTGGCATTCTTAAAGTAGAACACCTCTGTGTTGTCATCAGTAGCTGAATACATGTTCTTCAAGCTAGGATACGCCTCAAGCATCGATTCCTTTGCCTCAATTCGCTCATCTGCAACTAATTCCCCAGAAACACGAAGCCACTCGCCGTTCTTAAAAGCACAGATTTCAACCTTTGGATTCGCATGAATTTGCTTAGAAACATCCTTTACTTTTCCAGTCTGAATATAGAGCTTGTCCTCAAAAATATGTGCTGTGCCAAAAGGACGAACTCTAGGCTGATCACCATCAACAGTCGCTAAATAGTAAGTCTCAGGGGAGTGTAAAATTAAGTGTGTAAGTTCTTCCAAAACCTTTTACTTATGACAATCTTATGATTATGATTTATGAAAGGACACTTTATGGAAGGAATTACACTAATGGCCAAGCACGAAAAGACCCCTGAAGAACTCTTCGCAGAACAATTCGTGAAGCAGCTTCAACCAAAAACAGTGGAAGATGTTGAAAATGGACTGAAATCAATCTTTGGACCAATCTTCGAAAGCATGCTCCAAGGCGAGCTTACAGCGCATCTTGGTTATGATTCCAATGATCATCAGCCTAAGGAAACGACAAATCGTCGTAATGGTTCTACCAAGAAGACTCTCAAATCTTCTGTTGGAGAAATCCCTATCAAATCACCCCGTGACCGTGATGGAACGTTTGAACCAGTCCTTGTTCCCAAGCGAAAAACCGACATCAGCGGGCTCGAACAAAAAGTTCTCGCTATGTATGGCAAAGGCATGAGCCAGCGCGATATTGCGGACATCATTGATGACATCTACGGATTCCGACTTTCACCACAACAGATTTCCATCATCACAGACAGCGTGATTGAGGAGATGACTAAGTGGCAGGAACGCGCCCTCAAGAAGATGTACACCTTCATGTTTGTTGACTGCCTTTATGTCAGCATTCGCACGGACTTTGAAACTAAGAAACACGCTGTTTATTGCATTGTTGCTTACGACTTGGATGGTCGCAAAGACATCCTTGGCCTCTGGATAGATGAAACTGAAAACAAGCATCAGTGGTTACAAATCTTCGACGAACTCAAAAAGCGTGGCGTTGAAGATGTCGCATTTATCTCTATGGACGGCCTCCCTGGTCTGGAAGAAGGAGCAAAAACCATCTTCCCTAAAGCAGTTATCCAGCGCTGTATCGTCCATTTGGTGCGAAATTCTATCAAATATATACCAGCCAAGCACTACAAGGAGTTCACGGCTAATCTAAAGCTCATATATCAAGCACCTAACAAAAAGGTCGCCCTCCTTGAATTCGAAAAATTCAAGGAACGTTGGGCTGAATATCCTGGCGCCATCCGCGTTTGGGATAGCAACTGGAAACACGTTGAGCAGCTCTATAATTACACCGATGCTATTCGCCGTGTTATGTATACAACCAATACCATAGAAAGCATCAATTCAAGTTTTCGAAAAGTTACCAAGAAAGGAACTTTCCCGGATGAAACCGCCGTTCTCAAAGTGCTCTACTTAAGAGTTCTTGAGCTCTATGAAAAGTGGCAAGACAAAGCTTACCGCAACTGGCCAATCATTCGAAACCAGCTAATTCTCATCGAAGACCTTGGTGAACGAATTGATTACTATGAACAATTCGAATAGTCATAACTTATAAGTTTTGGCTACAGTACCTTGAAAACCGAATATCAAGGCTTTCAGCCTTGTCATAACTTATGTTCACGAAAAAGGAGCAAAAATGATATGTGGATACGCCCGCGTCAGCACCAAGATTCAGGAGCGAGAAGGCAACTCGCTGGAGGCTCAGGAAGAACTTTTAAAAGCCACCGGAGCAAAGATTGTTTTCTCTGATTCATTTACAGGTGCTACACTTGATCGCCCCCAATTAAATGAGCTTCGCAAAGCCTTAGAACCTGGGGACACACTTATGATTACTAAGCTAGATCGACTTGCTCGATCTGCTTCACAAGGCATCAGTTTTATTGAAGAATTGCTCAGCCATGGCATCAATGTCCATGTACTCAACATGGGACTTATGGACAGTTCGCCAACAGGTAAGCTAATTAGAAGCATCCTACTTGCTTTCGCTGAGTTTGAACGTGACATGATTGTAGAACGAACACAGGAAGGTCGCCGTATCTCTGGTCACTATGGTGGCCGCCCCAAGAAATACAAACAAGAGCAACTAGAGCATGCACTCTATCTTCTTGAAAGCTATTCCTACAATCAGGTCGCTGCGATGACCGGAATATCGGTCAGCACACTATACCGCACTAAGCTGCGGAAAGAATTGGAAGAATGAACTTACACACTTTAGTTGACAAACCC